>LULP01000027.1_pt1 | contig 41319 bp, 50 predicted proteins | sample 728111 | NCBI WGS metagenome assembly LULP01 (sample SAMN03860286, study PRJNA289734) | marine metagenome | biome: seawater column; feature: ocean; material: water; isolation source: Red Sea water column Station 149 - depth 25m | place: Saudi Arabia: Red Sea | collected 2011-10-15 | depth 25 m
TTTTTATTTCTATTATTGGTGTTCTCCTTAATAAGAGTTCATTTAGATATTAATATGTCCTCAAATGGACTAATAGCTCTATTTTTAGGATGTTTTTTTTCTTTTGTTTTGGTGGGAGTGCTTACTTATTTATTGTTTTTGTCTCTTTAATACCAATACCCAACAACTCCAGTTTTCTTCTTTTGAGATTATTAAGAGTGTTTAGAGTTTTGAGAGTTATATCTATTATTCCTGAGTTAAAATTAATCATTGAGTCTTTGATTGGATCTTTAAAAAGAGTGTTTTATGTAAGTTTGTTGCTTTTCATAATTCTCTATATTTATGCAACTATTGGAGCAATAGTTTTTTCAGATAGCATACCCGAGAGATGGTCTGATGTGGGCGTTTCAATGATCACTTTATTTCAAGTTTTAACATTATCATCTTGGGAGCAGGTAATGTTGCCTCTTCAAGATATTTATTGGTGGGCATGGATTTATTTTTTTAGTTTTATAATTGTCTGTGCCATTACAATGTTAAATCTTCTGATAGCAATTTTGGTTGATGTAGTTGTAAATCAGAACGAAAAAAAAGATGATGTGATAAAAACTAGAAATAATGCTGAAAAGTTAAATGAACAATTTTCTGAGGAGATTAGTTTAGATAAACTAAAAAAAGATCAATAATGTCAGCAGAAATCATAATGCCTATTATTTATTTTATATGTCTACTGATTTTAGTAGGACCTCATTTTTTGGATACAAACTCTTCCCTTAAACAGTTTTTGAGTAATTTAAGTATATGGGCATTAATTGTAATTGTAATAACCCTGTCTTATCAGGCCTATAATTATTTTACCTAAATTTTCTTTGTTTGACCGTGAGTCATATAAGAAAACTCATCTTTGCTTATCTTTAACTGTTTAGTTAGTTCTTGGAGTAATTTTATAGGCTCATCCATCGGTTCATCTGTTAATTGAAATGTCCCCCAATGCATAGCTATAGATTTTTTAGATTTAACATCTTTGTGAATTTGAATTGCTTCTTCAACATTACAATGCGAGTCTTTCATAAACCACCTTGGAGCATATGCCCCGATGGGTATTGTTGATAAGTCAAAATATCCAAACTTTTTTTGTATATCCTTAAAATCTTTTGAATATCCAGTATCGCCTACAAAAAAATACTTAAAATTATTTGCTTTAACAACCCAACCACACCAAAGTGTTTTATTGGTATCATTAAATGTTCTCTTACTCCAATGTTGTACTGGAACAGAATGAATTTCTAAGTTTTTGAACTGAGTCATTTGCCACCATTCATGTTCCATAACATTTCTTGCACCTAATTTTGATAAAATATCTCTTAATTTTAGTGGTACAAAAAAAGTAGGTTGATTTACATTTTGTTTTTTTAATAAAAGCTGAATAGTCTTTGAGTCTAGATGGTCGTAGTGATTATGAGAAATTAAAACAAAGTCAATAAAAGGTAATTCATCTATTTTTAATCCAGGAGGTGTCGTTCTTGAGGGTCCCATAAAACTCAGAGGTGATGCTCTTTTTGTAAAATGGGGGTCAGTTAATATATTAATACCATCAATTTGTAGTAAGAAAGTTGAATGTCCAATCCAAGTAATTGTATTTTCAGATTTATTAGATTTTAAGTATTCAGGGTCATTTTCAACCACAGGAAATGCAATCGGTTCTGGCTTACTTGACTCCCTCCTCCATTTCCAAAAATCTTTGAAACTACTTTTATGTGAAACGTAGTTATTGACAAAGACCCCGTCTACTAAATTGAAAGGTTTAAAGAGAGTGTTTGCCATTATTTTTGTCTTTAGAATTACAAAGGATAATGAGAAAAGTATAATCTTTTTTATAAAATCTCTTCTGTGCATCTAAATTAAGTTAATAAAAAACTAATTATTAATTATTTTAACGAAGTTCTTATACATTTGGTTGCACTGCATCACCATAGTATCAATTTCTTTAGCTACCATATCTTTCATTTGAGGTAAGGCATCGGCTCCAAGAGATTTTTCGAGAGCATTTTTATATTCAGGAACTTGAGCCCAATCATCAACAGTAGTTTTTCGAATTTCTAAATGAAATTGAATTCCATAGGCATAATTGTCATAACCAAATATTTGATATTTTGTTGAGGGTGAAGTGCCTATAACTCTCACTTTAGAGTTAGTCTCCAAACCTACCACTTCATAAGAATGCCATTGCAATGCTTTTATTTTATTTGGAAGAAAATCAAAAATATGATCTGCTTTAGCACCTGATTCAATGTTAATATCCAATACACCAATTTCAGGCGGTTTAGACTCAACTACCTTTCCTCCCAATACCTCCCCTAAAAGTTGACATCCTAAGCAAAATCCTAAAAATGGTTTCTTAAGGTTTAAAACATATTCACCTATTGCTTTTTTTTCAGCTACTAACCATGGATATTGATCCTCCATAAATGTATCCATAGGTCCACCCATACAAAGCATAGCGTCAAATTCATCTAAATTATTTGGAATACTATCGCCCTCATCCAATTGGATAGTTGTTATACTATGACCATCTTCTATAAGAAAATCTTTGAACGTCCCCGGATCCTCAATTGAAATATGTTGCAGAGATATAAACTTCATTAAATTAATTTGAACTTAGTAAAGGGCACGCCTTGTAAAGCGCTTAACTTAATCGTCGTCGCCGCCGGTTACTGTATCTTTAACTTTGTTGTAACCTTTAGATACGGCACCCGCTACAGTATCGTAAGCGTCATTAGCTTTTTCACTTACAGTTGCGCAGCTAGTGATTAAAAAAAATGAAGAAAGTATTATTAATATTAGTTTTTTTGACATTGTAGGATTATCAGATATCTAACAAAAATGTCAATTTATTTAAATGATAATCTAAAATATATTTTATACAGGATTATTAAATTTTTAAGATGATAGAAATTTCTTTAAATGAGGATCAAAAAAAAGATTTTCAAAAAAATGGTTTTTTGATTATTGAGAGTTTTCTTGATACGACCCATTTTGAGCGATTGTATGAGAGGTTTCATAGTTTATTTAATGGAAACTTTGAAACAGGTATTGAACCTGACGAGTGGAATTGGAAGTTTGAAAGTGGACCCAAAGATGTTACTAGACAAATTTGTAACGCTTGGAAATCAGATAATTCTATAAAGGAAATAGTTTGCAATGAATTTTTAGGAAAAGCTTGTGCTGAACTAATGGGCTGGAGTGGATCAAGACTTTTACAAGACAATGTTTTATGGAAACCACCTGGAGGTAAAACTTTAGCTTATCATCAAGATGCTGCGTACGATGATTGGATTGTACCGCAGACTATGATGACATGTTGGATGCCTATCGATAATGTCGATAAAGAAAAAGGGACACTTGAATATGTAAAAGGATCACATCTTTGGGGATTAAGCCCTCCTAAGGGACAATTTCATTCTCCTAAAGATTATAAAAAAGAGTTAAATGAATATGCTTCAAAATTAAATAAAGAAATTCAAATTCAATATGTTGAAGTTCCAGCAGGTGGAGTAGCATTTCATCATGGATACACTTGGCATGGATCAGGTATTAATAATACAAATAGTAATAGAAGAGCAATAGTTGCTCATTGCGTTCCTTCTGACTCTAAGTTTCATCCAACAAACACAGGAGGTACAGCTAGAATTTATAAAAAATATAAAAAATTAGAAACAGATGAATTAGATGAAAGTTTTTTTCCAATTATTTGGACAAAGGAAGGATATAGAACAAATGTTTGATGAAGAAGAGCCAAAAAAAATAAAACCAATTGATTTAGATGATTTGAGTGTTGAAGAAATTGAGGAGATGATTGGCAATCATAAATTAGAAATCAAAAACCTAGAGATTTTACTGAAAAAGAAAAAAGACAAACTCAAATTAGCCGATCAATTTTTTAAAAAGAATTAATATCCCTCTATCAATATAAGGTCACTTTTTGTACTATTTTGCCTAATTTTCATAGCCTTTGAGTATTCAACAGACTCATAACATTTTTTAGCACTTTCAAAACTTTCAAACTCTACTACGGTAGTTCTGTCTACAGGCCATTCCCCTTCAAAAACTTCAGTTTTTCCACCTCTAATTATGTATTTACCCCCATATTTTTTCATCACTTCAGTTGATAAAGGAGGATATTTTTGAAATAGTTCATTTTTGTGAATTGAAACTCTCACAATGATGTATCCTTTTTTCATAACCAAGGATAAATTAATACTTTTAAACAGAGTTATCCACAGTTATTCATTATGCATGTAGTTTATTGGTTAAATGATGATAATACATTTCAAATTAATTAAAAAAAAAACCATGTTTTTCAAGTTTTTTTTGTAGTTTGTTCTTTTGTTTTAAATCCAATCAAATTGTTTGTACAACTTTTTTGAAAATACATTAATCTTTCAAAAGTTATGCACAGCTATCTGGCTAGTATTAAATTGATCATTTATTTACTGATTTTTCAGGCTTTTTTTGTAATAAAAACTTCATATTCAGATCATCTCACAGCAAAAATCACAGGTTTTGTTGATGCTTCAAGCCCAATTCACATTCTGGGGTATGATAGGAAATATTATTTCGAGGAAAATTCTGCACCTCTTTTTATTGTTGTAGAGCAGGATATAAACAAATTTAATAATGTTAATTTAAAAGCTTTCCCACATATTAATATAGGCCTTTTTGCCTTTCAAGATACTGATGGAAATGGAGAATTTTCAACAGATTTTAAAGGTCAACCTCTCGAACCATTCGGGTTTTCATTAAACCCTGATTTAAATTTTGAAGATGTTGTTTTTGAAAACATAGTTTTTGATATGACTAAATTTCAACAATTGGAAATTCGACTTAAGTAATAATATTCAATATTTTTTTTACAGCCTTACTTAAAGAAACTTTAGAGGTATCAATTTCCAGTTCAGGATTTGTAGGTTTTTCATAGATACTGTCTATCCCTGTGAAGTTTGGTATTTTACCCTGTCTTGCTTTTTTATACAAACCTTTTGGATCTCTTTTTTCAGCTACTTTTAAAGGAGTTGAAATATAAATTTCTTTAAAATCATTCTTTTCAAAAAGTGATCGAGCCATTTCTCTTTCTAATCTAAATGGTGATATAAAAGCAGTGATCACAATTAGTCCAGCGTCACACATAAGTTTTGCCACCTCTGCAACTCGTCTTATATTTTCAACTCTATCTTTGTCTGTAAAACCTAAATCTTTATTTAATCCGTGTCGGATATTGTCTCCATCAAGAATGTATGTTTTTTTACCTTGAGAATATAATATTTTTTCTAGTTCATTAGCTATAGTGGATTTTCCTGATCCTGAGAGGCCAGTCATCCACAGCACTTGACCTTTATGACCATTAATCTTCTCTCTTAAATTCTTATTGATGGTTAAGTTTTGAAGTTGAATATTTTGTGATCTTCGAAGAGAAAAGTTTATCATTCCCATTCCCATAGTTTGATTATTAATTGGATCAATAATTATAAAAGATCCCAAAATTTTATTTTCTTTAAAAGTCGAAAAGGGAACAGTTTTATTAAATGATATAGAAATTTCTGCAACATCATTGAGTTTAAGTTCATTTCCAGCAGTGAATTCTAGTGTATTTACATCATATATTTTTTTTATGTTCATAATTTTAATACTGGTTGAGATATTATGAATTTTCGCTAAATAAGTTCTTCCAGTAAAACCCTTATCCTCTGACATCCAAATAACATTAACGTTAAATTGGTCAGCCATATCAACTGTGGAGTTTTTTGAGCATAGTATATCGCCCCTAGATGTATCTATCTCTTTGTCTATGGTAAGTGTGATACTTTGCTTTAAATTAGCTGTTTTAAGGGATCTTTCGCCTACAAAAATATCTTTTACTTTTACTTTTTGATTTGACGGAAGAGAAATTAACTCATCACCCTTTCTAATTTTTCCCTCAGCGATGGTTCCTGAATATCCTCTGAAATTTAAATTAGGTCTATTGACACTTTGAACAGGAAGTACAAATCTGTCTAAGCTTTGTATTTTAGTTTTAGTAGTTTCTAAATAGTCAAATAGGGTTTTATCATTGTACCATTTCATGTATTTAGATTTTTTGTGAATATTATCCCCCTTAAGTGCTGATATAGGAATACTTTGAATATTTTTAAAATTTAATTTTTTTGAGAATAATTTGTATTTGGAGCTTATTTTTTCATAAATATTTTTATCATAGTTAACTAAATCCATCTTATTAACTGCCAAGATAATATTTTTAATTCCAAGAAGAGATACAATGAAAGAATGTCTCTTAGTTTGTGTAAGTATGCCATTACGGGCATCAACAAGTAAGATAGCTAACTCAGCTGTTGAGGCCCCAGTCGCCATGTTTCTAGTATATTGCTCGTGACCTGGTGTATCTGCTACAATAAACTTTCTTTTGCTACTTGAAAAAAATCGATATGCAACATCTATAGTAATACCTTGTTCTCTCTCAGCTGATAAACCATCGACCAGTAATGCAAAATCTATATTCTCACCTTGTGTTCCATATTTTTTTGAGTCATTTTTTAAGGAAGCAACTTGATCATCAAATATCATTTGAGATTCATAAAGCATCCTCCCAATTAAAGTACTTTTACCATCATCAACAGATCCACAAGTGATAAACCTTAATAGATTTAGGGAGGCTTGATTTTTTAAGTATTTGCTAATTGTACCGGCTTTATACATTTAAAAATAACCATCAATTTTTTTGATTTCCATAGAGCTACTTGAATCTGTATCGATAGCTCTTCCTTGTCTTTCGGATGTTTTGGATTGAAGAAGTTCAAGAACAATGTCTTCAAGTGAATTTGCATTTGATTCAATAGCACCAGTTAAGGGATAACAACCTAGTGTTCTGAACCTAATTCTTTTTAATTCAATTTTTTCGTTAGATTGAATATTAAATCGATCATCATCGACCATAATAATCATTCCATCTCTCACGACTACAGGTCTAACTTTTGCAAAATATAAGGGAACAATTGGTATTTGTTCTTGGTAGATATATTGCCAAATATCTAATTCTGTCCAATTAGATAAGGGAAAAACCCTTGTGCTTTCACCCTTATTGACTTTAGAGTTATATAAAGACCAAAGCTCTGGACGCTGATTTTTTGGATCCCATTGATGAGAGGGGTTTCGGAATGAAATAACCCTTTCTTTAGCTCTTGATTTCTCTTCATCTCTTCTTGCTCCACCAAAAGCAGCATCGTATTTATACTTGTCCAAGGCTTGTTTTAGACTCTGAGTTTTCATTATATCAGTGTGGAGAGCAGAGCCATGATCAAAGGGATTAATATTTGATTTAATACCATCAGGATTAATATGTGTTATTAGCTTCATACCACTATTTTTTTCTACCCAATTTCTAAATAAATACATTTCTCGGAACTTCCATCGAGTATCAACATGTAGTAGTGGGAATGGGGGAAGACTAGGGTAAAAAGCTTTTTGAGCAAGCCTTAACATCACTGAACTATCTTTTCCTATTGAGTAAAGCATGACAGGATTTTTTGTTTCACTAACTACTTCTCTGATAATATGAATACTTTCCGCTTCTAGATCTGACAGATAACTGTTTGGAGGTAAATTAAATTTATTGTGTAGTTTTGTATCATGAATTTTGAGATCATTTATATAAAATAAATACTCAGGCAAATGAATTGAAAGTTTTGATTTATTGTTAATTTGATTTTCATCAATTTTTTGATCAAGAAAAATTTTAAGAAGATAAGCGTCAGGAAAAATAATAATATTTTTTTTTCTTAATTTTGAGAAATATTTTAAACTCTCAGAAATATCTTTTATTTTATTTGACTTAACTTTGACCCATAGTCTTCCATTACGTCTATCATTTGCAAATAAAAATTTATTATTATTTACCTCAACGTATTGAATGAACAAAATAAGTGATCTTTGTTTTTCAAATTTTTTTATGGAATCTTCATAAATTAATTTGTTTATATGGCCTGCATGTATGTTTAAAAAGCTTTCTATATTTAAATTCTCTGGAAAAATTGATATTTTTTCCAACCACCTTTCATAAGATCTTTTTGTTTTAAATAAATTTTTACTAAAAAGGAATTTATAATGACTATCGCTATCCCAAGCAGGAAATTTTATTGATGGGTTAATTTTAAAAAATAAAGTATGATTCATTATAATTGATCATTTGTCGTATTATTGAAAAAATACAAAAAATATTCTAAATGTATATAAAAAAAAGTAAAATCTTTAAAAAATGACAAATAATAACATAATACGACAATTTGAGTTTTTCAATGAAATCAGTGAAAATCTTGAGTTATGTTCTCAAAAAATTCTTAATATTTATGAGAACTATGATCAAAGTTTTGAATTAAAAGACGATAAAAGTCCATTAACAGAAGCAGATTTAGCATCACACGAACACATTTCTGATTTATTATCATCTATTTCAGCTTACCCCATAATTTCAGAGGAGGGTGAGCAAAAGTATACTGATGAGCCAAAATACTGGTTAGTTGATCCTTTGGATGGTACTAAAGAATTTATCAATAAGAATGGTGAATTTACAATTAATATTGCTTTGATTAATAACAATTATCCCACCCAAGGGTTTGTTTACATTCCAAAAGATAAGACATTATTTTTTGGGGGTCTTAACAAAGGTTCATACAAGTTATTAAATGACAATATCAAACCTATTTCTGTGCAATCACCATCCGATAAATTAAAGATTGTTACGAGCAGAAGTCATCTCAATAATGAGACTAAAACTTATTTATCTCAGTTTAAAAATTTTGATACTCTACAAGCCGGTAGTTCTTTAAAGTTTTGTATGATAGCAGAGGGTTTGGCAGATTTATATCCTAGGCTGGGACCTACTTCTGAATGGGACACTGCAGCAGCACAAGCGGTTGTAGAGGGCGCAGGTGGTACTGTAAAAGACCTAAAAGGTAATAGGTTAAAATATTCAAAGAAAGATATAATCAATCCTCATTTTATAGTTAGAGGTAAAATCTAAATTTACTTACTAGGGTTTTTTTCTTTATAAGTTTTTTCTAAACTTATGTCATCTACTTCAGTGTATATTTGAGTTGTAGATAACGAACTATGTCCTAGTAATTCTTGAATTATTCTTAAATCCCCACCATTTTTTAATAGGTGAGTTGCAAAACTATGTCTTAATGAGTGAGGTGTTGCTGTTTTTGGTAGCCCCAAATTAACTCTGGCATTCTTCAAATCTCTTTGGAAAGCCGAAGCTTTAAGCGGATTACCTCTATCTCCCACAAATATCGAAACATCGCTTGGCAAATCATATGGTATTTCTTTTAGATAATTTTCTAATGAGTTAGCTACAATATCAAGAACTGGCACTAATCTTTCTTTATTACCTTTGCCCAAGATTGTAAGAGAACTTTTATCAATTAAATGGCTTTTAGTAATAGATAGCGCCTCATTTATTCGTAGCCCACATCCGTACAAAAGATAAAGCAAAGCTATATTTCTTTTTTGAACCCAGCTTTTTTTTGATATTTTTTTTAACTCTTCAATTAAAAGCTCAATATCTCCCTCTGCTATAGGTTTAGGAAGGGATCTTGGAATTTTTGGATTTTTTAATAATTGAACCTCGCTATAAGCAACTTTATATAAATCATTATTTAGAGATGAATACTTAAAAAAATTTTTAATAGAACTAATCGCTCTTCTCCTTGATCTTGCTGATAATGGTTTTTTATAAATATTTTTATATTTTCTATTCTCACTGAGATCTGCCAACCAAGCCCTAAATGTCTGCAAATTTAAATCTTTTAAATTTGATAAAGATACGGAATTTCCATTATAGAATTTAAAGAAAATTAAAAAATCACATACGTCAAAGCAGTAAGATCTATATGTGTTTTCCGAGTGGCCTTTTATGTCTTTTAAATAAGTAGCCCATTTATCAAAGTCTTGTATTGAGGATTTATCTATTTTTAACTGTTCTAACAGTTCAATAAAATTCATTACATTATATTATAAATTAGAATCAAAATTTAAAATGGATTATTACTACCAAGTTATGCCAATAGGGCAAATAAATGATAGCCTGACTTATAAATACTCACATTCTATCGAGGTAGGCTCGATTGTTGAAATACCTTTAAGAAAAAGAAAATCAGCAGGTGTTATTGTATCTCAAACAAACATTAAAGATTTAAAATTCGATCTCAAAAAAGTACTTTCAATTAGTAATTATTATCAATTTACTGTTTGCACAGAAAACATTGATTTTTACAAGTATGTGTCAATACACTGCTTCATAGATTTAGGTATGGTTTTGAAGATGGCAATACAACAATTTCCTAGAACACAATTAAAAAATTATTACCTTTTTGAAAATAAAATTTATGAAACTCAAAAAAATCTCATTGATAAATACAATCTATCAAAAAAAGATTGGCAGAAATTATTAGAAGAAAAAAAAATTTCTCAAACTACAGATAGTTTTATTTTTGATGGAATGGCGCAAAATATTTCTTTAAACCTTGATCAAGAAAATATTTATAAATCACTTCAAATAAATAAAAATAATGATTTTCAAGTTCACCTTATAGATGGTGTTACAGGTTCGGGTAAAACAGAGTTGTATTTAAAAGCTGTTGAGTCAAATTTAGTAAGAGGAAATCAATCTTTAATACTTTTACCAGAGATAGCTCTAACTGAAGAATGGTCTAGAAGATTTTTTAAATATTTTGGTTGTAGGCCCTTTATTTGGCACTCCAAACAATCAAAAATTCAAAAAGCTAGAATAATCAGATCTCTTCTATCGGGTGAACCATGTGTGTTAGTTGGAGCAAGGTCATCAGTTTTACTTCCTTTCAAGAATTTAAAATTAATTATATGCGATGAAGAGCACGACTCATCTTATAAACAAGAAGACGGCCCAAAATATCAAGCAAGAGATATGGCCATATATAAAGCAAAATGTTCAAAAGCTTTATGTCTATTGATAAGTGCATCCCCATCACTAGAGAGCCTTCATAATTCTAATCAGAGAAAATTTCATATTCATCATCTTTCCAATCAATTTCATAAAACTCAATTACCATCAGTTGAAATTGTTGACATGAATCAATCAAAACCTAGCTCTAGGGCCTGGATATCAAAACAAGTATTTGATGAAACAAATAAGGTCCTAAAACAAAAAGGACAAGTTTTATTTTTTCTTAATAGACGCGGCTATGCTCCATCTAAAATATGTGTAAGTTGTCATACACCAATACAGTGTCAAAATTGTGCAGTAAATTTAGTTTATCACAAAAAAATTGATAGACTCATTTGTCATCATTGTTCAAATTATTTTGAGCCTAACCAAATATGTAAAATGTGTTCATCTGAAAAATTCATATCGATTGGTATAGGGTTAGAAAGACTTCAAGAGGAAGTTACACGACTTTTTCCAGGATATTCAAATCAATTATTTTCCAGTGACACCCTAAAATCAAAAAAAAATAAAAAAGAGATCATTGAAAATGTATTTAATTTAGAGACTAGTCTGTTGATTGGCTCACAAATAATTGGTAAGTCTTTTCATTTTCCAAATTTAAAATTAGTAAATATTATTGATGCAGACTCAAGTCTGTATAGTCCTGATTTCAGAGCTATGGAAAAAACATACCAGCTTTTGCAACAAGTAGCAGGGAGATCTGGTAGAGAGGGTAACAGGGGTAAGGTCATAATTCAAACTTATAATCCTAAGCATTCGATATACAATTCACTTAAGAACCAAAGTAGAGATCAATTTATAAAATTAGAACTTCAAAGAAGAGAAGAGAACAATCTTCCTCCATTTTACAAAATTGTTCAAATTCAATTAATCCACCCTAATGTCTCAGCTATAAGAGAGGCTTGCCAAGAAATTCTTGATATATCGAAAAAGAGTAAACTTGATATTTTAGGGCCTGTCCCCTCATTGATTCCATATAAAATGAAGCACTTTTATGAGAATTTTTATTTTAAAGAGAGGACATATAAGGCTTTGAGAAAAAAAATAGATATCTTAATGTCAAAAATAGCCCCAAAATACAGGCGTTTTATAAATATTGACATTGATCCACTATCAATCGCTTGATGCGTCATTTGTATGATGCCTGTTGGCCTAGTGATGTGATAAAAAATTGAGGTTAACTATACAAAATGACCAATAAAATCGCATCTAAAAGGTATTCCACTGCCTTGTTTGACTCAGTTAAAAACGAAGAATTAGATGCCTTACTAAAAGATGCTCAAAGTTTATCTGAGACCATGACTGACAGCCAAGAGTTATCTTCACTTTTAAAATCACCTCTGACCAAAAATGAATTAAAATCAAGTATTCTATTAAAAATAATCCAAGGATTGCCATCTGAAAAAATTTTATCTGGTCTTGTCAATACACTTAAAAAAAATAAAAGACTTAATTTATTTGAAAATGTTTTATCTGATTTTCAGGATGTTCTTTTTGAAAAAAGGGGATATCAAAAAGCTAAAGTAACAACATCTCATGCCATTAATGATGAAATAAAAAATAGTATTCAGGATTTATTACACAACCAATATGGTTCCAAAATTAATTTAGAGTTTCAAGTAAATAACTCTTTACTAGGAGGAATGACTGTAGTGATTGGATCAAAGATGATCGACCTAAGTATTCTTAATCAAGTTTCTAAATTTACCAACAATGTGAAAGGAGACATTTAATGTCAATAAAAGCATCGGAGATCTCTTCTATCATCAGAGATCAGATTAATAACTTTGAAAGCCAAGCAGATATTTCAGAAGTAGGAACTGTCCTAAAAGTTGGTGACGGAGTTGCTCAAGTTTATGGTTTGGACAATGTCCAAGCAGGTGAAATGGTAGAATTTACTGGTGGTGTCCAAGGAATGGCACTTAACCTTGAAGAGGACAATGTTGGTATTGTTATTTTTGGTGATGATAGAGGTATTAAAGAAGGCGATACTGTTAAAAGAACACAAAAGATTGTTGAGGTACCTGTTGGTAAAGGCTTGTTAGGAAGAGTTGTCGATGCTCTCGGAAATCCTATTGATGGTAAAGGTCCTATCCAAAGTAGTGAGTCTAGTAGAATAGAAGTTAAAGCACCTGGTATTATTCCTAGACAAAGTGTAAGCGAACCAATGCAGACAGGGCTCAAAGCCCTTGACTCACTAGTCCCTGTTGGTCGAGGACAGCGTGAATTGATTATTGGTGATAGACAAACTGGCAAAACAGCTGTTGCTATTGACACCATAATTAACCAAAAAGAAATCAACCAGTCTGATGATGAATCAAAAAAATTATATTGTATCTATGTAGCTATTGGGCAAAAGAGATCAACAGTTGCTCAGGTTGTTAAAACCTTAGAGGAAAATGGAGCTATGGAATACACCATCGTGGTTGCAGCTTCAGCTTCTGATCCAGCACCACTCCAATTTTTAGCTCCGTATGCAGGTTGTTCTATGGGTGAGTTTTTCCGTGATAATGGGATGCACGGTTTAATCGTTTATGATGACTTATCAAAACAAGCTGTTGCATATAGACAAATGTCTTTATTGCTTAGAAGACCGCCAGGGCGTGAAGCGTTTCCTGGTGATGTTTTTTATCTTCACTCTCGTCTTCTAGAAAGAGCAGCTAAAATGAACGACGAAAATGGCGGAGGTAGTTTAACAGCACTTCCCGTAATTGAAACTCAAGCTGGTGATGTATCTGCTTTTATCCCAACTAATGTGATTTCAATTACAGATGGTCAAATTTTCTTAGAGACAGAATTGTTTTTCTCAGGTATTAGACCAGCAATTAATGTTGGTTTATCAGTGAGTCGTGTGGGTTCCGCAGCACAAACTAAAGCTATGAAAAAGGTTGCTGGTAAAATCAAATTAGAGTTAGCTCAATATCGTGAAATGGCCGCTTTCTCTCAATTTGCATCAGACCTTGATGCCTCTACCAAACAGTTACTTGCAAGAGGTGAGAGGTTAACAGAACTATTAAAACAAGATCAATACGTTCCGATGTCTGTGGCTGATCAAGTTTTAAGCTTGTACTCAGGTGTTAGGGGTTTCTTGGATAAAATTGAAATATCCAAAATCACAGATTTTCAAGTTAAGTTTCTTGAGGGACTTCGTGCCGATCATTCAGATATTTTTGACGAAATTAATAATACAGGTAATTTCAGCGATGAGTCTGATAAAAAAATCGAGGATTATTTAGAAAAATTCACAGCTAATTATAGTTAATGCCAAATTTAAAAGAATTAAAGAATAGAATTTCCAGTGTTAAATCCACTCGAAAAATTACATCTGCGATGAAGATGGTAGCTGCGAGTAAGTTGCGCCGAGCTCAAGAATTAGCTGAGTCATCGAGGGTCTACGCAGATAGCTTAAGTTTTATTCTTTCATCTTTGGCTGGAAATACTAAAAATAGCTCTGATTTACCAGAAATATTAACTGGCAGAGAAAATTCAAAAATTAGTCTTTTAATAATTAATTCCTCTGACCGTGGTCTATGTGGAGGTTTCAACTCAAATCTTTTTAGAAACGCAAAAAAATGGATTAGTGATCAACAAGGACAAGGTAAGTCTGTCAAAATAATGACTGTTGGCAAAAAAGCATCTAGTTTTTATAAAAAAACAGACTTAGATATTGTAGCTAGTTTTGAGGATTTAAATTCTAATGATAGACAACTTCAGGTTTCTGAGGAAATAAAAAATAAAATTATGGAACTATTTGAAAGTAACGAAATAGATGAAGTTTCTATTTTATTTAATAAATTTGTTTCTGCGATTTCTCAAGAGCCAACATATCAATCGTTGATACCTTTAAGCAATGAAGAAACTAGTGAAGATGACAGTGAAGCCAATAAAGCTGTTTTTGAATTTGAACCTGATAAAAATGAACTTTTAGAATACCTGGTTCCAAGAAATTTTTTAACACAAATTTATAGAAGTGTTCTTGAAAGCTCTGCGTCTGAGCATGCAGCAAGAATGACTTCCATGGACAACGCAACAAGAAACGCGGGAGACATGATTGATCGCTTGACACTAACATATAACCGAACAAGACAAGCATTCATCACAAAAGAACTTATCGAAATTATTTCTGGAGCAGAAGCTGTTTAGGAAAGGAGCAACAAATGGCAAGTAATAAGGCAGGAAAAGTCACACAGGTATTAGGGGCTGTAGTTGACGTCGCCTTTGAAGGAGAATTACCCCCAATTTTAAATGCATTATCTACAAAAGTAGGTGATCAAGATTTGATTTTAGAAGTAGCGCAGCACCTCGGTGAAAATACTGTTCGAACTATTGCTATGGACGCAACGGAGGGTCTTCAAAGAGGCCAAGAAGTTCAAGACAATGGTGATCCTATTTCTGTGCCAGTCGGACCAGAAACATTAGGTCGAATTATGAACATCATCGGTGAACCTATTGACGAGCGAGGTCCAATTGAATCAAAAAAATCTCTTCCTATTCACAGAGCAGCTCCTGATTTTGTTGATCAATCAACCGAAACCGAAGTTCTTGTTACAGGTATTAAAGTTATCGATCTTTTAGCACCTTACTCTAAGGGTGGAAAAATTGGTCTTTTTGGTGGTGCTGGTGTTGGAAAAACTGTTTTAATCATGGAATTAATTAACAACGTAGCTAAAGCCCATGGTGGATACTCTGTTTTTGCTGGAGTGGGAGAAAGAACTCGTGAAGGGAACGATCTTTACCATGAAATGATTGAGTCAGGTGTTATCAATCTTGAGGGCGATACTTCAAAAGTGTCTCTAGTTTACGGTCAAATGAATGAACCTCCAGGAGCTAGAGCAAGAGTTGCTTTATCAGGTTTAACACAAGCTGAATATTTTAGAGATGAAGAAAATCAAGACGTATTATTCTTTGTTGACAACATCTTCCGGTTTACACAAGCTGGATCAGAGGTTTCGGCTTTACTAGGACGTATTCCATCAGCTGTGGGATATCAACCTACCTTGGCTACAGATATGGGCGCACTTCAGGAAAGAATTACGACTACCAACAAAGGATCAATTACTTCTGTGCAAGCAATTTATGTTCCTGCTGACGATTTAACTGACCCTGCACCTGCAACATCATTTTCTCACTTAGACGCAACTACTGTGTTAAATAGATCAATTGCAGAACTTGGTATTTATCCTGCAGTGGATCCTTTAGACTCCACTTCTAGAATTTTGGAGCCAAGAACTCTGGGTGAGAAGCATTATCAAGTTGCAAGAGATGTTCAAAAAACTCTTCAAACCTACAAGAGCTTACAAGACATTATTGCAATCCTAGGTATGGATGAATTATCTGAAGAAGATAAGCTGGTTGTATCAAGAGCTAGAAAAATTCAACGTTTCTTAAGTCAACCTTTCCATGTTGCAGAGGTGTTTACTGGCTCACCAGGTAAGTTTGTTTCTTTAGAGGATACCATCAAAGGTTTTGATGGATTGGTCAAAGGTGACTACGATCATATTCCTGAAGCAGCTTTCTATTTGGTTGGAACAATTGAAGAAGCATTAGAAAAAGCTAAAAAAATGGCTGAGGAAGCAACGAAGTAGTTATGATTAATTTGAAGGTCGTATCCCCTCAAAAAGTGATTTTTGAAAAAGAAGTTGAAATGGCAGTTTTGCCAGGAGCAGAGGGTGATTTTGCTGCAATGCCTAATCATTCTCCTTTCATCAGTTCTTTGCGACCTGGTCAAATGGCAATTATGTCTTCAAACAAAGTCGATGAGAGTTTCTTTGTGTCAGGTGGTTTGGTTATGCTTAAAGAAAAGGTTTGTGAGGTCTTAGTAGATCAAATAGAGCCATTGTCTGATGTTAATAGCTCTAACTACCAACAATCTAAAACCTATCAAGAACTAGAGGGTAATGAAACTGCTTTGGGTACGTTTGAACAAGTGGTAAATAACCCGCCTTATAAATAGTCTTTAAATTCTTTTAATAATTTTTCGTAAATTGCTTTTTTAAAAGGCACTATGTTGGGAACCAAAAAATCTGGTTTTACCCATTTATAATCAGAAAATTCAGGGTGAGATGTTTCAATATTTATATCTTTCTCACTGCCTTTAAATTCATACAAGAACCATTTTTGACGCTGACCTTTGTATTTACCTTTCCAAAGAGTTTTTGATAAGTCTTTAGGTAAAGAATAGTAATACCAGTCTTTGCTCTGTGAGATTAATTTAACTTTATTTTTTTTAATACCAACCTCTTCTTCCATTTCTCTAAGAGCTGCCACTTCAGATTTTTCTTTGGGATCAATCCCACCTTGTGGCATTTGCCAAAATTCTGAAGGGTGGTCTATTCTTTTTCCAACAAATATTTCTTTATTTTGATTAATAATCATCATACCAACATTTGGTCGATAATCTTTGGGGTTTATTTTCATTAATTTAATACAGCTATGGTTTTGACTGCATCAATGGCACGAGATAGCTGATAATCTCTTTCAAGAATATCATCAGTTGACTCTTCCTCCTCACTTTCTTCATTTGTCTCGTTATCTAAAGCTTCTCGATAATCTGACTCTCTAAACGTAAAGTTATTATCAATCACATTTAGTTCAGCTCTAGGCACTACAACATCCGGCTCAATACCAACTGCTTGTATTGAATCCCCACTTGGTGTGTAATACTTTGCGATGGTGAGTCTGATTGCACCGCTGTCAATAGGTATAATGGTTTGTACAGAACCTTTTCCAAATGACTTTATACCCATAATTACTGCTCTATCATGATCTTGTAATGCACCAGCAACAATTTCAGATGCCGAAGCAGAACCCTCATTGATTAATATAATCAATGGTTTTCCATTAATTAGATCTCCTTTTTTAGCAGAGTAAACTTGAACATCTTTCTTTTCTCTTCCTCTGATTGAAACTATTTCTCCTTTATCAAGGAACATATCTGTAACTGATACAGACTCATTTAATAATCCCCCTGGATTATTTCTTAAATCCAGAACATAACCAATTGGAGCATCAGTACCATCTTCAAGTTCTTTTATACTTTTTTTTAATCCTGTTGTTGTTTGCTCATTAAATTGAATTATTCTTATGTATCCTACATCGTTAATCAAACGATGTTTAACAGATGCAACTTTAATTATATCTCTTTTAATATCGACATCGAATGGATCTTCGGAAGATCTAAAAATTGTTAAAGTTATAGTGGTCCCTGGTTCACCTTTCATAATATCAATTGCTTCCTTTAAAGTCATATCGACTACTGATGTGCCATCTAAATGCGTTATATAATCTCCAGCTAAAATTCCAGCCTTATAGGCAGGGGTATCGTCAATTGGAGAGACTACTTTTATGAAACCTTTATCTGTCGTGATTTCGATGCCTAATCCACCAAAAGAACCTGATGTGTCCATCTGCATTTCTTTATAAATTTCTTCACTCATAAAACTTGAATGAGGATCGAGAGCCTGTAGCATCCCATTCAAAGCTTTTTCTATTAACTCTTTATCAGTTACCTCTTCAACATATTGATTTTTTACTCGGTTATAAACTTCGTTGAAAATACTTAATTGTTTATAGGTTTCTTTAGTATCAGAAAGACTGACATTCACATTAAAGATTAAAATTAAAATAAAAAATATTTTGAGCATATTTGATTTTTTAAGAGGCAGTATTGATCGTGTTGAAGTCTTCAGACCATAGTTTTTCCAAATCGTATATTTCTCTAACTTCATTTCTAAAAATATGCACTAAAACATGTCCAGCATCAATGACCGTCCAGTCGCAAAGGGGCTTTCCTTCTGGTTTATTGCAATAAAGTTTATTTTTCTTAAGGTATCGGTAAACCTTATCTGAAACTGAGTCTACATGCTTATTTGATCGCCCGGATGCAACGATCATGAACTCAGCGAATTCTGCCTTTCCTTTTAGAGAAATAACTGAGATATTCTCAGCCTTATTGTCTTCAAGACTGTCGACTATAGCCTTAACAGAAGGGTCTTTATCGTGATTAAGAATTTCGTAACTCACTAGATGACATCTCTACACCTATATTATCAAGAATATGGAAACAAGGAGTAGAGCAGTTAATAAAACTATTTAAATTAGGCATAAATAAATGGGAGAATTGCTTTTGGACTGTTGAATTTTCAATAAATTCATCATATCTCGGTCTATAAATAACGCAAATACTAATATTTTTTAAAATCCACTCATATTCTTTCCATTTGTGAAAATGACCAAGCTGATCAAGCCCTATAATTAAATAAAAAGAGCTAAGGTCACATTTAGTCTTAATTTTTTGCAACACATCATAGGTACATTTCATTTTATAACGATGTTCAAAGTCAGAAACTTTTACTAACGGCTCTTTAATTTTTGATCGGATATTTGATAATTGAGAATTTATTGAGTTTAAATTTTGATTAGCTTTAAGAGGATTTTGATAAGTGGGAAGGATAAATAGTTTTTTCAGATTTAAACTTTTTATTGAACTTTCTATTACATGAACGTGTCCCTCGTGTAAGGGATTAAAAAATCCACCATACAGTCCAATCTTTCTATTCATCTATTTTCCTCAAAAATTTTTTAGAGACACCATTTTCCTCGAGGAATTTATTTAGAATATCTATAAATTGTAATTGTAATTTTGAACTTGTATGAAATAAAATCGGCACTCTTTGATTAAAAAAATAAAATAAAGATATAATAAATTGCAAATCATTTTCTTCCTCTATGTAAACTACACCTTTGTTTATCAAACGCTCTTTGTTATATTTAAAGAAAAGGTTATTAAAGGGCTCACTTATAAGAGTCACTTTATTAATTTCATTTAATTCTTTTTCATTTAAAAAATTTAAACTTTCTAACTCATATATTGAAGATTTGATTATATGAGTAACATCCTCTTTGTTCAAAGAGCTAAGATATTCGATCTGAGATTTTAATTCTTGAAAATTATTACGGAATTCCATTAAGGCCTAGTGGTGTGATTGCCTATTACTTGATATTTAAATGTTGTTAGGTGTTTTGCTCCTACTGGCCCTCTCACATGAAGCTTGTCAGTAGAAATACCTATTTCTGCTCCAAATCCGAATTCTCCACCATCAGCAAATTGAGTGGAAGCATTATTCATTAAAATGGCACTTTTACAGTTTTGAAAGAAATACTCTATAGATTGTTGATTGTTACTTAAACAACTCTCGGTATGTCCACTAGAATATTTGTTTATATGCTCTACACATTCTTCAACATTATCAACTAGTTTTACTGTAATTTTCTTATCTAGATATTCAGTTGACCAATCTTCTTCTGTTGCATCTCGATCGATTGAATAAATATCTTTGAGTCGACTACATCCAATAATTTCACATCCTTGTGATTTTAAATTATCTAAAACAGATAAAATATCTTCTGCTGAATTATTAGAGTGTATAAGTAAAGTCTCTGTTGCACCACAAATCTCTGGTCTTCTCAGCTTGGCATTTGCGATGACCTCAGTGGCTTTATCTTTATCATATCCTTCATCCCAAAAAGTATGACACAAACCTTCCAAATGTTTAATTGTAGGAACTTTTGAATTTTTAGAAATTGTTTCAATTAACGATTTTCCCCCACGAGGAATAATCACATCTATATCTCCTTCAGCTTTTAACAACTCTTCAACAAAACTACGATCAGTATTTTGAATAAAACAGACAAGATGAGTATCAAAATTTAAATCTTTTAAAGCATCTTGAATGCACTCATAAAGTTTTTTATTAGTTTCGATACACTCAGAGCCTCCTCTAAGAATAGAAATATTTCCAGATCTAAGGCAAAGACATGCAGCATCTATTGTGACATTAGGTCGAGACTCATAAATAATACCAATCACACCAATAGGCACTGAGACTTTTGTAAATTGCAACCCATTAGTGGCATTGGTCCAACTTTCTAAAGTTTGATCAAGTGGATCTTGCATTTGAGCTATTTTCTCTACGTCACGAGATAGTTGGTCTATTTTTTCTGAAGTCAAAACTAATCTATTAATCATAGGTGCAGAAATATTATTTGATTTAGCTCTTTCTACATCTGCTTGATTAGCTTTTAGAATTTCATTTTTATTAGATAATAGAAAACCACTAATATTCATTAAAATTCTACTTCTATCCTCTGCAGATAGTTTAGACATGGCACTCGATGCCCTCTTTGAATGGTTTAAAATTTCTTGAAAATAGTCACTCATCTCGATCTCACCAAGTTATCTTTATGAATAATCTCATCCTCTCGGACAAAACCAAGAATTTCACTGAATTCTGATGATTTTTTACCTTTTATTTTATCCATTTCCTGAAAATCATAATTAATCATGCCTCTAGCTAACTCTTTTTTATTGTAATGGATCGAAACAGTATCACCACGATAAAACTTTCCATCGATTGACTTTACACCGATTGCCAACAGACTTGAATTTTTCTTGAGTGCTTTTGAGGCCCCTTCATCAATATGAACAATTGCTTTTTGTATTGGTCTATTCCAAATCCATTGCTGGCGGCTTGTCAGAATATTTTTGGAAGGGTGAAACCATGTTGAAGATTGAGGATCAATCTTACTCAAAGGATTATTCACCAAACCATTTGATATGATCATGGTGGATCCAGATTGAATACAGAGTTTTGCAGCATTGATTTTTGCCAACATCCCACCAGAACCAAACTCACTTAAATCTTTATCAATATATTTTTCTATTTGTTGATCAACCTCTTCAACAGATGTAATCAGTTTAGCTTGTAATGATTTTTTAGGATTTGCAGTATACAGACCATTCACATCAGATAATAAAATTAATAACTCAGCTGAAAGGGCATTTGCAATCATAGCTGAAAGTTTATCATTATCTCCAAAACGAATTTCTTCTGTCGAGGTAGTATCATTTTCATTAATTATTGGAACAACATTTAAATCCATGAGAGAGTAAATTGTATTTCTGATGTTCAAATATTTTCTTCTTTCGTTTAAATCTTCAGCTGTTATTAAAATTTGAGAACTTTGAATATTTAATTTTGCAAAAGCTTTTTGCCATTGTTGCGAGAGTTGTATTTGACCTATTGATGCAGCAGCCTGCTTTTCATGCAAATTAGTCAACTTTTTTTTTGAGAGTATATTCCTACCTAAAGCGATTGCACCAGATGAGACAATGACTATCTTAGACCCTCTCTTTTGGAGTTCTTTAACATCTTCAATGAGGGAGTTTAGCCATTTTCTCCTCAGCACATGCTTTTCGTTAACCAGAATATTTGAGCCAACTTTAATGACAATAACTTTTGATTTTTTAGCTAATTCTAAAAATTTTTTATTCATCTTGTAAATATTCCAAACATAAATTTGTTAATTGATCTAATTGATGGCCTGTTGCAGCTGAAATCAATTTAACCTCTTGATTTAAAGTCTCAAATTCTTTTTTAATTTCCTCAACCCTTTTCTGATCAGCAATTTCAATCTTATTTAGTGCAATAATTTCTTTTTTTTGTTCTATTTTACCTCCATAATTTAAAAGTTCTTGTCGAATAACTTTATAATTTTCAAAAGGTTTTTCTTCAGTGATATCTACGACGTGAATTAAAATTTTACACCTTTCAACATGGGATAAGAAATCATGACCTAGTCCTTTCCCATCACTAGCATGTTCTATGAGTCCAGGTATATCTGCTAATACAAATTCAAGATCTTCTTTTTGAACCATTCCGATGTGTGGATGAAGTGTTGTAAAGGCATAATCAGCAACTTTTGACTTAGCATTCGTTACAAAATTTAAAATTGAAGATTTACCTGCATTTGGCATTCCCACCAAACCAACATCAGCTAATATTTTCAGCTTTAATCTGACAGTTGACTCTTGTCCTTTTTCTCCTTGTTGGAACTTACGAGGTGCTCTATTAGTAGAACTTTTAAAGTGAGCATTGCCTTTGCCTCCCTGACCTCCTCTTAAAAAATGATAAGTTTCATCATCTTTTAAAATCTCATGAATTTTAATACTCATGTCTTCGGTGTATATCTCAGTTCCACAAGGGACGTCTAAAATAAGATCTTTACCGCTTGCGCCAGTTTTTAATTGACCAGCACCACCCATACCATTTTGCGCATTATGATGCTGGTTAAAACGATATCTTTGGAGAGTGTTGATTCCTTTATTCCCTCGAAAAATAACATCACCACCTTTTCCACCATTTCCACCATTAGGACCTCCGTACTCCACAAATTTTTCTCTTCGAAAACTAAGAGCGCCGTGCCCACCATTTCCTGATTTAATATATATTTTTGCTTTATCTATAAATGCCATAACAGTTTAATTTGAAGTTTTTTTAAGTGGGTTTAGTTAACGCAAACAAACTGTCTGTTTCGAGATTTTTTAAACAGAACTTTGCCTTCAACTAAGGAGAAAAGAGTATGATCTTTTCCAATCCCAACATTTTCGCCCGGGTAAAATTTTGTACCACGCTGACGAACAATAATATTTCCAGGAATTACGTGTTCGCCACCAAACTTTTTAACTCCAAGCCTTCTACCAGCCGAGTCTCTTCCGTTTTTGGAACTTCCACCTGCTTTTTTTGTTGCCATATTTCTACTTTTTTACCTCAGTTGTTTCTTTTTTCACAGTCTTTTTTTCTTTAGCTTCAACCTTTTTAGGTTTTTCAGCTTTAGCTTCAACTTTTTTTGTTTCTGTAGCTTTTACTTCAGTATTTTTTGAAGTTTCAGCCTTTTTTTCAACTTTTTTTGGAGTTTCTGCTTTCGGCGCAGCTTTCTTTACCGGCTCTTTAAAGCTTTCTTCTCCTATGGCTGACTTGATTGCCATGACCTTTAGTATAGAGATATATTGACGATGACCTTTAGTTCTTTGAAAATGTTTTCTTCTATTTTTTCTAAAAACTCTAATCTTATCGTCCCTTGTCTGGTAAAGTAATTTTGCAGATACTTCAGCACCTTTTACAGCTGGAGAACCAAGTTCAAACTTATCTCCATTTCCAACTGCAACGATATCTTTAAAAGATATTGTATCACCAACGTTACCCTCTATTTTATCAATCTTTAAAACATCTCCTGGAGACACTTTAAATTGCTTACCAACTGATTTAAGAACTGCGTACATAATAAGTCGGTCAATATATATAGGTCTTTATTTATGTCAATAGTCAAAAATGCAATAAAATAGGGATTTATTTGAGGATTAGTTTTTGATTAATTTATTTTGCAAGACTTACACAAAACATAAAATTCAAGGTTATACCTTGTGATTTCTAATTGATTATCCTTAACCAGATCACTGACACTATCCTTTAAATATTTATTTTTAATCTCTTTTACCTTTCCACATCTCTCGCAAATGGTAAAAGCGGTATTGCTCGCACAGTTTGAGTTATTACATATTATAAATGAGTTAATACTCTCAATTTTGTGAATTTTTCCTAATTCAACCAATTTATCTAAAGCTCTGTAAACTTGAAGAGGTGAGTTTAAACCCTCTTTCTTCAGACTGTCTAATATAAAGTATGCCTTTAAAGGCTCACCACTGTTTTGTAAGAGATCAAGAACAATTCTTTGATTTTTGGTCAAACTTTGATTTTTTTTAGAATGTGTATGTGTTGAACTCATCTTAATTTGACAATTCTATTTTTTTTTTTGAAATTAGCAATTTTTTCAGAGGTATTAGAGTTAAGATAAAGACACCTAAGGCTATTGCTAGTATAGTTGGACCTGTCGGAGAATTCCAAATCATTGAAGTTTGTAATCCGAGGACAACTGAAACAAGTCCTATCACTGATGAAATTATTGCCATTTGTATAGGGGTAGATGATAAATTTCTAGAGGCAGCAGCAGGTATTATTAGAAGACCTGTAATTAATAATATTCCAACAATTTTAATTGAAATTGCTATTACGCTGGCAATTAGAATTGTAAAAATAGCATTAGCTAGATCAGCATTTAAACCTTCTGCTTTAGCTAATTCTAAATTTACAGTTGCAGCAAATAGAGGCCTCCAAATTAGTATTAACACTATCAAAACAATGCTTCCACCAATCCAAACGAACAAAACATCAGTGATGTTTACTGATAAAATATCACCAAAAAGTAGACCCATAAGATCAATTCTTATAAACGAAAGTATGCCTAATAGAACTAAACCAATTGCTAAAACTGAATGTGCTAAAAGACCTAGTAATGCATCATCAGGTAGATTGGTTCTTTTTTGTAAAAAAAGTAGTGATAAAGCAATAAAGCAAGAAACAGCAAAAACTGCAATGATCAGATTAAAATTCATCGCATAAGCGATAACAACACCTAACAATGCAGAGTGGGCGATTGTGTCACCAAAATAAGATAGTCTCCTCCAAATAATAAAACATCCAAGTGGGCCTGTAATTAATGCCAAACCAATACCTGCTGCAAACGCTCTGATAATAAAATCATCAAACATTATTTATTTTTATCCACCTTATCTATGCTGCCATCAGGCAAATGATGATGATCATGATTATGCTTATACAGCGATAAAGTAGGATCAATATTACTACCAAATAGCTTAATGTATTCTTGATCTTTTATAACTGAACTGGGAATACCAGAACAGCAAACATGCCCATTGAGACAAATAACATAATCAGTTTGAGACATAACTACATGTAAGTTATGCGATATCAAAAGAATGCCACAATTAATTTTTTTTACAATTTCTTGAATTGTTTTGTATAAAGCAATCTCTCCAGAATAGTCTACCCCTTGAACAGGTTCATCTAATACCAGAAAATGGGGTTCTTTAGCTATGGCACGGGCCATGAGTAATCGTTGAAATTCACCTCCTGATAAATTTCTTACATCTTCATTAATCAGATGTTGGATACCAGTAATTCCAAGTGCATCATTTATTTCACTAGTTTTATGCTTTGTTACTAAATTAACAAAATCTATTGACCTCAAGGGTAAAGACCAATCAATTGAAATTTTTTGTGGTACATATGAAATTCTAATATCTTTTTTAATTGTGTTTGTACCTTCATCAGGTTTTAAAATATCTAAAGACATTTTAGCAGTAGTTGATTTACCTGATCCATTGGGTCCGATTAGTGTTACAATTTCTCCTTGTGAGACTTTTAAGGAAACACCCCGCACTAACCATTTTTGTTTTCTAAAGACTCCACAATTATTTAATTCAACCAGACTGTTATTCATTTTTTATATATTGACATACTTGAAACGTTATACTATTACATATGTAATAATATAACACTTAGAGGAGTAATAAATATGAATTTTATTAAAAAATCAATTTTTATAATATTGGTTTCATTTTTTTTCAGTTTTAGTGCTAAAGCAGAAGTTAATGTAGTTACTACTATTAAGCCTCTCCACTCATTGGTATCGAGTGTTATGAAAGGTGTAGGTGAGCCCTCTCTCATAATCGAAGGAACAAATAATCCTCATACTTTTGTTTTTAAACCTTCTCATGCAAAAATGATTGAAGAAGCTGATATTATTTTTTGGATTGGCGAGGATTTAGAGGCTTTTATGGAAAAACCTTTAGACTCACTTGCTGAGAAAGCACAAGTTATTTCATTTATGGAGCTATCATCTATAGAAAAATTAAAATTTAGAGAAAAAAATATTTTTGATGATCATGATGGCCATGAAGATGAACATGAAGGCCATGAGGATGAGGATGATCATGGTCACAAGGACGACGATCACGATGATGATCATGATGGCCATGAAGATGAACATGAAGGTCACGATGACGATCACAAGGACGCACATGCGCATGCACACGGTGAGTTTGATCCACACATTTGGCTAGACCCAGAAAATGCTAAAGAAATGGTTAAAATTATCCGAGACGAATTAATTAAAATAGATCCAGATGGTCAAAGACAATATTCAGTTAATACTGCAGGGGCAACATTGGAACTAGATAATTTAATCAATAGTGTAGAAAAAGAATTATCAAAAGATATTAGCTATATTGTATTTCACGATGCTTACCAATATTTTGAGAATAGATTTGGAGTAATTCCTGCTGGAGCATTGACTTTAAATCCAGATGTTTTACCAGGAGCTAAACAAATAGCAGATATACAAGATGTTATAAATGACAAAGGTATTAAATGTATTTTTTCTGAACCTCAATATAATCCAAAAATAATTGAAACTATCGGGAATGATATGAAAATTTCTACTGGTGTAATGGATCCTTTGGGAGCTTATATAGATGCTGGACCTTCAATGTATAGTGATTTAATTAATGGAATTGCAAATTCAATTAAAGATTGTCACTAATAAAATTTGAAATAAGTTTCAGAAAATTGAAATATTCATAGAAACTTAATGGCTAAAAAAAAACTAATTTACATGTCTTTCTTATAGGCATTTTATATGCCTATGAGAAAAATTAAAAATAAAGTTTGTAATCTTAGAATAAAAAGACTTGTCGAGGAAAAATATTATCCAATATCATTTATTGATAGAGTAAATGTTATTTATCAATTGAACTCTCAAAAAAAAAATAAAGTGAATGTCACTAACATGAGTAAGCCTTGATACAGCTAACTAAACAAAGTTATTTAAAACTCATTTCAATCTAATAGTGCTATTTTGTCTTTAATTTTTATCCTGAAAGTATTGATAAATAATGAAATTTAACATAGTTTAACTCTGATGAACTTATCAAACGCTTGTAAAAAAGACATTGATGTGGTCTTAGAAAATTGTGGCTGGAGACAGACCAAACAGAGAGTGGTGCTATTAAAGTCAATTTTTGATGGCAATCATAAACACTTTTCTATTAATCAAATTAATGAAATTCTAAAAGACAATAGAAGTTATTTTTCTCTGACTACTCTTTATGAAAATCTAAATACCCTTGTTGATAAAGGATATTTAAAACAAATCGTTGTTGATAAACAATCATTTTACGACACTAATACTACCGATCATATACATGTTTATAATCAAGAAGAAAACCGAATCTATGATTATGACGATTGCAAAGAGCTTCACAAAGATCTTCCTATACCAGCTTGCTTATCACTTCTTGAAGAATATTCACTAGTTATAAATTTAAAAAAAAAGTAAATTTTTAATCTGTAGTTCATTTCAGAAATAGTTTTTTTTTATTCATTTGTAACATTCATTTTTTTTTGTATTTAGATTTTTTCAATTTGAGATTAGTAATATGATATGAAAAATTTAATTTCTTTTTTAATAAAGATTTTAGTAATTAATTTCTTTATTGGTTTTAGTGGTGCACATGCGGATGATGTATTAAAAATTTACTCAGAAAGACAACCAATGTTAATTGAACCTCTTTTAAATGAATTTGAGAGTCAAACTGGTATTGATGTTGAATGGATATATTCCAAGAAAGGCTTAGTTCAAAAAATTATTTTAGAAAAAGATAAGCCTGTAGCTGACGTATTCTTAGCATCAGATATATCAAGATTAATTGATGTAGCTGAAGCAGGAGCCTCTATTAAAATTAATAATTCTTCTGCTGTGCCCTCTCATCTCCAAAGTGATAATTGGATAGGCCTTACTCAAAGAGCAAGGATTATATACGTGAATAAAGATTTAGGTCTTAATGATATTACTTATGAGGATTTAGTATCTGAAAAATATAAAGGAAGAATATGTACAAGATCTGGTTTTCACCCATATAATGTTTCATTGTTTGCATCTTTGATGGCTCATCATGGTGAGGAGTGGTTAGAGAATTATTTGATTAATTTAAAAGCAAATTTAGCTAGAAAACCTCAGGGTAACGACAGAGACCAAGTCAAAGCAATATATGCAGGGGTTTGTGATCTAAGTATCGGCAACCATTATTATTATTTCAAGATGCTCAATAATGAAGAACAAAAGATATGGCTAGAGAAAGCAACAATTGTTTTTCCTAACCAAAAGGATAGAGGAACTCATGTTAATATTTCTGGTATAGCTTTACTTAAAGAAAGTTCTAGAGAAAAATCTGAAAAACTTTTGGATTTCTTAGTTAGTCAAAAAGCTCAGGCCATATACGCAAATGACAATAATGAATTTCCTGTTTCACCCGATGTACCTTTATCAGATGGTGTGAATGAATTAGCAGGAGGTGCTAAGTTTGACAATATTGATTTATTAAAAATAGCTGAAAATCGAAAAGCTGTTATTAATATTTTAAATAAAATAAATTACGACGAGTAGTAGATTTTTTATATTTCAAAGGTTGGTCGCTTCAAATAGGCCCGATGCACCCCATTGGTTAGGGTGCATTTTTCATAAATGAATGTGAAATTGTAGCAATCGCTTCAGTTGAATAAATAATCTTTATAACTAAAATTTGCTTATGAATAATTCTGAAATACTCAGTGTTTTATTAAATTCTGATAAAGAATTAATAATTTATAGAAACTCAGATAAAAATAATTTCGAAATATATACGGATTTTGCTGAAAAAGTTAATTTAAATATAGGTAATTTAGATAAGTTTTTAAATAAATTAGAGCGATTTAAATCAAATAAACCCTATGATTGTTATATTGGATTCTTCGGTTATGAATTACTTTGTAAGAATATTAATTTAAAAGTAAACAAAGATAATTCATCTTTTCCTGAGGGAGTTTTTTTTCGACCACAAACTAAAATAATCTTAGATAAACAAGTTAAAATTGTAACCAAATCTAAATCAAAATTACTAAAAGACCTTAAAGCTTTAAATAAAACTACTTTTTCAAATAGCAATAAAATATCTGTAAGTCCAAACGTCCAAGTATATGAAAAAATCTTTAATAAATTTAAAAAAAATATAAGGGCTGGTGAAACCTATCAAATTAAAATTGCTCAGAAATATTCGAACAAAAAAGATTTAGATGTAGTGAATTTATTTTTCAATTTGATGAAGAAAAATCTTAGTCCAGAGTCTTTTTGTATTAGAACAAATGATTTTAATATAATTAGTTGCTCTCCTGAAAACCTTTTTAAGGTAAAAGGAAAAAAAATAATCACCTCCCCAATAGCAGGAACAGTAAGTAGAGATAAGGTAAAATCAACAAAAGAGGCTAGAAAGTTTTTTGAAAATAATCAAAAAGAGGACAAAGAACATAATATGATTGTTGACTTAGAAAGAAATGATTTAAGTCGTATAACTAAGGCAAACACTGTCAAAATTCAAAATTTAAAATTTGTCCAAAAATACCAATATATTTTCCACAATGTCTCTGAAATTTCAGGAACACTTCTTGATAATGTAAGGTTATCTGCAGTGATTAAGGCGATGATGCCCGGTGGCTCAGTTATAGGTTGTCCAAAAATTAATACTTTAAAATTACTCAATAAAGAGGAGAAAGAACCAAGAAGAATTTATACTGGTTCTTTTGGTTACTATCGCTCTAAACAGGATATGAGTTTTAACATAATAATTAGATCTATTTTAAATTTTCAAAAAAATAATGAGGTATTTGCTGCTAGTGGTGTGATTTTAGATAGTACTGCAAAAAATGAATACCATGAAAATTACTTAAAAGCTAAATCGTTATTGGATTTATTAAAATGAACTTACTTTTAATTGACCACGAAGACTCCTTTACTTATAACCTGGCACATTTGTTATCAGGATTTGGTAATTTAGAAGTAAAAAATTTTTATGACATTAAAGAAAAATCTATAAAAAAATCTGACATCATTATTTTTTCTCCAGGACCAGGGAAGCCCTCAGATTACCCAGTATCACTTGATATTTATAATAATTATAAATCAAAGAAAAAAATAATTGGTATTTGTCTTGGTTTTCAACTTATTGCTAATGGAGAGGGCGGAACTATTTCTAAGCAAGAAAAAATATTTCATGGTTATCAGACTTATATTAGAACGAATTCAAAAAGTTTAAGATTTCCTAATAATGCTTTATATCAAGTAGGTAGATACCATTCTTTAAAACTAAAAGAGCCATTTAATTCCTCTTCAATGCATATTACAATGAGATGTGAAGAAACTAATGTTGCAATGTGTTTGGAAAGTCATAAATATGATATTTGTGGTTTACAATTTCACCCAGACTCGTTTTTGACTCCAAATGGCAAACAATTTATTCGAAAAATCATTCAATATAAAAAATAATTCATATTACTCCTCACAATTTAAGCCACTGTGGGGTCAAAAAGGTGTTTTTACATCCATACCTGTAATTGGAAAAACACCAAGGTTAATAGGTTTAAATAAATATTTGAGAACTTTTAACACAACATGTCGGGATTATAAATTTGCTACCAAAATAGATTTAAACATTATCAGAAGTTTAGTAGGAGCGGATTTAAAGAAAATCAAAAATTTTAATCACTTATTGAGAATAGCAACTAATGGAACAACATTATCAATTTCGTTTAGAAAGAGAACAACAACTAAAGACAGTGTCATTGGATTTATAAAAAAATACAAAAGAAGAGACTTTAAAAATAAAAACTTATTTTACAAAAAATTATTAAAATTCATGAGTGAAATAAATTACTCTGAAAATGAAATTATATTACTAAGAGACGATGAAATTACAGAAGGAGCAGTCACAAATTTAGTTTTTGTAAAGAGAGATAAAATTTATATTCCCAAAACTGGGTATTATCATGGAAATACATTGAAGCTTATTGAAGAAATATCAAAATCGAAATTTATTAAAAGAAAAATTTTATTAGAGGATCTAAAAGAATACAGTGAGATATTATCGATTGGCTCTGGTAGAGGTATTACCTCAATAAAAAAAATTCAAAGTGTTTTATGGAAGAGAGCGTCTACAAAATATTTTCAAAAATTAAAAAAAGATTATGAAACTATGATAAAAAGGAATTATTATGAAATTTAATCAACATTCCTTTGCTTTGAAAAAGCCTTTACTAGTAGGTATATGTAATTTTACACCTGACTCATTTAGTGATGGAGGAAAAACATTTTCACGATCTACTGCATTGAAACATATAAATGCAATGGTTAAAGATGGTGCACAAATTATTGATATTGGTGCTGAAAGCACTAGACCAAATAGCGAGCCAATTACATATATTGAAGAAATAAATCGTTTATCCAAAATCTTACCATATTTAAACTATAAGAAATACCTTGTCTCTGTGGACTCGTATAAAATTGAGTCCCAAGAGTATGCACTGAAAAAAGGTGCCCATATCATTAATGATATTAATGGAGGATCAGAAGAGCTATTTAAACTTATAAAGAAATATAACGCAGGACTTTTCTTAATGCACAAAAGAGGAACACCAAAGGAAATGCAAAAAAAACTTAATTCCAGAGTAAATATGGTAAGAGAATTTGATTATTTTATTAAAAAAAGATTGAAAATACTTAATAAAATGAAGATTAATCTCAAAAAGGTATGGTTTGATCCTGGTATAGGATTTGGCAAAACACTAAATCAAAATTTACAATTAATGAAATCTTTGAAGAAATTCAGTAGTGCAAATATCCAAGTATTATTGGGATCCTCACGAAAAAGTTGGATAAATCATATTGATACATCAAATGCTGATGAAAGGATTGGAGGATCTTTAGCTTCTGTGGCGCATGCTCTCAAACAAAATATTCACACATATAGAATTCATGATGTCAAAGAGACAAATCAAATGATAAAAGTTTTGAAAGCATTAAATAAATGAAATTTTTTATCGAAATAGAAGAACTAAAAGTCGACACAATTATTGGAGTATTCGAAGAAGAAAGGTTAAAACCCCAAACTATATTAATAAGTATAAAATGTCAGTTAGATATTGATCATAATCAAGATCTTGACAATATTGAAAATGTTACAAGTTATTCAGATATCAAAAATGAAATAATTAAATTTGTTTCAGCCTCTCAATATAAAACATTGGAAAAATTAATTACAGATCTTAAAAAACAACTAGATGATAAGTTTCCAATTCAAATAGAAAAATTAGAAATAAATAAAATTGAGATTGCTAAAAAATATAATGCAAAAAAAGTTAGCGTATCGATATAAATCATATATTGCTATCGGATCAAATGTAGGCAATTGGAGAAGTAATTTTAACAATGCATTAAACTTAATGAATAAATTTGGTCATGTTAAAAAGGTCAGTAGGGTTTATTTTACCAAGCCCTTTGGCTTAACCACCCAAAAATATTTTCATAATGCTGCCTTTTTATTTCTCACTAATTTATTTTTTAATGAGCTATTTATAAAAATGAGCGCTGTAGAAAAGCTGATTAAAAAAAATAAAATTTTAGAGAATGGGCCAAGAAGAATTGATTTAGATCTTATTCAATTCGAAAACTTGAAAGTTAAAAATCATTTAATATCAATTCCTCATTCTTCCTCACATTTAAGAGATTTTGTTATACAGCCAGTATTAGACCTCAATCCTAATTTTATTGATTTAAAAACCCAATATACTTACAAAAGACTCATAAATAACTTAGAGGAACGATTTATTATTAAGAAATCTCGTCAAACCCAAGATTATCAAGGATTTTTTTAAGCTTTTCCTCATCCACACTATTAGATTGTTTTAAGCCTGTTGAAATATCAATTCCATGAGGAGATATTGTTTTAATTGCCTCTTTTATGTTATCTATATTTATTCCCCCACCAAGGTAGAGAGGTTTCGCAAAGATCTTTAATTGATTGATTTGTTTTTCACATTCCACAAGAGATTTTTTTTCAATAGTATCTTTTCTGTAAATATTTAAATCATAATAAAAACTACTTATATTATTTAAAATCTCTTCAAAGAAATTATAGTCAAAATTCTCATAATTTACCGAAATTGAAATTTTTGCATCTGTTTTATTATTCAGCAATTCAATTTCTTCATTTTTATATTGATTAGATATGCAAACCTCTTTTATTGCTACATCATTTACGATACTAATTACTTCTTGCATCTGTATATTTCCAATCAATAAAATTGGATTTAATTTTAAATTGTAGGATGCAATAGTCAGTTCTTGAATTTCTTTAGTACTAAGTGTATTTGGGCCATATAAGTAATCACTTACAAGGCCCACCCTACTTACAGAGTACTTTTGAATTACTTCTAAAGATTTTTGATCTGTAATACCACAAACTTTAAGTTGGATATTACCATAATTGAACATTAATTAATTATTGTTCAATTCAAATCTATCGGCATTCATTACTTTGTTCCAAGCTTTAACAAAATCAATTACAAACTTTTCCTTGTTATCATCTTGTGCATACACTTCTGCATAAGATCTAAGTATAGAGTTCGATCCAAATACAAGGTCCGTTGAGGTTGCCGTCCATTTAACATTATTTGTTTTTCGATCAATAATCTCATAATGTCCATTAGACGCTTTCCATTTATTACTCATATCAAGCAAGTTAACAAAAAAGTCAGTTGTAAGAGCGCCTACCTGGTCAGTAAAAACACCATGCTTATTCTCACCATAGTTAGCACCCAGAGCCCTCATACCTCCAACAAGTACAGTCATTTCAACTGCAGTAAGACCAAGTAAATGAGCTCTATCAAGCAACAACTCTTCTCCTCTTACTTCATAATTATCTTTTTGCCAATTTCTAAAACCGTCATGTATGGGTTCTAATTGAGAAAATGACTCAGAGTCAGTCATATCCTCAGAGGCATCTCCTCTTCCTGGGTTGAAAGGAACAGGAACGTTAAAACCCGCAGCTTCAATAGCTTTTTCTAGACCAACATTTCCAGCTAAGACAATTGTGTCTGCAATGCTAGCGCCTGCTTCTTTTGCAAGAGGTTCTAATATATCTAGCACTTTTGATAATCTTTGAGGCTCATTGCCTTTCCAATTTTTTTGTGGTGAAAATCTAATTCTCGCTCCATTAGCTCCCCCTCTTAAATCCGACCCTCTAAATGTCCTTGCACTATCCCATGCAGTTGAGACTAGTTCTTGAACAGTTAATTCAGAGTTTCTGATTTTTTCTTTGAGTTGTTCCACATCAAAACTAGGTGTTCCAGCAGGAACTGGATCTTGCCAGATCAAATCCTCGTTTGGAAGGTCGTGTCCTATGTATCTAGATCTTGGACCCATATCTCTATGGGTAAGTTTGAACCAAGCTCTTGCAAAAGCATCACAAAAATACTCATGATCATTATGAAACTTTTTGGATATTTCTAAATAAATTGGATCTTTGATCATTGCCATATCAGCATCTGTCATGATTGGGTTATATCTAATTGATGGATCTTCTACGTCTACAGGCTTATCTTCTTCTTTAATATTGATAGGTTCATATTGCCAAGCTCCTGCAGGGCTTTTTTTAAGTTCCCACTCATATTTAAAGAGCATGTCAAAATATCCATTATCAAATTTTGTTGGCTCAGTAGTCCATGCACCTTCAATTCCAGATGTCACCGTATCTCTTCCAACTCCTCTGGAAGTATTATTCATCCAACCAAGGCCTTGTTCGTTAATTGCTGCCCCTTCAGGTTCTGCCTCAAGATTATCAGCATTACCATTACCATGCGTTTTACCAATAGTATGACCTCCTGCAGTAAGAGCAACAGTCTCTTCATCGTTCATAGCCATTCTTGCAAATGTCTCTCTAATATGCTGAGCTGTTTTTAATGGGTCAGGGTTACCTTCAAATCCCTCTGGGTTCACATAGATTAAGGCCATGTGATTTGCAGCAAGTGGACTTTCTAACGAAGAGGCATCTTCTTTATCTGAGTGTCTATCAGATGCTAATGCTTCTGTTTCTGGTCCCCAGTATATATCCTTGTTTGGGTGCCAAATATCCTCACGCCCATATGAAAAACCAAATGTTTTAAATCCTGTTGATTCATAGCCAATGTTTCCAGCTAAGATCATAAGATCAGCCCAGCTAATCTTGTTTCCATATTTTTTCTTAATCGGCCATAAAAGTCTTCTAGCTTTATCTAAGTTAGTATTATCAGGCCAAGAATTTAAAGGAGCAAATCGATGATCACCAGTTCCACCCCCACCTCTTCCATCAGCAGTTCTATAAGTACCAGCGGAGTGCCAAGCAAGCCTAACCATTAATCCTGCGTATGTCCCCCAATCAGCTGGCCACCAATCCTGACTTTCTTTCATTAATTTATGCATATCGGCTTCTAATGCTTTGAAATCTAATTTTTTTACTTCTTCTCTATAATTATACGTACCATTAAACGGTTTTGTTTTCTGATCATGTTGATGGAGAATATCTAGATTTAAATTTTTAGGCCACCAATCAGTTGATGACTTCTCCATATTTGAATTAGCTCCGTGAGCAACGGGACATTTGGCTTCGCTCATTTTTCTCTCCTACTTAATTAATATTGAAATCATTAAAATTTAACCTGTAAGTAAGTCAACAATACGAATTGTCTCTGTTAATAATTTACAAAAATCCTTGAAATTATTTGCTTTTAAAGAACTGATTATACAAAATGTAGGCAACAAACATTCCAATAACTTGACAACTAATAAAAAATATTACGGTGGAGGGATTAATACCCGTAAACGACTCAGTAAACATTCTAGCAATTGTTACAGCCGGATTTGCAAAACTTGTAGATGATGTAAATATAAGAGCTGCTGTAATATAAATACCAACATTAAATGAAACTACATTTTTACCATCTGCTCTAGATAAAAGTATGACCAATAATAATCCAGTTGCAGCAAAAAATTCGGAAATATATATATTTGCCCCACTTCTTATATTTGAAGAGATCTCAATTACATTTAATCCAAAAATATAATTTGCAAAAAGTGTGCCTAGTACAGCTGCAATAATTTGTATTAGTATATAAAGAAATAAATCCCTAGAACTCAATTCTTTTTGTAAGAAAAATATAATTGAAACAATAGGATTAAAATGAGCTCCAGAAAAATTTGCAAATATTCTAATTATAAAAATTAGTGTGAAACCTATTACAACAGCATGACTAAATAAAATTACCATTTGATCATTCGTATATTGCTGTCCTGCTATGCCAGATCCAACAATTGATACTAATAAAATAAATGTGCCTATAAATTCAGATATGTATTTTTGCATTTTTAAAGTCTTAATGTATCATTGCTAAGTTTTAAAGAAATGTATTATGAATTTTTAGTTACATACCTTGATGCACCATTTCTATTGCTATCTGCTGTAACCACTGGTTTGATAATTCGTATTTTTTATAAACAGTATATGAATACAAAGCTACCAATGAGGGTAGTTATTTCTATAGCTCTTTTTCTTATTAATGCGATTATTTTAGTTCCTGGAATTGTCTTTTTATATAGATGGGTAATGTTATGTGGTTTTTACCAACCAAGCGGCGTTTTTGAAACAGGGTATGGTTGTAGTGGGGACGTTTTTAGTCTACTTGTTCCAGGGCTTTTTTTACTTTCGTAAACATTTCATCGACCTGATTTTCTTTAATTATTAAAGGTGGAGAAAAAGCAAGCGTATCTCCGTTAGCTCTTACCATTAAGCCAAGATCCCAAGCTTTTTTCATAGCTTCAAACCCTCTTGCACCAACAGCGTTACCTTTAGGCTCTAATTCGAGTGCAGCAATCACTCCTAAATTTCTAATATCGATTATATGTTTTGTGCCCTTCAGGCTATGAGCGGCTTCCTCAATAATAGGAGCCATATGAGCAGCATTATCAAATAATCCCTCTTCTTGATAAATATCTAGTGTTGCTAAGGCTGCAGCGCAAGCAACAGGATGACCAGAGTAAGTATATCCATGAAATAATTCTATTGGAGCATCCGCATTTTCCATCATTGACTCATAAATAAAGTCTTGAACTATGGTTGCACCCATAGGGATGGTGGCATTTGTAATACCTTTTGCACATGAAATAATATCTGGTGTTACACCAAAAAACTCAGAGCCAGTTGCTTTTCCCATACGGCCAAAAGCAGTTACGACTTCATCAAAAATTAATAAAATGTCATGTTTTGTGCAGAGCTCTCTTAATCTTTTTAAGTATCCTTTAGGCGGAGGCAGCGCACCAGTTGATCCAGCAATTGGCTCAACAATTACAGCTGCAATAGTTGATGCATCATGCAATTGAACAAGACGCTCTAAATCATCGGCAAGTTCTGCTCCATGTTCAGGTTCACCTTTTGAAAAAGCATTTAATTTTAAATTGTGGGTATGGCGTAAATGGTCAACACCATTTAGCATTGATCCGAAGTACATTCTATTTTTTACCATACCACCTACACTTATTCCTCCAAAGCCCACACCATGATAACCTCTTTCGCGACCTATTAATCTAGTTTTAGATGAATGTCCGCGTGCACGTTGATAAGCTAGCGCAATTTTCAATGCACTATCTACTGCTTCAGATCCTGAATTAGAAAAGAAAACATGATTCATTCCTTCAGGAAAAATCTCTGCTAAACGATTAGCTAGTTCAAATTGTTTTGGATGTCCAAATTGAAAAGGTGGAGAGTAATCAAGATTTTCAATTTGTTTATTTACAGCTTCTTGAATTTTTTTTCTACCATGACCGGCGTTTACACACCATAGCCCTGCAGTGCCATCTAAAATTTCTCGATTATCGTCACTAATAAAATGCATATCTTTAGCACCGACTATAATTCTTGGATCTTTCTTAAATACTTTGTTAGGAGTGAAAGGCATCCATCTTGATTTTAATAAAGATACATTATTCCCTCACAATTGCTTCAGCAAGGGTAATAATGTCATCTTTTAGGGTAGGGAGAGGGCAGCGTGGACTGCCCTCATAACAATCACATTTTTGATCCGATGAAACCTGCTATGAACCAAATAATCATAACTATAAAGGGGTAGTGTCCTGTAAACATATCTGCCATTTAAACCTCCATGATTCCTTTAATTAGGTTATAGGATTTCATTGTAATATGCAATATTTGCATATGTATAGACAAATTTTGTTAATTTATCCACATTTATTGTGAATTATGGGGATTAATTATGCATTTTTTTTATACCAATAAGCACCATTGTTATTTCTTCGTCCTTATAATAAGTATAACTAGCTTATGAGCGTTGTTTCGAAAACAATCAAATATTTACTCGATAAAAACATATCAGTTTCAACAGCAGAATCTTGTACTGGTGGTTTGCTTGCAGCAGAATTTACAGCTGTGTCTGGTATATCTAAAATTTATAAAACTGGTTTGATAACATATTCAAATGACTCAAAAATTAAAAATCTCAAAGTCAAACCAAGTACTATCAAAAGGTACGGTGCAGTCAGCCGTCAAGTATGTGCTCAAATGTGTTTACATTTGCACAAAATTTCCAAAAGTCAGCTAACATTTTCAACAACAGGTGTAGCTGGTCCAAACGGTGGTACTAAATTAAAACCTGTAGGTTTAGTTTTTATCGGATTATATTTCAAAAAAAATATTTATATCGAACAATTAAATTTCAATCCAAAACTTTCTAGAATTCAAATTCAAAAAGGCACAGTGAAAGAATGTTTTCACATGTTAAATAATATTATAGATGAGCTATAAGCGAAATTATAATAGTTTACTACCTGATGATTTCGAGCTCAGTAAAGAATTTGAAAATATCATTGAGCAACTAGAAAGCACAAAAGATCATTTTTATATTACTGGTAAAGCAGGTAGTGGTAAGTCTACACTATTGGCCTACTTTCGATCTATAACAAAGAAGAATACAGTTGTTCTTGCTCCAACAGGAGTTGCTGCAATTCGAGTTAAAGGACAAACTATTCACTCATTTTTTGGTTTTCCACCAAAGGTTATTCAAACACGACATATAAAAAAAGTAAGACAAATCGAAATTCTTCAAAATTTGGAAACATTAATTATTGATGAGATATCTATGGTTCGTGCTGATGTTTTTGATGCGATTGATTATAGCCTTCGTGTTCACAGAAAAAAACTTACACAACCATTTGGCGGAGTTCAGTTAATAGTTTTTGGGGATTTATTTCAACTACCACCAGTTGTGAATATGGATGAGTCAGGACTTCTACAGCGCATTTATCCTAAAGGTCATTTCTTCTTTCACTCAAATATTTTCCAAGACGCACAATTTAAAACACTTGAACTACATAATATTTATCGTCAAAAAGATGACCATTTTATTCATTTGCTTAACTCTGTAAGAGATGGCTCAATTACTCACACGCAGATCGAGAATATAAACGACTCTTTAACTGATCACATTGAGATGGATGAAGGTAAAATCATACTTACTACAACTAATGCTCGAGCGAGTAGCATTAATCAAAAATATTTAAGCCAGCTAAATCAGGAGGAGTTTTCTTACAGGGGACAAGCTACTGGCCAATTTTATAAAGAATTATTTCCCACCGATGAAATCTTAAAATTAAAAAAAGGAGCCCAAGTAATTATGATTAAAAATGATCCTGAAAAAAGGTGGGTTAATGGATCCATTGGTATAATTCATGATATCGCTCAAAAAAAAATAAAAGTAAAAATCAATAATAAAATATATGAGGTTAAAAAAGAAAAATGGGATCGTATTCAATATACCTATGATGATGATCAACAAGAAGTTCAAGAGGAAATAACAGGATCTTTCAAACAGTATCCAATGAGATTAGCTTGGGCAATTACAATTCATAAAAGCCAGGGACAAACATTTGAAAAAGTTATTATAGATATGAGTCAAGGTTCTTTTGCTCCAGGACAACTTTATGTTGCACTAAGTAGATGTATAAGTTTGGAAGGTATAGAACTGCTAAGACCTATTAAAAAATCAGATATCATTGTTAACAATCAATTGATAGGTTTCCAAGACAGATTAATTTAAGATGGGTAAAAAAATATTATATAGTATTGCAGTCTTTGGCATTATAGGTTTAGGCCTATATATTTCTTCGACATTTGAATACCATGAATACTATGAGGAATGTGAAAAACAAAGCAACACACAAGGAGGTATAGAGTCTTGTGTTGATTTTATGATAGAGGAAGCAAAAAAATGATTTATCTCAAAGATAGTTATACAAAGAGCTTTGAAGAAAAAATTTTATTAGTCGAGGGTGACAAAATCATTACTCAAGATAGTTCTTTTTATGCTCAAAGTGGTGGACAACCCGGAGACAAGGGAGTACTTGAAATTAATGATAAAAAATTCAATGTTATCAACACAGTTAAACATGAGTTAGGTATTGCCCATGTTGTTGACTCAGAAAATCTAAATCTATCTGGGCAAATAAAAGGCTATATTGATTGGGATCATCGATATCGCTTAATGAAAATGCACACCACAATGCACTTAATGTGTGCAGCATTACCTTATTATGTTACAGGAGGATCAATTGGTTTAGAAAAAAGTAGGATTGATTTTGAT
>LULP01000193.1_pt1 | contig 40090 bp, 46 predicted proteins | sample 728111 | NCBI WGS metagenome assembly LULP01 (sample SAMN03860286, study PRJNA289734) | marine metagenome | biome: seawater column; feature: ocean; material: water; isolation source: Red Sea water column Station 149 - depth 25m | place: Saudi Arabia: Red Sea | collected 2011-10-15 | depth 25 m
GGTCTCTCTGGTGGTGACTTAACTGGTCTTGGTGGTATCTACGATGTCGCCGCTGACTCTGATGGTCGTTGGTCTGCTGAGAAATTCCGTGGTTTGATGTTCCAACTCGAACGTGAAGCCAACGTGATTGCTAAGGAAACTCGTCGTGGTAAGGGTAACTTTATCATCACGACTTCCGATGTTGCTTCGGCTCTCGCAATGTCCGGTTTCTTGAACCTGACCCCAACCCCCGATGTCAACCTTGACGTTGATGATACTGGCAACACTTTTGCTGGTACTCTGAACGGTCGTATCAAGGTCTACATTGATCCTTACTCCGTGTCTGGTGCTGATTACATCTGTACCGGCTACAGAGGATCCAGCCCCTATGATGCTGGTATGTTCTACTGCCCATACGTCCCGCTGCAAATGGTCCGTGCAGTCAACGAAACCAACTTCCAACCCAAGATTGGCTTCAAGACTCGATACGGTCTGGTGAACAACCCATTCGTTTCGGGTAATGGTGAAGGCTCGACAGCCAATAAGAGTGACCCCCACTCCTCCGCTGCTGTTCGTTCCAACCAGTATTACAGAATCTTCCGTGTGACTAACCTTCACGGAAACGCCTAATCGTAGGTGACAATTAATACTTGGATGAGGGAGCCGAAAGGCTCCCTTATCTTTTACACCTAAATAATCATATGGGTATCAACACCGTAGATTCAAATTCAATCTTCAATAGCAACAATCAGTTGCCATCTATCACCGCTGGATTTGCTGGTGCTTCTCTTGAAACTGCCGAGGAGAAGCAGCCATCAAATGTAAACTATCTGTACCAGACTCTTTTCAAATTTGAAATCTTTCGTTTACCAAAAATGGAATATTTCATTCAAAGAGTTAATCTTCCCGGTTTCGGAGCAGATGCTAATCTTGAACAGCCCACACGATTCGTCGCAGCAAAGCATCCAAACTCAAGAGTCAATTATGAAAATCTTACAATGACCTTTTTGGTCAATGAGGATATGTCAAACTGGCGTGAGATTTACGAATGGATGAGAACAATTTACTTAACAAAAGATAGTAAGAATTTTGAAAGTAAAATCTCTACACACTTCACGGATGGCTCTCTTCATATTTTGAACAGTGCGATGAATCCAAAACTACAGGTTCGTTTTAGAAATCTTCTGCCTGTCAGTCTTTCTGGTTTTGAATTTGATTCCTCGGTGACTGATATCTCTCCTTTTACTGCAACAATCACCTTTGCCTACGATTATTACGAATTCGTCTGATTTCCTCTTGACACGCCCTTGGGGACTCTTATAATCCGAGTGTCAACGAGAAAAAGGGATAAAGAATAATTATGGAACTAAATGAACTTAGAGTATTAGTAGAGCAAGATAGCCAGATCGACGATACCCAACTTGATACGGAATCGCTTAGACTGCCTGCTCTTCACAACAAGTATCTTAATTTTTACCACGATGCTAAACTCAGATATGAGAAAGCGTCGAATGAATACAATCGTCTGTATCGGCTCAAGTGGGAATACTACACGGGAAAGATTGATAAGGAAACCCTCGACAAAAAAGGATGGGAACCTTTTCAACACAACATTCTCAAGCAAGACATTCCTATCTTTATGAATAGTGATGAAGACCTGTGTAAAAGAAAAGAAGTAATTACCTACATCAAGTCGATTGTAGATTATCTTGAAGAAGTCGTGAAAGAGATCACCTTCCGTCACACCAAGATCAAGAATGCAATTGAATGGAGAAGATTCTTGTCGGGAGCATAAATATAATGTATGCCCGATTACACGATTGAGGACATTGATTCTTCAAATATCAAAGTCCGCTGTGAAAGACATCTTGCCAAGGAACTCTCTGACTTCTTTACCTTCAAAGTCCCCGGAAGAGAGTTTATGCCAGCGTATCGTGCAAAGAGGTGGGACGGGCAGATCAAACTCTACAATCTGTATTCACAACGTATCTACGCAGGACTTGAAGCCTACATTCTCAAGTTTTGTCAGGAACGCAACTACACAGTAGAATTACCAAAAAGAAATTCTCCACCAGCCTTCTCAGAAACCCACCTAGAATCGCTTCTAAGCGGTTTGAATATTTCTATTGGTGGGAAGTCGATTGATCCTCACAAACACCAGAAAGAAGCCATCCTACACGGTATGAATACAAACCGTTGTTTGTTGTTATCACCAACAGGATCAGGCAAGTCTTTGATCATCTATACATTACTGAGACACTATTTGAATCTGATTCCAAAGGAACAGAAAGTTTTGATTATTGTTCCGACTATCGGACTCGTTTCACAAATGTTCTCAGACATCTGCGACTACGCAGGAAAGGACAAAAGATGGAACCCAAGAGAACAGACGCACCTAATGTATGCCGGAAAAGAAAAGAACACAAAGAAAAGAGTGGTCATTTCAACTTGGCAGTCATTACACAAACTACCACCAGAATACTTTCAGCAGTTTGGAACAGTCTTTGGAGACGAGGCACACTTGTTCAAGTCAAAGTCACTGACCTCAATTATGACCAAACTTACCCGTTGCCCGTATCGTATCGCAACGACAGGAACTCTTGACGGTATGCTCACTCATAAGTTAGTGATTGAGGGTTTGTTTGGTCCGGCTAAAAAGATTATCACAACGAAGAAGTTGATGGAAAAGAAGTTGCTTACCAACTTGACTATTGACTGCTTGCTGCTAAAATATTCCGGTAGCGATAGACAGCGGATTAGAAGAACACCGTATCAAGATGAGATAGAATGGCTCATCACTGACGAAAGACGAAACAAGTTTATATGTGATTTAGCCGTAAAGACAAAAGGCAACACACTCATACTGTTCCAGTTTGTGGAGAAGCACGGAAAGGTTTTAAACGAAATGCTAAAAGATTGTGGAAAACCTGTGTTCTATATTCACGGCGGAACCGATGTTGAGCAGCGTGAGGAAGCCCGTAAAGTTGCAGAAACAATTGACAACGGAATCATCCTTGCATCCTACGGAACATTTTCGACTGGCGTGAACATCAAACGCCTAAATAATATTGTGTTCTCATCACCGTCAAAGAGTCGGGTCAGGGTGCTACAGAGTATTGGAAGACAACTTAGAAAGTCTGTTCACAAAAGCACTGCACGACTCTACGACATCTGTGATGACTTGTCGTGGAAAAAGTATCAGAATCACACTCTTCGTCATTTTATAGAACGTAAAAAGATTTACGACGCTGAGAAGTTTGACTACTCAGTGATCTCAATACCACTACAGGGAGAACGGAATGAGCAAAACCCCCTTCAAGATTCTTAAATTGAAGAGCGGCGATGATATCGTTGCACATCTGATTAAAAATACAAAAGAGTTTATTCGTCTTGAGCGTCCGATGCTCCTCAAAGTGATGCACTACGTTGATAACCTCAGCGGAAACAAAAGAGAAACAATCGTTCTGGTAGACTGGCTAAAAGCAACCACATCCAATCACATTGACATTCCGAGAGATCATATTCTTGGTATTTTTGATTGTGATCCAGACATTCTTCAAGCATATGAATATCAAAAGAAACTTGATGACAATCCTCAGATGGGATTTAAGATGGATGACCCAAGACAAATGAAACTTCCCTTCGGCAAAAAACCTCTAACCCCTCCTCCGAATATTGACAATATCTTGAAAATCGTCGCGGCAAAGATTGATGATATGAAAAGCCAGATCGACAAAGAGATGGATGATCGGGATATTGAAGAAGCCCTAGAGGCAATGGGAATGGACCCAGAATCAATCAAAGAAATCATCGACGATGACGATGTAGACGTTGACGTTGAAATGATCGACAACAAAAACCGAAAAGATTATGGAGAATCTTTTATGGATTGGTCGCCAAAATTAGATGATTACTTGACATAAGAATAAAAGGGTGTAAAATTTTATTATGGCGAAGAACAGTGATCACTACATTGACAATAAATTATTCTACTCAGAAATGATTGAGTGGAAAAATCAAGTCAAGAGTGCAGAAGAGACAGATGATCCCAAACCACCAGTGACCGAATACATCGGTCAGTGTTTTCTTTTGATTGCAGAGCGTTTGTCCACTCGCCCAAACTTTGTAAATTATCCGTTCCGAGAAGAAATGGTCGGAGATGCGATTGAGAACTGTCTGATGTATGCAGGCAACTTTGATCCAGATAAATCCAAGAACCCGTTTGCATATTTCACCCAGATAACGTATTATGCTTTTCTTAGAAGAATTCAACGCGAGAAAAAACAAGATCATATCAAATACAAACTAATGGAAGCAGCAGACGCAAAGGGTGAACTGGCTGCGATTCTTGACCCAGATGGAGCAAACAAGAATCCATATGCCGCTCACCTGAGACTGACTGATAACGACATCGTAAATATGGAACCGAAGAAGAAGCGAAAGAAAAGAGCCAAAGGTTCTACAGGCGACGGAGAGTTATTTTGAAGATTGCAATCATCACCGACACGCACTTTGGTGCAAAAGGTGATTCCCAGATTTTCTTAGAACACACATTCAAGTTTTTTGAGGATGTGTTTTTTCCTACGATCAAGGAGCAGGGAATCACAAACGTTTTGCACTTGGGTGATCTGATGGATCGCCGGAAGTATGTGAACTTTCACACGCTTCACCAAATGCGAACTCGGTTTATGGATCGTCTGCTTGCTGAAAAAGTCAACGTTCACTGTATCGTCGGCAATCACGATACCTACTTCAAAAACACAAACGAGGTCAACTCTCCCAAAGAGTTGTTTGGTGATAAGTATCCAAACTTTCACATCTACACTGATCCTGTGATCTTGGGTTTGGGAAACAAAAACTTTGCGATGGTCCCGTGGATCAACAAAGAAAATCAAGATGACATCTTTGAGTGGATCAAAAGCGTAGACGCTCCGATTCTCTGCGGTCACTTTGAACTTGACGGCTATCAGGTGATGAGCAGAAACCGATGAGATTGAGTTTGTAGAAAATCCTCATCGTATTTTCTTTGCGATTCCGTATCGTGATAACATTGACATTGACGCAATTGACTACAAGCAATACAAGAAGTCTTATGTCAAAGTTTTTGTTCACGAAAAGAAAGACCCTGCAAAGTTTGATCGGATGCTTGAGAGAATCTACGATCAAGCACCAGAGAGCGTGACGTTTCTTGAAAACGAAGCCACTGATCCCGTTGATGATGCAACCATTGACGAAGAGGCTTTGTCCACCGATACCTTGACACTTATCAATCAGCACGTTGATGAGGCATTTAGAGATGACCCCGATGAATGTAAGCGATTGAAAGAAGTGTTCAAGGATTTGTTCCTTGAAAGTTTTGATTTATGATTGAATTCAAAAAGATTAGACTGAAAAATTTCGGTTCCTTTGGTAATCACTTCACTGAGATTGATCTGAACCGTCACCGCACCACTCTCGTCAGTGGACTCAACGGACACGGCAAGTCTTTTGCCCTGCTGGATTCCATCACGTTTGCACTGTTTGGCAAGCCGTTTCGTAAGATTAATATTCCACAACTGGTGAACTCGGTCAATGAAAAGGACTGTGTGGTTGAGGTTGAATTCAACATCGGTGATGATGAGTATATGATTCACCGTGGACTCAAGCCAAAGAAGTTTGAGGTTCACAAGAACGGTGAAATGCTGGATGTCATCGCCCGATCAAAAGATTATCAAAAGATGCTGGAGGATCAGGTTCTCAAGATGAACTACAAGTCTTTCACGCAGGTGGTGATTCTAGGTGCTTCGGCGTTTGTTCCGTTTATGCAACTGTCAGCCGCAGATCGCCGGACGGTGATTGAGGATATTCTTGATATTCAAGTTTTCTCAAATATGAACTCTGTTCTGAGAGACAAGACCTCGGCTACCAAAACAGAAATCAACGAAATCACAAGACAACTTTCTATTAACAAAGAACGTGGAACTGGTCTGGTGAATCTGGTCAAGTCTTTGGAGGCATTAGATAATAAGATTTCGGAACTTCTTTTAAAAATCTCTGATGAGAAGACGGTGAACCAACGCATTCAAAAGTATTCACAAGCCAGAATGCGAATGAATCGTGAGATTAAAGAAAATGAAAAGAATAGTAAATTCTATACAGATCACAAAAACTGTCCCACCTGCCATCAAGAAATCTCAGAGGAGAGTCGGGCTGAAGCCACGGCAAAGGCGGACAACACGATTGAAACCCTGAACGCTGCGTTGGCTGAACTGGAGGAGATGGAGCAGAAGCAGGTTGAGCGAAGCAACGAAATCTCAGAGGTTCAAAAACAAATTGAAGATTTGAAATCTGAAAGAATCGCTCACATCACCACGGAGAGAAACGCTCGCTCTGCCATCAAGGCGATTGAAGGAAAAAAGGAAAAACTACAACAGTCCGAAGAGGGCGATATCCAAGATGTCAAAGCACAACTTGAAAAAGTGATGGAAGATCGTGAAAAGTTGATCAAAAGAAAAGAAGAACTTTTGGTCAAGCAAAACACCTTTACCCACGCTGGGCATATGCTCAAGGACTCCGGTATCAAAGCCAAGGTGATTCGTTACTATCTTCCGATTATTAACGCACTGGTGAACAAGCATCTCAAAGAGATGGACTTCTATGTTTCATTTGATCTGGATGAAAACTTTAACGAAACAATCAAGAGTCGGCATCGTGACAACTTCTCGTATATGTCATTCTCAGAGGGAGAAAAGATGCGTATTGACCTTGCCATTCTTCTGGCTTGGCGTGAGGTGTCCAGACTCAAGAACTCGGCAAACACAAACCTGCTGATTCTTGACGAAGTGTTTGACGCATCGCTGGATGCCATTGGCTCTGATGACTTCCTGAAACTTTTGGACAACCTGTCTACACGCAGTCACATCTTTGTGATTTCACACAAGGCAGATCAACTTGTGGATAAGTTCCAAAATCAGGTATCGTTCCAGAAACAAGGCAACTTCTCCCGACTTGTGTGACCTACATAAGTCAATGAAACCACCTAGCAGAAAATCGTGTTATAACTTTAGAGTCACTGAGATCGTGAAAGTCGTTGATGGGGACACCATTGATGTGATTATTGATCTTGGATTTGATCTTTACAAAAAGGAACGTGTTCGTGTCGCTGGTGTAGATACACCCGACAAAAGAACACGCGACCTTGAAGAAAAAGAATTAGGTATTGATGCCACCAATTGGATGAAACATCAACTGGAATCAGCAATTGAGGGTGAGGATGATCTCGTAATCAGAACAGAAATTGACGGTGGTTTTGGTAAATACGGGCGGCTTCTTGGCTGGCTTTACATTGGTGAGGACGCTGAATCCATCAATGAGCGTATGATCAAGGAAGGATACGCTTGGTCATACGATGGAGGGACGAAAAACAAGGACTTCCAGCAACTTAGAGAGATCCGAGCAAGCCTAAATACCTAGCAGGAGCAGTGCTATGGCAGAATATAAAGGCAAAGAAGTTAAACTTGATGACCCGTTTAGACTTCCCCAAGGTTCTGACAAGAAATTTGGTGTATATGTAAAAAATCCAAAGTCCGGAAACGTCATTATGGTAAAGTTTGGTGATCCAAACCTGTCTATTAAACGCGATGATCCTGACAGGTTGAAAAACTTTCGGGCAAGACACAACTGCGATCAAAAAACAGATAAAACTACGCCGGGATACTGGTCTTGTAAGTTTTGGGAAAAAGGAAGCCCTGTCTCCAAACTTTTGAAACAAGGCAAAGTTTCCGAGTCTGATTTAAAATTCAAAGGCAAGGAGATGAAAGATCACCTTGACAAAGCCAAAGCCAAACTGAAAGCAGAGTATGGCTCTCTTGATAACGTAGATTACAAAAAAGCAATGAAAGTTGTCGGTGCAACACTGGCAGCCCGTTTGTCGGCACGCGGAATGATCAAAAGGTCAGACGGCAGCACAAAAAAAGGTAAACTTGGTAAGCCAGAAGAAGAAATGTTGAATTGTGGTTGTGGTTGCGAGAACTGCAAATCTTTGAAAAAGAGCATCAACGAGGAAAAAAGAGAATTTGTTAAAGGATGGGTAAATCCACGAACAAAGAAAATTATCGCTTGGAGACATCACACTCCATATCACGCTACGCACATCTATGAAAATTTAAGTAAGTATGGTCTGACAAAAGATGATTTAATTGATCATCATATTGATGTTGTTTCAAAAAGAAATCCAAAATATACACTCACCCGTGAAAGATCGTTGGAAAGATTTGAGAAAATTGGATACAACGATATGCTCGCGGACAGAGATGAGACTATTGAATATCCTGCAATCAAAAAAGGTTGGGTGGCATTCGCTCTTCAAGAAACAAAATACGGTAAAATGATGACTCTTCGTGGCATCACGAAAGATATCAAAAAGTCAGGTATTATGGTTCTTGAAAAATATAAGACCTTCAAAGACCTTGATAGGATTTTAATTACAAATTATAAAGATACAAAGTTTGCAGAATACACAGGCAAAACAAAGAACGAAGACGAAAGATATACTTCAAACAGTGAGGCAATGAAGTTTCTCTTTGGCAGAAGACCAAAAAGACGAGAGCCAAAGACCGAGATCGGACGCACGATGGCAATGTTCCGTGAAGAAAGAGCAAGAGACTACAAAGGCTGGGTGAATCCGAAGACGGGGCAAACCAGAGTCATTCAAGGATATACTCCATATCACGTTCAGATGATTGTCAAAGACCCAAGATTCTTTGGTCTTACTGAAAAAGAAATCAAAGAAGCCTTGGTGAAAAAATATGAACCCGACATTGACGCGGAATTTATGGCAGACGAACAAATTGGAGCAATCAAACGAGGAACCCAAGATGTTGACCACACTATTGAACTGTTGGCAATGGAAAAGGGAATGGTTCGTTTTGTCGAAGGTGAGTATGGTGAGATTGCAGGAAGAAAAAGATTCAACGACAAAGAACTACGAAAAATCTTGCAGTTGATTGACAAAGAAACACCGCTCACGATGAAACCTAAAACAACCATAAGTTTGCAACAATTCAGACCCGGACGTTATGGGGATGTGATTATTGACTTGTATGATAATATTGAAATGAATGAAATCAAAAATCTCATCAAGGGTCGCAGAAAAGGTGACAAGCAAACTGAAATCGGACGCACGATGGCGATGTTCCGTGAGTGGAAAGACAAGAACGATGAGCGTGAACACAACAAGTTGTTTATGAAATCATTGAAAGTTATGCCCAAGTCTCCACAGCAGAAAAAGATTATTCAACAAATGAATGCTTTACGCAAGAAGAATGGTCTTGAACTTCTAAAAGAAGAAGCCTACCTTCCCGGTCAGGCTACTACATCTCACGGCGGTAAGAGTGGTCGTGGCGGCAAGCCGGGACCGAGGATGACAAGACAAAGAAGACATCGTGAAGAGGTTCTTATGCACCTAATCACAAACGGAATCAAAGTCACAAATCAACCATCAATGGTTACACAAAAAGGTTCATCGGACACATTCGCTGTTGCGAAAAACCAAGTGAAAAAAGCAGAAAAGATTTTGGATGATTTCTTCAAGAAAGCATACATCAAAAAGTCTGGTATGCGAAGAGACAACTATAAGATTATTGCAGAGAGTGTAAGCGAAGAGGAAAAGCGTATCGCAAAAACACGAAAGAACCAAGACCCCGATACTCATTCGGATTTGTATACCGACGAGAACCCAGAAGGCACAATCCACGGACTCGGTTTCAAGGATGTAGAAACTGCTGAGGCATCGGTTCGTAAAATCAAAGCGTCTGACCGGACGCACGCACACAAGATACAGGCTGCGATTGCGATGGAGCAACGAGCCAAAGTAATGAAGAAAACTGCGGAGGCTGCTGTGTATCGTAAATTTATTGAACAGATGAAAAAGAAAACAAAAGAGATGAACGAAGAATCCGTAGAACTCAATGAAAGTTTCTTTGATTTTTATATGGGTGTGCTTATGAGTGGTGGAGGACCAATGACACCGGCACAAAGTGCTGGTGCTATGTTGACTCTGGCTGCTATTCCAATCGGACTTGCTAGTATGGTGGGTTATTCTCATATAAAAAGTAAAATTATGTCAAAACGACAAGCCTCGGCAAGAAAGAAGTTGGATGATATCATTCAAAACGATATCCGAGTGGCTGTCTTCACTGACTGGCTTCAAGAGCAACCATACTTTACCAAAGCGATTGACAAGTTAGAGGATGCTTCTGAGGATTTGAAACAAGCATACGATGAAAGAGATGGTGCAGCCGAAGAAATCGCACAAAAGGATATTCAAAGGATTCTTTCAGAGTTTGGTAGAGCATTGAAACCAGACTGGGATAAGTTTGCTGCGAAAGAAGGGTTTGCGAAACTTACCGGCAAAGCAGATGTCGGAAGTGGCATTGGCAGAAACCTTCTCAACCGAGTGAAAAAAGCAGGTAGAAAATATAACATTACAAACTACAGAGTTTACGAAGATGTGAACGAAGTATACAAAGACTCTGGGCTTGGCGACTGGTTCGGCAAAGGCGGAGGCGGAGGAGTAGAAAAAGGTGGTTGGGATAGATACAACGCATCGGGTGAACGTATCGGCAAGTGTGGTGATGCACCGGAGGGTGCAGCCTATTCAGCCTGTCTTTCTGCTGAGAAAGCCAAGCAACTCGGCAAAGAAGGACGGGCAAAGTTTGTTCAACGCAAACGCGATGCGCAAAAGAAAGCAGGAGACAAAGCCAAAGGCGGCGAGTCTAAAAAAGGACAAAAACCAGTGATGGTAAAAACAGGAGCAAAAGGTTTGGATAAGAAAAACGAATCGTTTATGTCATTTAAGAAATTTATTTCAGAGGGCGAGAACAAGCCAAACAATCCCGAACTCTGGAAAAAAGCCATTGCAAAAGCAAAAGAAAAGTTTGATGTTTACCCATCAGCATATGCCAACGCTTGGGCATCGAAATGGTATAAGAGCAAAGGCGGAACTTGGAGTAAGAAATGAGGCTTGATAAACGAGTAAGTGAGGAATCTGTTGATACACCAGTTATGCCGTATCCGGGCTACCCATACTTGCCAAAACCATACAGCACACCAGACGATCAACCCGTTCCGCCTGAACCAGTGGCTCCAGATGAGCCAGATCATCCGCTTGTCCCATACTTAGATCCTTTCAATCTTCGTAGATTCATCAATCCAAAATACAATCCTTTTATGCCGGGTTTCTTTGATCCTTTTTTTGGAAGAAATGCAATTGAAGGTGAGTCACAACCAATGAGACTGAATAAAAGAATGGTTTCAGAAATGGCAGCGAAAGAGATTAATGTCTCTGAGTTTCCGAATCCGCTTCGTGGAAGAATCAAAAACATCTTTCAGAAAAAAGGTCAGATGGATGGTTCCGAAGCCGATGATAAGGTAGGCACAAAGTTTAGAGGCTGGAGTGCTAACCAACTTAAACCTTCCCAGTCTGCAATCTATCTTGGCAAGGCTCTTGGTATGGCTATCGGTGGAGTCAAAGGTGGTAATTTAGGATCGATGGTTTCTGGTGACAATCACATTCTCGATGGACACCATCGTTGGGCTGCAACACTATTGGCAGAACCAAAGGCAAAGATTTTCGGAACCGAAGTTGATCTTGGGATTGGCGATCTTGTTCCTGTTCTTCGCTCTTTGGGTGATGCCTTTGGAAACAAAAGACGCGGTGAGCCTGCCGGTGGTGATATAAACATTTACGATGCTTCTGTGAAAGATGCGATGGACGCAATCACAGATGGTAAAAATATGAATCCAAAGTTTTACAATCGCAACAAAGCAATGGCTTGGTTGAAAAGCATCGGAGGGGAACCCGAACTTGCGAGAAGACTCAAGTTCATTCAGTCAAAGACTCCTCCGGCTGGTGCGCCGCCAAGAAACCAGATGCCTGTGATTGATGCAGATTCGACCGAAGATAAACTTGCAGCAACTCTTCTTCAACGAGGAGATATTGATGTAAGACCCCCTTATGCAAAGGTAAGATGATGAAGTCATTCAGAAAGTTTTTAGAGGAAGAGATCAAACTTCCAAATAGAAAATTTGTCAAACTGCCAACGAATCTTTTGGGGCAGAACAATGATATCACACAAAATATTTTTGATATTATTGACAAGACATATAGAAGCATTGGTGGATATCCAGACTTCAAGAAACCTTCTGATCTTCCGGACAATCATACCGACTGGTTTGCCGCTGATATTGACAAAGATCCTGATGCAGACATCACAACTTTTGGTAAGGCAAAAGCAGGAAACTATAAACTTACAGGTGCGGCATCAGACGGTTCAGACGCAGCCAAGAAGTTTCTGATAAATAAAGTTGGTAAATTGATGAAAACTTCTGGCAACTATGTCGAAGCAAGCGATGGTCTGGCACACGTTTTGATCACGAGAAAAAAAGTTCCCTTTGTCGGGGACGAGGAAAGTATTCAAAAACTTCTTCCGGGCAAGACATTCAAGTTTGTCGGAGAGAATCCAAACGGAAAGTATCCCGGCTACGATGGCTGGTATGAACGAGATATTGGTGGAACAAAGCATCTCAAGATTATTCTAGGAAATCCAAAAGGAGTGAGGGTCAAAAATGCCTAAGAGTTTCTTACAGTATTTAAAAGAAGAAGAGCAGCAACAGGGAGATTATGATCCAGTATTTGTTTTTTGGTTTTATGCCAAAGGTCGTTGGGGAGCAGGTGGCAATCCCAACAACACCCTTGGTGGTGCATTGGGTGGATTTGCAACTTGGGGTGGACATCCAAAAATGATTAATATGCCTCAATTTATGCTTGATTTATATGACTGGAATGGTGATGGTATTATCGGAGACAATGATCAAGAACTTATTTTTCAGATTGCTACACTCGCATATGAAATCTATGAAGAGACTGGTGAATTTCCTCCGATTATGACTCCGGCAGATTATCGTCAGAACTGGGCATACTATCGTGTTCTCTATGGAAAGGATTTTCCAGATCCAAACGGATTTGCGGAACAACCCGGTTCTTTTCCCGATAGACCAGATACACTCTTTCCCGGTCCCGATGCAACAACCATTAGAGGGTTAGAAGGACTTTTAACTTGGTGGACCAGTGAATTTTTGTCTGGTGCTTTAGATTTTTACCAGATTGTATATCCAGATGTCTACAATGAAGTCTTAAGACTTTATGATTATGATGGGGATGGGCGAATTACATTTTATAATGATAGAGCAGAAAAAACTGCGTGGTTGTTTATGGCTTACTACTTCAATGAAATGGGATATCTTTCTCTTGATCTCCCAGCAGTCACCGCAGACAATTTCCAAGACTTCATTAGTAATATCGCAATGTTCTCCGATAAATCTTTGGCGGATTACATTCCTGATAGTTTTGATATTGATGGTGATTTCTTGGCAAATATTGTTCGTGATTACCCAACATCGCCACCCCCGCCACCAGAAGAAATTCCACAAAATCAAGCACCACCACCACAAATCGGAGGATTAGGATGAGAAGTTTCTTACAGTATTTAAAAGAAGAAGAGCAGCAAAACACTTTGGCTGGTTGGTGGTTCAGAGCCAGAAACACTTGGGGTGGCGGTGGTGAGGATCAAAATGCAGGCGCACCTGCTGTTTTGGGTTCAGTTCAATCTTGGGGTGATTCGGTTTTTGTTAGAATGTTGAATATGCCTCAGTTTATGCTTGATATGTTTGATTACAATGGTGATGGAACAATTGGTGACAATGATCAAGAACTCATTTTTCAGATTGCTGAACTTGCGTATGAAATCTATGAAGAGACTGGAGAGTTTCCACCACCTATAACTGCTTCCGATTACCTTGAAAATTGGGAATATTACAGCGAATTATATGGAAAAGATTTCCCAGAACCAATTGGATTTATCGAAAGACCCGGAGGTGAAGCAGACAGACCCGATACGCTTTTTCCAAGTAATATATCTGGTGACTCACTTTATGCTATGCTTGGAATTGGATCTTTTTTATCCTCCAACTTCGTTGTTTATGGTCCTGAGTTTTTCCAACAGTATCATCCAGAGTTTTATGAGGCGGCAATTAGAGCGTATGATTTCAATGGCGACGGTGTAGTTGATACTAGAACACCCAATGGAAACAGACTTGAAGGAGATGCGTTGGCACTCTACTTTATAATTTATTATTTTCAAGATATAGGACAAAATGTATTTGAACTTCCCGGCGATCTAGTCACGGCAGAAAATTTCCTAGAGTTTGCGAGGAATATTCTTATGTTTAGTGATAAATCATTAGAGGATTACATTCCTGATGGGTTTGATATTAATGATGATTTCTTGGCAACTATTGTCCCTGATTACCCAACTGGACCCCCACCTCCACCAGAAGAAATTCCACAAAATCAAGCACCACCACCACAAATTGGTGGTATTGGATAAATCCACTTGACAGGAAGGAAACGAATGGTAGAGTGCTTCTATGAACATCTTTGCAATCGACGAACATCCTATTCGTGCGGCTCATCAAATGGTGGACAAGCACGTTGTAAAAATGATTCTGGAAGCAGGACAAATGCTGTCCACTTCTCATCGCGTCCTTGACGGTGATGAATATTACGACAAAACAAAAAACAACAGACGCATCAAGCGTTGGCGACTGAGCGACGAGCGTGAAGATAAACTTTGGAAGGCATCCTTTGTCGGTCATCCCTGCACGCAGTGGACGATGGCAAGTCAAATGAACTATCGTTGGCACGCGACACACGCTCTGGCTCTCTGCCGTGAGTATACCCATCGGTATCAAAAGACTCACAAAGCACAACCCTTGATTGAATATCTTTTCAATCGGGAACCACAAAACATTCCCACAGGAAAACTTACGAAATTTGCAGTTGCAATGCCTGACCAATACAAGGTAGAATGCCCTGTTGAATCATATCGTAATTACTATCGTGGAGAGAAGGCTTACTTTGCAAAATGGAAGAATCGTGAAACACCTACTTGGTGGGAGTAAGAATGAAAATTGACAAGTCGAAGACTATCGTTGTAACTGGCGGAGCCGGATACATTGGAAGCCACATTGTTCTTGCAATGCTTGACGCAGGATACGAAGTTGTGGTCGTTGACAAAGACAAAGTTGCCTGTGACTATTTGATCAAAAGACAAAGCCGTCGAAAGCGTTTGAAGGTATACAACGCAGACATCACCAACGATGTGTATATGGATGGCATCTTCAAGAACCACGATGTCGGAGCGGTGTGTCACTGTGCAGCATATATCTCTGTGCCTGAGTCGGTAGATAATCCGCTCAAGTATTACGAAAACAACACAGCCAAAACAATCAATCTTTTGCATCGAATGAAAAAGAACAATATCAATGTGTTCTTGTTTGCGTCAACCGCTGCGGTCTATGGTGATCAAAAAGGCAAAGAACTAATCTCAGAAAAAACTTTGTGTCAACCGATCAACGCATATGGTGAATCAAAGTTGATGGTAGAAACGATTCTTCGGAAGCACGCTCTCACCCATCCGAACTTCCGTTACGTTTCTTTTCGCTTCTTCAATGTAGCCGGAAACGATATTCAAAATCGAGTCCAAGACGTTCACTGGAAGTCCAAGGGTAATCTGGTTCCCAAAGTTTTGGGCAACGTGATCACAGGAAAGGGTTCGGTCAGCGTCTTTGGAACAGACTACGATACACAGGATGGATCGTGCATTCGTGATTATGTGCATCCGACCGATCTAGCCTCGGCTCATCTTCTTGCACTGCAAAACCCAAAGATCAAAGGTGTCTATAATCTTGGAACAAAGAAGGGCAACTCTGTCTGGGAAGTCATCAAGACTTGTGTATCGGTGACAGAAGAAGAGATTGAGATCGTCCACGCGAATCGTCGCAAGGGTGATCCACCTGTTCTGATCGCAGACTCCACAAAGTTTCGTGAGGCATCTGGCTGGGAGCCTGCATACAATCTTCGTGAAATTATTCACACAGCCTTCAAGGCATACAAAAAGGTAAACAAATGATGGATGATAAAAGAGTCGCATACGTCGAGGATGTGGTAAACGAATTGTCTGATATGATTGATAAATCTTTCAAGACTATTATTGATAATAAAAAGTTTGTGATGCCAGACTTCGAGAGTGTTATTTCAAAAAGAACTCTTGATCTGGAGCAGATTGATTTTTTGCAAAATGTATTCACTGAACCATTTGCTGAACTTCATCGCATCGATGAAGACGAAGAAATTGCAAAGAAATATTCTTGGCTCACAGATGAAAAACGTAAAAAACTAATTGAAGTCCTAGATGCCCTTGTGTCATCACTGATTTCAGAGTATACTGAGCATCAACCTGAGTTTCAGGAATTAAAGGAGAATTTTAGAAAGATTGCAGAAAATGAAAAAGAAGAAGCACAACAAGAAAAACAATGATCGCAAGAACTACGGCGGACGCGACCGTGGTGAAAAGTTTAGTGCCAAGCGTTCTATGCGAAGCACCGATCAGAAAGTTATTCGCAATATGCGGAGTGGAAAGATTGACATTGAAGACCTAGAGGATTATTATGACGACCACAGTTAAGGAATCTACATCTATGAAATTGTCTAAACAAACCGTGTCCATTCTAAAAAGTATGGCAGGTATCAACTCCAACATTCACATCTTGCCCGGTAACGAACTGGTTTCTGTTTCGCCCGGTAAGAATATTATGTTCAATGCGAAGGTTGACGAAACTTTCAAGAATGAGTTTGCGATCTGGGATCTGAACCAGTTTCTTTCAACTTTTTCTTTGTTCTCTGATGCAGAGATTGTCTTTGGTGAAAGCCACTGCGTGATTCAAAGCGGAAGACAATCTTGCAAGTATCACTATGCAGACACGCGGCTTGTTGAAGGATGCCGTCCTCCGCGTGCTTTCAATCTTCCTGATGTGCGGGTCGTGTTTGACCTGTCGCAGCAAGAGATTTCGGATCTGCTCCGAGCCGCGTCTGTTCTTCAACTGCCTGACATCGCGTTCAGCAGCGAAGACGGCAAAGTTAAAATCTCTGCGTTTGATAAGGATAAGTTGAACTCAACGAACCGTTATGATATTGAAGTGACACCGAAAGATATGGATCAAAATTGTTCTTTCAATATCTTCATCAAATCAGAAAACTTGAAGTTGCTTCCGGGTGACTATCAAATCTCTCTGTGTGATAAATTAGCCATTCAATTGCAACACGCAGATATTGACGCGGGGTATGTGATTGCTGTAACATCTGACTCAGTATACAACGGAGTCTTTTGATGGCAGAACAATACCTATGGGTTGAGAAGTATCGTCCGCGTTCAGTGGATGAGTGTATTCTTCCAAGTAGTTTGAAGAAGGATCTGCAAGCGATTGTGGATTCTGGTGAGATGCAGAATCTTATGTTTTCTGGCGGTCCCGGTTGTGGCAAGACCACGGCGGCTCTAGCGATGTGTTCAGAGATGGGCATTGATGCGATGAAGATTAACTGTTCGGAAGATGGTAATATTGACACGCTCCGAACGAAGATTCGTGAGTTTGCATCCACGGCATCCTTGGGTGGCGGCAAGAAAGTCGTGATCCTTGATGAGTTTGACTATGCAAATGCAAACAGTTTTCAGCCTGCCTTGCGTGGGTTTATTGAAGAGTTTGCCGCGACTTGTCGTTTCATTCTGACTTGTAATTTTAAGAATCGTATCATTGAACCTTTGCATTCACGATGCACTAACGTTGAGTTTAGATTTACGAACGATGAGAAGGATAAGATGTCCGCAAAGTTCTTCGTGCGTCTGTCTAAGATTCTTGATGAAAATGGTATTGAGTTTGATCAGCGAGTGATCGTTAAACTGGTTCAGCGTCACGCTCCGGACTGGCGACGAATCTTGAATGAGGTGCAGCGTTACTCTGCATCCGGTTGTATTGACACAGGCATCCTGTCGGACATCGGCGATGTTCGGGTTCAGACGTTGATGGATATTCTCAAGAACAAAGAGTTTACCAAGTTGCGTCGTTGGGTGGTAGAGAACGGTGACAATGATGAAACCGAAGTCTATCGCAAAATCTATGAGGGTCTTGGTGATTATCTCAAGCCTCAGTCCGTGCCAGCGGTGATTCTGATTCTTGCAAACTATCAATACAAGGCTGCGTTTGCCGCAGACTCGGAGATCAATATGATGGCTTGCCTGACGGAGATGATGATGGAGGCAGAGTTCAAGTGAAACTTGGCGACTACCTGAATGCGATTAATTATTCCAAGGACAATCTCCTTGAGGATGAAGCGGCTGCGAAGGGATACGTTCCCTTCGTGGTCAATCGCTGTCTGTCTTACTTTCCGGATACCATCTTACAAGCCAACGAGATGAATCTGTTGCCGAACGCTGACAAGAAGATGCAGTTTGATTATCTTCGTCACTCCGTCCGAAAACGCAAGCGATTCAGCAAGTGGTTGAAGAACGAAAACGATCCTCGGCTGGACTCGGTGAAACTTTACTACAATCTTGGGACGAAGAAAGCCCTAGAGGCAATGTCGGTGATGTCGGACGATCAGATCGACGAAATCCACCAGCATATCGTCAAAACCACCAACTCCTAAATACTTGCGACGGAACGTGATCCGTCTGTAACTGTAATGGAGTTAATATGGAAGACACAGAGAAGATCGTAGAAAGTCTCGTTGAGGTGCGTCTTGATGACCCTCAAGACTTCTTAAAGATCAAAGAAACATTAACAAGAATCGGTGTCTCCTCTAGGGTGGGGAATAAGTTGTATCAGTCTTGCCACATTTTGCATAAGCGAGGCAAATACTACATCACCCATTTCAAGGAACTGTTCGCACTTGACGGACTGCCTTCAAAAATGACAGAGGACGATATCGCAAGACGAAATACCATCATCGCCTTGGTGGCTGAGTGGGGCTTGTGTGAAATTATTTCTACAGAAAAATGTGAAGAACCACTTGCATCTTTACGAAAAATCAAGATACTATCACATAAGAACAAAGACGAATGGGAACTGATTCCCAAGTATCATATCGGAAGAAAACCACCCAAGGAGGAGTGATGCAAATTGATCTTCGTAATGTAAGGACTCGTTGGATTAATGTAGACAAGGATGAAGAAAAGGCTCGCCAGATGAACGAACTTCTGGATGGTCTTGGTTTCACCAACCACGAAAGATTCTCGGCTGTGACAGGAATCGCACCCCACGAAGGTGTGCGTCCCGGTGAAGAGCATTATCGTAATTGTGCAGAATCACACTTTAAGATTCTTGAGGAAACCATCCTTGCAGATGGTGAGCCTGTCTTGATTTTTGAAGATGATGTTGAAGTAAATCCCGAAGCCTTTGTTGCAGAATTTCCTATTCCCGAAAACGCTGATTGTATTTACTTGGGTGTTTCAACTGGTGACGGTAGTTTTGAAGCAATCAATAACAATGATGGTTTTGCAAAAATTAAAAGAGTCTTTGCCACTCACGCAATTTTGCATCTGAGCAAAGAGATGTCAGAGGATATTATTCGCTTTGGTAAAAAATGGATCTATGAAATGTGTAGACCATTTGATGTGGGCATTGCGTATGAGATTCAACCAATGTATAATGTCTACACACCACACGTTCCTTTTTTCTATCAGGCGGATTCTAAAAATACGTTCAACAAATGGGAACAGGTAACAAAAAATCCTCTTCCAATGAAAAAGAAATTTACAACGGGAACGATGGTCTGATGGCTTACCTTAGTTACAACAACATCGGTAACTTTGGAAGACTGGGAAACCAGATGTTTCAATACGCATCTCTTCTGGGTCTAGCGAATGAAACTGGTCATAAACCGATTGCCAATCTCTCAAACTCTAATTTACAAGACTGTTTTGAATTAGGAAGTGTTGAAGATAAAGTCAATGAGAGTCCGCAGTCTTTCATACAAGAAACTGATTTTTCATATTCACCGTCTTATGCAACCGGATTAGATCCTCATATGAATATTGATCTCCTCGGTTATTTTCAATCTTCAAAATACTTTGACGAATACAACACAGAGGCAGAAGTGAAATCAAACTTTACCTTCAAAGAAGAGATTCGTGAAAAGGCAGGAGAAAAACTTCCGGATGGTGTTCTTGTCTCAATCCACATCAGAAGAACAGATTATATAAATCTTTCAGACTTCCATACAAATCAACCATTAGAATATTATGAAAAGGGTATGGATGAATTTGAGAACTACAGACCAGTAGTTTTTTCAGATGACATTGAATGGTGTAAAGATAATCTTTCTTTTTTGAGTGACGATGTTGTGTATATGGACAACGACCAATATACTGATCTTTGTTTGATGTCTTGGTGAGGACCAAAAAATTGGCAAGATATTTATTGTAAAGAATGGAGAACAATTTGATGAACAGAAACGATTATATCAATATTGAAAATATCGGTGGTAGATTTATGCAGATCGTAAATTCTCCAGAGTGGCAAAAACTACAAGCAGACTACAACGCATCGAGTGATATTTACGTCTTGGGTCACGGTGGTAATATGGGAGTTGCCGACCACTCTGCTGTTGATATGACTCGTCTTTCAAATGGAACAAAAAATGCGATGTGTCCCGGCAGTTGTGTAGTGGCAACCTCTCTGATTAATGATGTCGGCTGGGACCAATGGATGGTCGCTTGGTTGCAGCAAAGAACCTCGACTAGAACTTATGATCAAATTAAAAATAGTTTGGTGTATGGGATTTCGTCATCAGGAAATTCACCAGATGTTTTGAAGGCACTTCAATGGGCATCTGACAATGGAATGCGAACTGTGTTAATCACCGGAAAAGAAATCACCAGTGAAATTGAGGGACTGAATCAGGTTGTTCTGGGAACAGATTATTACCACACAACAGAAGTTTTGACTCTTCTTCTCCAATATCAACTTACGCACGGGGATGGAAATGAGTGTCCACCTATTGGCAAAAATAGTCCAGAGGAATTGAACAAACTCAATTGGGAAAAAACAAAAATCAGAGAGAATAGTTATCCAGATGAATTGACAAACATTGGTATTGATTTTGATAATGTGATTCATATGAACTCAAAGGGATTCTATGATGGAAGCATTTATGATGAACCCGTACCCGGTGTTAAAGATGCCTTGAAACTCTTATCTGAAAAGTATAGTGTTGTTGTCTATACAGTCAAAGCAAAGTCTGACCGTGGTTTGATTAATGGAAAAACAGGGGTTGAGTTAGTTTGGGACTGGTTGAAGAAGCACGACTTGTCTCAGTACGTTACAAAAGTGACTGCGGAAAAACCAAGGGCGGTTGCATATATCGACGATAAGGCAGTTGAATTTAATAATTGGGAAACCTGTCTTGACATCCTTAAAAATAAGAGTATCATCTAGTATGAATGTGATCGCACTATCTACGGCAAGAAAAGGGAGCAAGTCGGTTCATAATAAAAACATCTTACCTGTGAATGGAACTCCTCTTTTTCTACATCCAATCAAAAAAGCATTAAACAGTAAAAAAATATCCTCAGTATATTGCTCAACAAACGATAGTAAAATTATTGATCTATCAGAGTATTACGACTATGATATTATAAAAAGACCAGATGAACTATGCACAGACAAATCAAAACACGAAGATGCGATTGTTCACGCAATTAATGACATAGAGTGTAAGACGGGGAAAAAACTCGACATCGTAGTATTATTGTTGGGAAATACCTTGGGTGCTGATGCAATTGATATTGATAGTGCTATTGATATGATTGATGGATATGATAGTGTGATCAGTGTGAATGAGATGAATATGTTCAATCCATCGCGTGCTTGGAAGATTGAAGATGGTATGTGCAAAACTATCATTTCACAAGATAAACTAAAAAAGACACCATTACCAAATGACAAAAATTCATTAGGTAATGTTTACTTTTTTAATGGTAATTTTCAAGTGCTTCGCAGAGATGTTGTGATTTCCGGTGAAGGAGATTTACCATACAGATGGTTAGGCAGATCAATACGACCATATATTCAAAATGAAGTTTATATGGAAGTTGATGCCAAGTGGCAGTTAGAATACATTAATAATATTCTAATGTGAAAGGTTATTATGAAAGACTTAAATAATATTTTTGAAGACAAAAAAATTGCTATCGTTGGTCCATCAAGTGAAATTGAAAACCACGGTGATGCGAAATTCATCGATTCGTATGATGTGGTTGTTCGCATAAACGATGCGAGAACCGATAAAAAATACAGGGGTATGAAAACGGATGTTGTCTACATTGACGGAAATGAAAGAATATCAACTGTAAATAATCATTCAGAAAGTTATTTTGTCGTATCTCATCCCAATTCAGTTTGGTTTGCATATAGAAACCAAGGTACTATTTCACATTTAAATAAAAATAAATGTAGGTACGCTGTCATAGATGAAAAATTTTACTCTGATCTGTCTGGGGTACTGAATGACCCACCAATGGAAAAAAAAGTCAGACCCAATACCGGATGCTTGGCGTTATTTCATTTGTTGTCTTTTAATATCAAAGAATTGTTCATCGTTGGTATTGATTTCTACAATACGGGATATGAAAAGGAACATATGTGGGGTTCAAAGTCAGTTGACACGATTAAAAATTATATGCTTGAGGGTGACGGAAACGATTTTCATCATCCGGAAAGACAATTGGAAAAATTTATTGACCTATATGAATTACACAAGAGTAAAATATTACTTTATCCCCCACTGAAAAAAGCAGTGGAGGAAAGACTACGATGAATCTAAAAAACAAAAAAATATTCTATATCAACCTCGACAAACATCAAGAAAGACGACATCGTATTGAGTCTTTCTTTGAGAAACACAACTTCACTGATGTGACTCGGATTCCCGGCGTGTTGGATGAGAATCCTATCGTTGGTTGTGCAAAGGCATACTTAAATGTCTTCGAGGAAGCCCCCGACAAGGACTTCATCATTCTTGAAGATGACTGTGTACCAACATCGTTTTTTGTACCCGAATTCGATATGAAACCTTTGGAAGAATACGATGCTGTCTACCTTGGTGCTTCCCTTTTTGCTAGAAGAGTTTCCTACGCAGAACCCAGAAAAATTGAAAGTAAAGTTCTTCATTCCAAGATTTTCAGAGCCAATGAAAGGACCACAGCAGTTTATATGAATCGAGGCACACCAGAATATGCAGATTCCGGTTACTACTTAAGTTTTTCAGACAAAAGACCAGATGGTACGAGAAAGATTAATAATATGCTTTCGACTCACGCGATATACTACTCTTCAAAGAGGTTTGTTGATCTGATTGCAAATGAGATTGATAACACGCTAATGTCACCAAAACCAATGCACATCGACTGCTTGTTTGCAGAGCAGGGTCAGAAAAGACTTGATGTTTCTGTTTTGAATGAGCCATTATTCTTTCAGAGTTCCAGTGAGAACGCGACAAACTTTTCCTTTGACAATTATGAGGAAAAGTTAGAGTATGATTTGAAGTCTGTATTTGGAGATTTGGTATGAGCAAGATTTTAATGTTGAATATTGCAACAAACAAGTATGTAAGATACATCGACAACCTGTATGAAGATGTAGAAAAGTATTTTCTCACAGACCACGATGTTTCATTTCTTCTGTTCACAAATCACAAAGACCTTCCAAAGAGAAACAAAGTCAAATACAGTTATGTTGAGCATAAACCCTTTCCGGAACCAACACTGAAACGATACAATTATTTTATGCAAGAGAGAGATTACATCGAAAAATTCGATTATGTTTTTTACTCTGATGTTGATATGGGATTTATCGCTCCAGTGGGTGATGATGTTCTTGGTGAACTCTGTTTGACAAAGCACGTTCTGTCATATCAAACAAGAGACTGTAATCACTGGTCGTACGATAGAAATCCAAACAGCACCGCATATGTTCCTTTTGGGGATGGTGTGAATTACTACGCAGGTGGATTCAACGGGGGATCATCCAAGACCTTTATGAAAATGGCAGAGACTATTTCTAAAAATGTTTTGGAAGACGAAGAGAAGGGTATTGTCGCAGAGTGGCACGATGAAAGTCATATGAATAGATACGCCATAGATAATCCACCAGACAATATTTTGCCATTGGCATATTGTTGTCCAGATTGGAAAGACAAACTTGACTTTGAAAAAATTCAACCTAAAATCTTAGCGTTGAACAAGGATCACCAAGAGATCCGATCAGATTAATGAGGTAATTATGAGCAAACCAACCCTGACGCTTTGTATGATTGTGAAGGACGAAGAGCATATCATTCGTGAATGTTTGGAATCAGTGTATCGTGAAATTGATCGCTATGACATTACAGATACCGGATCAACTGATAAGACAAAAGAAATCATCAAAGAATTTTTTGATGAAAAAGGTATCCCCGGTGAAGTCTATGATGAACCGTGGGAAGGCTTCGGTAAGTCAAGAACCAAGTCGCTGAGAAATGCAGACAAGGGTGGTGCTGATTACTCTTGGGTAATTGATGCAGACGATAGACTGATTGGCACAATGGGATGGGAGAGACATCACAAAGATGACTTGGATGTGTACGCTCTTCAAATCGAAAGAGGTGGTTTGAAGTGGTGGAGAAACCAAATTTTCAAGAATGGAATCGGCTGGAAATACATTGGTGTTCTTCACGAATATGCTGACTGCGAATCTGCCCGTGAAAAAAATAATGGAAACTACAAAGGTGCAAGACTCGCTGGCAATTATCAAATTGAAGCCCGAACGATGGGAAACAGAACGCAACAGTTTGGTGAGGACCAGTGTGCAAAATACAGAAAAGATGCAGAAACACTGATTGATTGTTTGGTCAATCCAGAAAATCCTAACTATGAACCAGACAATATGAGATACCACTTCTACATTGGTCAATCATATTTTGATGCCCAAGAATGGGAAAAGGCGATTGAATGGTATACCAAACGTGCCGAGATGGGTGGCTGGGAAGAAGAGCAATGGTTCTGTGTTTTCCGAATTGGGTTGTGTAAACTTTACCTTGGCAAGAACTTTGCAGAGGCACAGGATCACTTCTTGCAGGCATACAATCTTCGTCCACATCGTGCCGAGCCTTTGTTCCACCTTGCCAAAACTCATCGCCTGAATGGTAATGAGAACCTTTGCTATCTTTTGATGAAGGGAGCGATTGGCTGCACACCAAAACAAGATATTTTGTTTATTGATTCTTCGGTTTATGACTGGGGTATCTGGGACGAACTCGGTGCTACTTGCTGGAAGGCAGGAGACTTTGAACTTGGTTATATGAGTTGTGAAAAACTTCTGAACGAAAACAAGTTGCCTCCAGAGCATCGCTCTCGCGTTGAAACTAACTTCAACGAATATAAGAAGATTTTGGCAAATCGTCAACAGCAACAAAAAGAACTCGAATTGCAAAAGCAAAAAGAAAGCGAAGAAGAAAAACAACAGAGAGCCGTTCTTCGCAAAAAAAGAGAACAAGAAAAAAAGATTAGTAAAAGACGAATAGATAAGAGGAGAAAATCTAGGAGTCGTTAATGCCCTTCAACTTTCCAAAAAACCCAGTTCGTGGTGATGTTGTCACAGTTGGCTACCAACAGTGGAAATATAACGGATCGGTTTGGAATAAAATTCGACCAAAGGTACAGGGACCACAGGGACCACAGGGTAGAGCCGGACAGGATGGTGCTAGAGGAGCGACAGGAGCCACTGGACCAGTTGAAGAATTTGTTGCATCTCTCAACGGACTTACCGGAGATATTATCACCGATGGTTTAAACTTTGCCTTTGCTGGTATCTCTGTCGGCACGTTTGGAATTACCACCGATGGTGCTATTTCTTTTTCCGGTACGACAGGAACCATTCAGAATCCGGGTGGGGGCAATGACGCAAAAATTGATATTAGTGCCGCTGGTTTCGTACTTGGTCGGTTTCATAGACTAAACGGCACATCCACAATTGGCGATGTAAACAATCAAAGCAACGGCACTCGCGTTGAGGTGGGGGTCAAAAATCAGACAGTAGATGTGTATGCCGATACCAAACTACACCTACACGGTGGTGTGCTTTTTCCTGAAAGTGGAATCTCCCTTGGAGTGGGACTAACCTTCCCAGACGGATCGTTCCAATCATCCGCCCACGCACCACACGAATTTGTCGCATCTTTCAACGGAGCCACTGGTGCGATTGAGGGTGTGAACTCATTCAATGGTTTGACTGGTGCAGTGACCACAACCGATCTCACATTACAAGTCGTTGGTATCTCTGCATCAGGTGGCATCACCTTTGCCGATGGCTCATTCCAAAACACAGCCGCCGAGCGTGGATATCAATACACGGTCGGTAGCACAACCACTACAGACAATCCAAGTAGTGGTGAGTGTGTCATTGATGATGTATTGGGGTTTGTTCATACCCTCAAATTATCAGGAACCGACGCAGACGGAAATGATCTTGATGACCTAATGGAATATTTCGCAGATGTGGGCGGAAACATCAAGTATAGTTCGCTTGACGGTAAAACAGTCGGTCAACTTCATAGTGATTACTTGGACTACAATAATCGGTCTTGGGATGGGACTGGAAAGATTTTGAGTATCACTCCTCTTAGTGGCACTGATCTCGCTTTCATTCTAGAAGAACCTTCTGTTGGCGACACTGTTTACTTTACCATTGAACCAAACGATGTAAATATGGTAAGTAGTCTTGGTGGGTTTACGGGGGCGATTCGGGCAAGTGATGGACTTCAAGTCGTTGAAGTTGCTGCTATACCATTCTTTCAACAAGATCCTGCTTACACAAAAAATATTGCAACCTTTACAATCTCCGCTTCGTCGGCAATTGCGACAGGAAAGAAAACAGATTCGTTGCACCGATTCCCCTATGACGCAACACTGACAAATATTGATGTGAAGGTAAATGGCTCTGGTGGATTCACGGCAGGTGCAATCATCGCCGGATCTGATTTTGGAAATCCAACCACAAGTTCATTGACTGGTGGCACTCTCGGCATTGAGGGTATCACCGGATCGTCTACCGTTTTCAATAACACCTCGGTCACGGCTGGTAATTTTATGTTCTTTGATGTAATTAGCAACGACTCTGGTTCTACTCAGGCACAAATGTTTGTATCATATGAGCGGAGGTAACAATGGCATTTGATGTAAGATATTGTAATCCAGATTTATCTACCGGAAGCAACGACGGAAGTTCAGAAGCAAATGCTTTTCAATCTGTTTCTGAAGCCGAGACTTACATTGAAACCAACGGTCCCGGTGTGCATATGTATTTTAAACGCACATCATCACGGGACAGTTCAACCATTGACTTGAATGCCACCTTCGCAGACACCACAAAGAAAACGATTCTTGAGGGCTACGAAACAACACCGGGAGACAATGGTAAGTTTCAGATTGGACATAGTGGTAATGGTCAAATTCGTTTACGATCATCTGCTGACGGAGTGATTCTTCGCAACTTTGATGTTGAGTATTCAAGAAGCGACACAAACGGCTGTGTATACAGTCAGGGTATGACTAATGTGATTGAAAACTGCAAGATTCATAATCTAAACACCAGTGCCGGGCGTGGAGCGATACGCTACACTCAGGATTGCACGATCATAAACAATGAAGTGTCTTCTGCTGCTGCATCTTATCAATCAACAAACGCAGTGATTTTTGGTTCAAATCTTCGTGGTGGAATCATCTGTTATAATCTAATTAAAGGAGCCAAGGGTATTGAAAATAGTAGCCGTTTCTTTGGTTTTGCTTGTGTTGGTAATGTGATTATGCCAAACACTGCCGATGGTGTTGATTTAGATATGGGCATTCAAATGACACTAGCACAAGAGGGAAGTGGTGCTAACGAAAACAGAGGCACTTTCTGTGCAGGAAATACTATATTCAATTTTCAAACCACTGGTATTGAAATTACAGAGCAGCCAAACGATACTGACGCATATGCAAATATGTTTACACAAAATCTTCTCTTTGCCGGTGACTCGTCTGCGAAAGGCTTTCTTAACTCTGACTCAACGAATACAGCCGTGGCTTGTTTTTCAAATAATGCAATGAACTCGGATGTGATTTCGTCTAGTAATCGTTTCAATGGCTTTGGAGACACACCAACGGATCACGTTGTTCTCTACACTGGAAATCCATTCATTGATAACGACCCGACAAAAGGTATTGATAGAAGCAGCAGTCTCTACAAGGCAGGATTTTTTACATCAAACTTTGGTGCGGTTCAAAACGAAGACTTTGAGTTTGTTTCAGTTTCCTAAATAAGATAGGAGAATCTTATGGCTGCCGAATACACCATCACTCACGACAAAGGAACCACTTTCAAGTTTCACGCACTCTACAAGTCTTCGACTGGTGAAGCGATTGATCTGGCTGGTCAGTCTGGACGAATGCAGGTTCGTCGTAGTCCTGACGATACGCAACTTACGCTGTTCATCACTGGCTCTGGTGTGACAAGCGGTGGATCGACAGGAGAATTTTCTGTTGGTGCTGGTGTTGGCGGAACCGGAGGCATAACGCTCAATGGTTCCAACTCTGGAGCAGCCGGAACCACAGGTGGTATCTACATTGAGTTTGATGCAGTTTCGTCATCCTTTCTTCCGACTGGCAGAATGTTCTATGACTTTGAACTCGTTAACGGCGAGGAAGTCACCCGTGTATTCCCGGAGAGCAAACGAATCTTACTATACAAAAGAAAGATGATTCCAAGATTACCCTTTACTTGACCGAGCCGCAGAGTATAATCATTACACAACGCTCGGACACGACCGAAACGTATCAAGTATAGGAGTATTTTTAATTATGATTCATTGTGAATTCACCACACCACATACGATTGGTTTTTACTCACTTCATCCAAACGCAAGGCTCCCCGAAAAGAAAACGGAAGGTGCAGCCTGCTTTGATCTTTACGCTTGTGTTGATGAACCACTAAAATTAAATCCAAAAGAGCGAGTTCTAGTTCCAACAGGATTTATTATGAAAATTCCTGACGGCTATTCTGTTCGTATTCATACACGATCTGGAATGGCTGCTAAAAAAGGAATTGGCTTATCCGTATCAGAGGGTATCATTGACTCTGATTATGTTGAAGAAGTTTTTGTGCCAATGGTTAACAATACGGACAAAATTTTTCACATTCGGGATGGTGATAGAGTTGCTCAGTGTGAATTAGTAAAAAATGTTTCGACAAAAGTTGAATGGATTGAAGAACGACCGATGCCTCACGGCGGACGCGATGGTGGATTCGGAAGCACAGGAGTTAAATAATGACCAGAGATGAATTGTTAAAAAACCACGAAGCCATTTGTCAAGAAGCCCGTAATCTTATGGAATTAAAAAATAAAGATTACGCAGGCAACGGGGGCAAAGAACCTTTTGCAAACTTTACTCGTTGCGAGGCGATGGGTGTCTGCACTACGGAGCAAGGATTCCTTGTTCGGATTGTTGATAAATTATCAAGAATGAGTTCTTTTATTGAATCCGGAACGATGCACGTTGAAAACGAATCGTTCCACGACTCCTGCGTTGATATTATTAATTATATGGTTCTACTTTCATCTTATGTCGGGGACAAAGAATCTGATTGACTTGAGCCAAACAGAAGGTAGAATACTCGTATGAGTCGCTTCTATACAAATGTGACAATTCGTGGTGACAGGGTTCTGTATCGCGGATACGAGGACGGAGAAAGAGTGGAAGGCGGTATCGACTATCGCCCCACTCTTTTCGTTTCCACAAACAAATCCTCAAAGTATCATACAATTCACGGTCACTCCGTGGAGTCTTTCCAACCCGGATCTATGTCCGACTGTCGGGACTTCATTGAGCGGCACGAAAGCGTGACTGGTTTTGAAATTTATGGCAACACGGACTACACCTATCAGTTTATTGGTGATAAGTTTCCCGATGAAGTTGACTATAGTATGAAGACCTTGAAGGTCGGATACATTGATATTGAAACGACTTCGGAGAACGGCTTCCCGCAAGTCACGAATCCCCAAGAGAAAGTAAATGTGATTACGCTGGCGGTTGAAGACAGAACCTATGTCTTTGGCTTGGGTGATTTTCAGATTGATGATCCGGACATCATCGCACGACGATATGATGACGAAGTTGATTTGCTGCTAGAGTTTTTGGAAGTCTGGAAGAAAGAAGACGTTGACATCATCACTGGTTGGAACGTCAAGTTCTTTGATATTCCGTATCTCTATGCACGAATGGATCACCTGATTGAAAAGAAAGCCAACGGTCTGTCTCCGTGGAACTGGGTGCGTAAGCGTGACATTCAGACGCAAGCCGGTGATCGTATCGCATATGAGGTGGTCGGGCGAACCATTCTTGATTACTTTGATCTGTATCAAAAGTTTACTTATGTAAACCAAGAGTCATACAAGTTGGATCACATTGCGTTCGTTGAATTGGGTGAGAAAAAGTTGGAGTATGAATACGATCACTTCAAAGATTTCTACACAAATGATTTCCAGAAGTTTGTGGAATACAACATCCAAGATGTTCGTCTGATTCAGAAGTTGGAGAAAAAACTTGGTCTGATGGAACTGGCGATGGCACTAGCCTACAACGCAAAGGTGAATCTTGGTGATGTGTTCTCGCAGGTTCGTATGTGGGATCAAATCATCTATCACTATCTTCGTGGTCAGGACATCGTGATCCCAAGAAAGAAAGCCGGAGGGAAGAAAGAAAATCAAATCATCGGTGCATATGTGAAAGAACCGATCACTGGTCGGCACGACTGGATTGTTTCGTTTGACTTGAACAGTCTGTATCCGCACTTGATTATGCAATACAATATCAGTCCCGATACGAAGATGCGACCGGACGGGTTCCCAAGGAATCCGTGTATTGATGTTGATGGTGTGCTTGGGGAAACTGATCTTTGTGAAAAGAATCTCAAGCAACTAAAACGACAAAACTTTTCTATCGCAGCCAACGGTGTCTGTTTCAGAAAAGATCGTCTTGGATTTATGCCGAAACTGATGGAGAAGTTTTACGCAGAACGCAAGCACTTCAAGAAGTTGATGATTGAAGCCCAGAAGAAAAAGCAAAAAGATCCAAACAATGAAGAGTTGGACTTTGAGATTGCGAAGTATCACAACTTCCAACTGGTGCGAAAGATTCAACTGAACTCGGCTTACGGTGCGATGGGTAATCAGTATTTCAGATACTTTGATACCTATCTTGCCGAAGCGATTACTACCTCTGGTCAGTTATCCATTCAGTATATCGCAAACGAACTGAATGTGTTTCTGAACAAAACCCTAAACACAGGAGACTATGATTATGTTGTGGCAAGTGATACTGACTCTGTTTATCTTCGCCTTGGGAACTTGGTTCGGGCTGCGGCTCAAGGTAAGTCCGAAGAAGAGATCGTACGATTTCTTGACAAGTCCTGCAAGGAGATCATTGAGCCGTTCATCAAGAAAGCCTATGAAACCCTCGCCGCAAAAATGAACGCTCACGCCAACAAGATGGTGATGGAACGAGAAGTCATCGCCGACGTTGGTGTGTGGACCGCAAAGAAGCGGTATATGTTGAATGTTCACAACTCTGAGGGTGTCCAGTATGACGAACCCAAGATGAAGATTATGGGCATTGAAACCACGCGATCATCCACGCCGATGGTCGTGCGACAAAAGTTGAAAGATGCAATCAAGTTGGTGTTGACGGGAACCGAAGATCAGGTCATTGACTTTATTGATGATTTCAAACAGGAGTTTAAAAAGTATTCTCCAGATGAAATCGCGTTTCCCCGTGGGTGTAATAATCTTATCACTTATCAAGACGAGACACACATCTATCGCAAGTCAACTCCTATCGCCGTCAAGGGTGCATTGATCTACAATCACTTCTTGAAAAAGATGAAGTTGACGGATCGTTATTATGCAATCAACGAAGGCGACAAAGTAAAGTTTTTGTATTTGGCTGTCCCGAATCCTTTCCAGAATACGGTCATCTCTTTTCCGGGTTCTTCCCCGAAAGAGTTTGAACTTAAGGATTATGCAGACTATGATAAACAGTTTGCAGTTTCGTTCCTTGAGCCATTGAAAAATATTCTGGAGAAGGTAGGATGGGATCACGAACGAAGGGCGACATTGTTTTGATTGAATTTGACTATACACAAGATTTTGATACGATAGACTATCGCAAGAACCCTGAGATGTATATCATCGGTCGGGGAGAGCAAGGAGTATTGTTAGTTGAACCATACAAATCTGAAATATGGTTCGGGGTGAGTTTGTTGGGGCTGATATGGCACGCAAGTTCCTTATGATGGGATGGACGCGAGCAAGACGATACGCTAATCATCGTAGCGGTAAAAAGTATGATGACAACGGGAGAATCAAACCACAAGAGCCAGACCACTGGACTTGTGACAAAGCAGAGTCGGCACGCATTTTCAAGCGTGTGTATGACGCAGCACGAACAAACAAAACATATAGAAATATGGTTCGTGAATGGCGAAGAAAGGAGGAAGACCGATGGGGTCAAAAGAACGAGAAATTATTCTTGAAGCGTTGAAGTGTCTTCGCTATGATACTGAACGTGTAGAAAAACTGGTCTTGAAAACGAAGTCCGCGACGGCAGAAGACCACTCAGAAGTTATTGAAAAATTACAACACATTGATGAATTATTGAAGAAATGGAGAATGGATGTCTAACTTTTTGTCAAACTTGGTTGAAGTATCGGGTAATGAAAATGCCTCGTCTGTCGATAAGGGTCTTGTCTCAGACATTCGTGGCTTTATTGATACAGGGTCTTACACGCTGAACGCTTTGCTTTCGGGTTCACTCTATGGTGGCATCCCCGACAACAAGATCACGGCTCTGGCTGGTGAGCAAGCGACTGGTAAAACTTTTTTCTGTTTCAACATTTTGAAAACCTTCCTTGCAGACAATCCTGACGGGGTGGTTCTCTACTTTGATTCAGAGCAAGCGATCACTTCACAAATGTTCTCCGAACGAGACATTGATCCTTCGCGGGTGGCTGTGTTGCCTGTGTCTACGATTGAAGAGTTTCGTCATCAGATGATTCAGGTCGCGGACACCTATCGTGCAGAGTCAGACAAGAAGCCTATTCTTGTGATTCTTGATTCACTCGGCAACCTATCCACCATCAAAGAAATGGAAGACACCGCCAGCGGTAAGAATGTTCGTGATATGACCAAAGCCCAAGCGTTGAAGGCAACTTTCCGAACGCTCACCGTCAAGTGTGGATCGGCTGGTATTCCGCTGCTGATCACAAACCACACCTATGATGTCGTTGGGTCTTATATCCCGATGAAAGAAATGTCCGGCGGCTCTGGTCTGAAATACAACGCAGGCACAATCGTGTTCCTGTCCAAGAAAAAAGTCAAGGACGGCACAGATGTGGTCGGTAACATTATTAAGTGTAGACTGCAAAAGTCACGGGTCACGAAAGAGAACTCTATGGCAGAAACTTTGTTGAACTATGAAACTGGTCTTTCACCTTACTACGGGTTGACAGAAATCGCAGTGAAGCACGGAGTGTTCAAGAAAGTCTCAACTCGTATTGAACTTCCCGATGGCAAAAAAGTTTACGAAAAGCAAATCAACGAAAACCCTGAAAAGTATTTCACTGATTCTGTGATGGAAGAACTTGAAGTTGCAGTTGCAAAAGAATTCAAGTATGGTTCGGCAGTTGAAGATGAAGTTGAAGAAATTAAGGTTGAAGATGCCGACTAAGTATACAATTGTTGAAGGTAAAAATTCAGCAGCCGCAGCCATTCGCATCGACGAAGGCAAATACAAAGACGTTGTGTTGAACTACGGTAAAGTAGGATTCGATGAGCGTGAGGATGAATGTCGATTATATTTTGACTACTTTGTTCTTGAAAATGAAGAAGCAGTAGAAGATAATGATGACTTCAAAGAGGTCATAGGTGACATTCTTGTTGAATTATTGGAGAATCATTTAGAAGAAGGCGGTTTTGATGGAGACAATGGAAACCATCATCTTGAAGAATCTGATTCAGAATGAGGATTACACTCGTAGAGTTGTCCCGTTCCTAGATGAAGAATATTTCAAGGACAGAAACGAACGAATAGTTTATACAATTATTCGTGATCATATTCACAAATACAATCGCTCCCCGAATCGTGATGCACTCATCATCGCATTGGATGATCGCGGTGGTATGACTGAACAATCTTACAAAGACACATCTATCATTATCAAGTCAATCACAGACACGGTTGATCCCGTGGACAATGAGTGGCTGATGGATCAGACTGAAAAGTTTTGCAAAGACAAAGCAGTCTACAATGCGATTCTTCGGTCGATTGAAATCATTGATGGAAAGTCAAAGAGTGAAACAAAGAATGCCATTCCGAACATTTTGTCCGATGCACTTTCAGTTTCGTTTGATGAGCAGATTGGTCACGACTACATCTCAGATGCCGATGACCGCTTTGACTTCTATCATAAGGTAGAACACAAGACTCCGTTTGACTTGGATCTTTTCAACAAGATTACAAACGGTGGTGTTCCAAACAAGACTCTGAATGTGATTCTTGCTGGCACTGGTGTTGGCAAGTCTTTGTTTATGTGTCACCACGCTGCGTCTTGCTACGCATCTAATCTGAACGTGCTTTACATCACCTGCGAAATGGCAGAGGAAAGAATCGCCGAAAGAATTGATGCGAACCTGATGGATCTTACAATGGATGAACTTCGGCACTTGCCAAAAGTTTCATATGACAAAAAGTTGGGTAGAGTAAAAGAAAATATCAAAGCCAAACTTATTGTTAAAGAATATCCGACTGCGACTGCAAATGTCAACCACTTCCGGCACTTGCTTGAAGAACTTAAATTAAAGAAAAACTTCAAGCCCGATGTTGTGTTTATTGATTATTTAAATATTTGCTCGTCGGCTAGATTCAAGGCTGGAGCCAACACGAATTCGTATATGTATATCAAGTCGATTGCAGAAGAACTTCGTGGGCTTGCCGTGGAGTGGGATGTCCCGATCTTCACAGCCACACAGACGAACCGAACAGGCTTTGCGTCCAATGACTTTGGGTTGGAGGACACTTCTGAATCTTTCGGTTTGCCTGCGACAGCCGACCTGATGTTTGGTCTTATCTCCACTGAAGAGTTGGAGGAGCAAGGCAAAATTATGGTAAAACAATTGAAGAATCGTTACAATGACGTAGCGTCAAATAGAAAGTTTGTCGTTGGGATAAATAGAGGAAAGATGAAGTTGTTTGATGTCAGTAACTCTGATATTAATCTGCAAAATTCTGGACAAGACGCAGATGATCTAGTAGACTCTGCCGGGTATGATGGAAGAAACTTTGACGATAAGTTTAAGTCAAGTAAAAATAAATTTAACACATTGAGGTTTGAAGATGTCTGAAAGAAATCATAATCGTAGATACGACCCATACAAAGATCCACGAAACCATCTTCGCGGCATTGACCGTGAGGAACTGGAAGAGTGGCGACAATGGGCGAATGAGTGGAAGCGTTCTGGCTCACGCAAGCAACTTCGTGAAAACGTGAACAAGAACCGCCGTGGTCGCCTTTCTTGATAAAAAATACATAAACCTTGTCTCACCACAATTAGACAGATTCGCTTGGCAAAAGGCTACTCTTGCTAACTGTCGCTGTCCCTTGTGTGGTGATTCAAAGAAGAATCCAAACAAAAAACGTGGATTCTTTTATGAGCGTCAAGGTAGGTATTACTACAAGTGTCACAACTGCGGTGCAGCGATGGGTCTTTCCAAGTTTTTGGAAACCGTCAGTCCTGCATTGTATTCAGAGTTTAGGCTTGAGTGGTTGAAAGAAAAGTCTGGTGAGAGAATTGAAACTCACGGGATTACATCCACTGGGATCAATGAAAAGTTTAAGCCTGTCTCAAAAGTTGAAAATCTAATCAAGATTTCTGATCTTTGTCCGGAGCATCCTGCAAGACAGTATCTTGAAAGTCGGCAGATTCCAAAACTGGATGAACTATTCTTTGCCGAAGACTTTGGTAAAGTAGCCCGACAGATTGATCCGAAAGTTTTCCTGCAACCCGAAGAAAGAATCGTCATCCCTTTCTATGATGATGACGGTCATATGATCGGCATTCAGGGACGAGCAATCGGAAAGTCTGAACGAAGATACATCACAATCAAATCACCGGATCACGAACGATTGTTTTACAATCTTCACAAGGTAAATGTGAATGAAAGAATCTACGTCACCGAAGGTCCGTTTGATTCTATGTTCTTGCCGAACGCGATTGCGATGGTGGGTGCTGCGAAGTCAGTCAACCTTCCAGCCAAGTTGAAGAACGCGGACATTGTTTTTGTAATGGACAACGAACCACGAAGCGTTGAGATCGTGGAGATGATGAGAAACCTGATTGCAAAAGGACACAAGGTTTTCATCCCCGAACGTCTTGAACAAAAAGATATCAATGATGTAGTTTTGTCTGGAAAAAGTATTGATAATATTGTTGAATACATTGATGAACACACTTATGATGGAATCCTTGCACAAGCAAATTTAGGACAGTGGGAGAAGACAACAGTAAGATGGAAAATTTAAAAACTACAATTGAACACGGAATCTATAACATTGACCACTCTATTCTTCATCGTCAAGTTGTTGAGGTTGCGACAGATTGGTTTCTGGACAAATACAATATGCAGAATCCTGACAAGACAATCAAGATTGATCTCACTGATTACAAAATGTTGAACTGTTGGGGTGAGTCATACCGACAAGATGAAAACTCTTTTGTCATCAGTGTCTCCACCGATCAATACCTTCGTGATTTCGTTGCGACACTGATGCACGAACTTATTCACGTTTTGCAATGGGAGCGTGGTGAGTGGGAGAATGACGGCGAGAGAGAAGCCGAAGACAAACAGTATGAACTCGCTGATGAGTTTTGGAAAGAAGGTTTGATCCGATGATTAAAAAAGTTTTGTGGTGGATTTTATGTTTAGGAAAATGTGGAGTAAGAACTAAATGAATGTGTTAGGTGAAGGTAAAGTTGATCTGATTGATTATATGGGTTCTGATCTGACAGTGGTAAACGCTGCAAGAGTTTCTTTTAATAAAGAATCAAAATGGACGATTGATGTTGAGGCTGAGAAACGTTTGAAAGAAACAGAGTGTCACTTCACTCCAGATATGATCAACAAACTTGAGGAAAAAGATGAGAAGTTGATTCGGTATCTTGCCAAGCACAAGCACTGGACTCCATTCTCTCATCCACAAATCACTCTTCGTGTCAAGGCTCCTGTGTCAATTCGCACGCAGTTGTTCAAACATAAAGTTGGTCTGACAGAGAATGAGGTGTCTCGTCGTTATGTGAAAGATGATCCAACCTTTTACATTCCGCACTGGAGAACACAGCCGCTCGGTGGTGCAAAACAGGGCAGCGAAGATTTTATGAAAGACAAAAAGAAAGTTGAATTCTATGATGAACAAATGAATAATCTTTGCAGATATTCTTTTGACTTGTATAGAGAACTTATAGATAATGGCATCGCACCAGAACAAGCAAGGTTCTGTTTGCCACAAGCAATGTTTACTGAATGGTATTGGACGGGCAGCCTTGCGGCGTTCGCAAGGGTTTGTAGCCTTCGTCTTGATGAACACGCTCAATGGGAGGTTCGTCAATACGCAAAGGCAATTGATTCACTGATCCAACCATTGTTTCCGGTTTCTTGGAAGTATCTGTGCGACGGAAAGGAAAATGAATGAGTCTACCAACGCTTTACCAATCTTTTATTCACACTTCAAGATACGCGAGATGGCTTCCAGAAGAAGGTCGCCGCGAAACTTGGGAAGAAACTGTCGCAAGATACTTTAATTTCTTTGAAAGTCATCTTCAAGAAAAGCACGGATATCGTGTTTCTCCCAAAGAAAGAAAAGAACTTGAGAATGCAGTTTTGAATCTTGAAGTGATGCCGTCAATGCGAGCGTTGATGACGGCTGGTGAAGCATTGAAGCGTGACAACGTTGCAGGATACAATTGCTCATACGTCGCCGTGAATCGCCTCAGAGCCTTTGACGAAATCCTGTATGTTCTGATGTGCGGAACTGGTGTAGGCTTCTCAGTGGAGCGTAGAGAGGTAGACAACCTTCCTGTGATTGCCGAGGATTTTCACTCAACAGAAACGACGATTGTGGTAGCCGACTCTAAGATTGGTTGGGCAAAAGCCTATAAAGAACTCGTTTCACTTTTGTCAAACGGACAGATTCCAAAGTGGGATGTGAGTAAAGTCCGTCCCGCTGGTGAAAGATTGAAAACTTTTGGTGGTCGCTCGTCCGGTCCCGAACCGTTGGTGGATTTGTTTGAATTCACAGTAGCCACTTTCCAAAAAGCGGCTGGTCGCAGACTCACTTCTATTGAGTGTCACGACATCGTTTGCAAGATCGCAGAGATTGTCGTGGTCGGTGGTGTTCGTCGTTCGGCTTTGATTTCTCTTTCGTCTTTGCAGGATGACCGAATGCGTGATGCCAAGTCCGGACAATGGTGGGTCACTGATGGACAGCGTGCCTTAGCCAACAACTCGGCTGCATATGACGGTCCTGTTGAAGTCGGTCAGTTTATGGAAGAATGGCTTTCGCTCTACAAGTCAAAAAGTGGTGAGCGTGGTATCTTCAACCGCGAAGCGGCTCGTAAGGGCATTGAGCGAAACACCGAGAACAGAACAAAGAATGATCGTCCAAGAGAAATGAATCATAACTTCGGAACCAATCCTTGTTCAGAGATTGTCTTGCGTGATTGTGAATTTTGTAACTTGACTGAAATGGTTGTGAGAGCCGACGATACACCTGAGTCTCTCCGACGAAAGGCAAGACTGGCTACCATTCTTGGAACTTGGCAATCCACCCTGACAGATTTTAGATATTTGTCATCTTCTTGGAAGAAAAATTGTGAAGATGAAAGATTGCTGGGCGTTTCAATGACCGGCATTATGGATTCAGATTTGACAAACGGAAACACCGATGGTCTTGAAGAAATGCTGGCAGACCTGCGTGATGATGTTGTAAAAACAAATCGTGAATATGCAAAAAATCTTGGTATTGAGCAGTCAGTTGCTACAACTTGTGTGAAGCCGTCCGGAACTGTGTCTCAACTGGTGGATGCCGCTTCTGGTATTCACGCCCGACACAATCCACATTACATTCGCACCGTTCGTGCGGACAACAAAGATCCGCTGTGTCAATTTATGAAAGATCAAGGTTTCCCTGCGGAAGCCTGCGTGATGAAGCCCGACAATGTGACTGTGTTCTCGTTCCCCGTCAAGGCTCCTGAAAATTCAGTTTTTAGAACTGATATGACCGCGATTGAACAATTGGAACTGTGGCTAAAATATCAAGTATTCTGGACAGAACACAAGCCATCCGTGACGATCACCGTCAAGGAACAAGAATGGTTTGAGGTTGGTGCTTGGGTCTGGAATAATTTAGATAATATTTCGGGTATTTCGTTCCTTCCACATTCCGACCACACCTACAAGCAGGCTCCATATCAAGACTGCAATGTAGAAGAATATGAAGAATTGTTAGAAAAATTACCAAAAGATATTGATTGGACTTTATTAAAAAATTATGAACAGGAAGACAATACGGCAGGATCGCAAACAATGGCTTGTTCTGGAGATTCGTGTGAAGTCGTAGATTTGTCTTGACAGGTGTTATACATAAACCTACAATCATAATCCAGTCATCTTGGAGTTGAGATGACAAGCCAACATAAGGAGAAATTATATGGCTACTAAAACCCCTAATGATTGCCCTACGTCGTGTAGTGGTGGCTGCGTTTGCAGATTGCTTAAGAAGGTCGGCGTTTGCCGTTCTACTTTGATTACCCTTGCTCTCGTCCCTTTCGCTTGGGATGGCGTGCTTTGGTTTGCGGACGCTGTTCGCTCTGTCTTTGATCTCGTTTCGGGAGTCGGAGGCTAAGATGAGCATTCTTGCATCCACACTGTGTCTTTCTGCTATTGCCGCAGCAGGAGATATTGAGTTTAGCGGCGTTGGTCAAACTGTCGTGACATCACTTGATGGTGTTGAGACTTTGGATACTCGTTTGGTGCTTGGTGCATACGGCGAGTCC
>LULP01000092.1_pt1 | contig 39661 bp, 65 predicted proteins | sample 728111 | NCBI WGS metagenome assembly LULP01 (sample SAMN03860286, study PRJNA289734) | marine metagenome | biome: seawater column; feature: ocean; material: water; isolation source: Red Sea water column Station 149 - depth 25m | place: Saudi Arabia: Red Sea | collected 2011-10-15 | depth 25 m
TTAAGATCAACAATAACTGGAGACTCATCACTTTCAAAAAGACCAATGAATAGGATAATCGAACCACTTAAGATGATGGGAGCTAGGTTAAGTAGTGATAAAGGCATGCTTCCAATAAGTACACAAGGTTCAAAAATTATAAATAATTTTGAATATGAAATGCCAATTGCAAGTGCTCAAGTAAAGTCATGCCTACTATTAACCGCAATGTCAGCTAAAAAAAATATAAAAATAACTGAACCAAAAATTACAAGAGATCATACAGAGAGAATGATTGATTTTTTTGGAGGAAATATTGCTTATGGAAATAATAAAAACTCAAGATTAATTGAGTTAAATCATTCCGAACTTGAACCAAAAGATACATTTAATGTGCCGGGTGATTTTTCTTCAGCTTCTTTTATTATTGTTGCAACAATTATTTCCAAGGATTCTGAGGTATTAATTAAAAACGTTGGTATTAATGAATCTAGAAAAGGCTTGTTGGAAATTCTTACATTAATGGGAGCAGATATTCATATAAAAAATCAAAAAGAAATTTCAAATGAAATTGTTGGTGATATATATGTTCGATCTTCAGAATTGAATGGGGTTGATGTGCCTGATGATATCATCCCAAATATTATTGATGAAATTCCTATATTGAGTATTGCCTCATGTTTTGCAGATGGTCAAACAGTTATTCGAAATGCATCTGAATTAAGATTCAAAGAGACTGACAGATTAAATGCGATTTCAGAGGGACTGCTCAAGTTAAAAATAAAACATGATATTTTAGATGATGGAATATCAATTACTGGTACATCAAAAGAAATAAGGTGTGACGAGTTCATAAATTCTTTTGACGATCACAGAATTGCTATGAGTTTTTTGATTTCTGGGGTTAGATCAGAGAATTGTGTTCGAGTTAAAAACTGCAAAAATATTGAAACCTCCTTTCCAAACTTTAAAGATATTATGAACTCAATAGGTATGAAAATCGATGATGAAAATTAATGTGATAACAATAGATGGACCTTCAGCATCAGGCAAAGGAGCTCTTGCTTTGAGAATTGCAAATATTTTCGGTTTTAAGATTCTTGATAGCGGAGCTTTATATAGACTTTATGCTTATTTTTTTAAAATGAATTTTTCACCAGATGAAATAATAAGTCAAATCAATATGAATATTATCTTTAATAATCATAAAAATAGACTTTCAATTATCTATAAAGAAGATGATATTGCATCCGAGTTAAGGTCAGAATCAATTGCAAAATTAGCTTCAGAACTTAGTTCAAAAAAAGAAGTTAGAGATACACTTTTTAATATCCAAAGGAATTTTTATGACGGAGATATATTGGTAGCAGATGGGAGAGATATGGGTACAGTGGTCTTTAAAGACGCAAAGTTAAAAATTTTTCTTACAGCTTCTCCAGAAGAAAGGGCAAAAAGACGTTACTTAGAGTTGCAGAATCGTGGTCAAGAAGTTAATATGCCCGCACTGATAGCTGATATTAAGAAAAGAGACTTTAATGATAGTTCAAGGGAAATATCGCCTCTTATTCCTGCTGAGGATTCAATAATGATTGACTCTTCGGAAATGTCGCTAGATGAAGTATTCAGTTTTACTGAAAGTATGATAAGAAAGGAATTTAATTAAATGTCAGAATCTTTTTCGACGTTACTAGATAAAAATTTAGGCACTTTAGACATGCAACCTGGATCTATAGTATCAGGTGTAGTTTTAGATATTGATAAAGATTGGGTTACGATTCATGTTGGTCTTAAATCAGAGGGCATAATCTCCTTAGATGAATTTAGAAGTAATGATGGTGAAATAGAAATTGAAGTTGGTGATGAGGTTGAAGTGGCCCTTGAAGCAGTAGAAGATGGTCACGGAGAAACAAGAATCTCAAGAGAAAAGGCTAGAAAAATTTCTACATGGAAGATGCTTGAAGAAGCACTTGAAACTGGGGAATTTGTAACAGGTAAGATCCATAATCGCGTAAAAGGTGGCTTTGCAGTTGAGGTTGAGGTTGTCAAAGCTTTTCTTCCAGGGTCATTAGTTGATGTGCGACCACTAAAAGAAGCTCCCGATATAGAAAATACTGTACAGGAATTTAAAGTAATTAAACTAGATTATAAAAGAAATAATGTAGTTCTCTCAAGGAAGGCTGTATTAGAAAAAAATAATTCAGAAGTAAAAGTTGAACTTCTTAAGAGTCTTGAAGAGGGTCAAATAGTATCTGGAACTGTAAAAAATATAACTGATTATGGAGCATTTATTGATTTAGGAGGCCTTGATGGATTACTTCACATAACGGATATATCATGGTCAAGAGTAACAAACCCAAATGAATATCTTAATGTTGGTGATGAAATAGAGGTAAAAGTTTTAAGCTTTGACAAAGAAAAGCTAAGAGTTTCGCTTGGTCTTAAACAAATTCAGAATGATCCATGGGAGAATGTTGAATCAAATTACACTGTTGGTGGTATCTATGAAGCCGATGTTTCAAATATCACTGACTACGGATGTTTTGCAGAGTTGGAACAAGGTATTGAGGGCCTCATACATTTATCAGAGTTAGATTGGACTAGCAAGAATATCCATCCATCTAAAGTTGTTGAAATGGGTGAAAAAATAAAAGTCATGATATTAGAAATTGATCATGATAAAAGAAGGATCTCCCTCGGACTAAAACAGACAAAATCAAACCCATGGACTGAATTTGATAATAAATATGGAATTGGTGATAAAGTTGAAGGTATTATTAAATCAATAACTGATTTTGGAATATTTATTGGTCTCGAAGGCGATATTGATGGATTAATACATCTTTCAGATATTTCTGAAGAAGAAGATCCAAAAGCTGCTCTTCAAAATTATAAAAAAGATCAAAAACTTGAATGTATTATCTTTGCAATTGACTCGGATAGAGAAAGAATTTCATTAAAACTGAGTGAATAGAATTAAAAAAGAAACTTTCACTAGATCTGATATAGAACTATTTCTAAAAAAGAAATTTCCAACATTAAGCAAAACTAAAATCTCCAATGCAATCGATTCTATTTTGGAATCTATAATAGAGGCAATAGCCTTAGATAAAAAAGTGGAAATTAGAGGCTTTGGTACTTTTTCAAAAAAATATATAAGACCCAGAAAATTTATAAATCCTAAAACAAAAAAAATTTCTTACCTTGGAGAAACAGCTACAATGCATTTTAAACCTTCAAAATCTCATATAAAAAAATGATTATTGTTGCAATTGATGAAACAGATTTTGATAAAGTTTCAAATATTATTGATAATTTGGATTCATCAAAATGCATGTTAAAAATTGGAAGTGTTGCTTTTAATTCTTTGGGCCATAGACCAATAGATTATGCCTTTAAAAAAGGCTTCGAAATTTTTTTAGATTTAAAACTTCACGATATACCTAACACAGTAAAAAAATCTATTAAAGGTATATCATTATTGCCAATAAAAATGCTATCGGTGCATACATCTGGAGGAAAGGAAATGATGACAGCCGCAATGGAAGCAGCATCAGAAGCAAACATTAAGGTTTTTGGAGTAACAGCTTTGACGAGCCTCAGTGATAAAGATACGACTGAAATTTTTAAAAGAACATCATCTGATCATGTAAGTGCCATGTTAGATATGGCAGAATCTGCAGGAATCGATGGCGTTGTGTGTTCTCCGCTTGAATTAAATCTTTTAGTTAAAAGAAAATCTTTATTATCAATCATTCCAGGAATAAGATTAAAGTACTCTAGATGAGTCATCTCTAAAAAATTTTACTAAAGAAAAGTTTGATGAGTTTAATGCAAAAGCTGAAAAAATCGATCTGCAATCAAGAATTAAAGACCTTATAAATCTTAATGTTGTCAATAGTTCTGAAAATCAATCAGCGCTTCACACACAATATAGACAAATGCATAAGTTAGATAACAAAAATGAACTACCAGATAATTTTATGATCTCTGCAAAGAATTACAATTTCAGTGATACTTTTTATAAGAATATTGAAAAAGAAATTTTAAAAGAACCTAATGCACAGATTAATATTGTCTCTATCGGCATTGGCGGTTCTTATGAGGGACCTAAATTAATGTTTCAGAGTAATGAAGATTCTGTATATTTGTCATCTAAATATCACACCAGAAACAGCAAGCTTAACTTTGAGTTTTTGACTGGCCCTAATTCGAAAGAATTTGAAATAAAGGTTGATCATTTAGGTTATTTCAAAAGAGGTATGCAAACAAGGAGGGCAAACGCCGCCGCATGGGGAAGGGGAGACACAGAGCATGTAATTGGGTGGAAAAGATCTTATGTTTCAAATCCAAAAAACATTGATTTAAAAACAAGAAATGCTTTTATTTCTAATAAAGAAGTAAAAATAGCAAATGCTGAATACGCACTTAAAAGATTAGAGGAGGGAAAAAGAAAAGGAACGATAGTAGGTGATGTAGATAGTCAAATAAAAGAAACAAAAGCCAGAATAAAAATGATGAAAAGTAAAAACTATAATAAATTTTCTGTTAGCTCATCTGTAGAAGATAGGCTTTATGCTACATCAAAACATGAGTGCTGGCATCAAATAGATTATCAGCTTGATCCTAAAGGAGCATTGTGTGGCAATAGAGGTGGAGATGGTGGATTATTTATGAAGATGCTTAAAAAGCATAATGTTGACAGGTTAGATTGGTATCATGTAAGTGAGTATGGGGGTAGTTCTATTTATGAATTATGGGCAGAAACTGGCACAGCTTTGGATATGGGGCTATATGTACCAGAAGGTATTAAAAAAGCGTTTATTGACACTATAAAGGCGGCTGGTCGCTCATATCCATAACATCATCATCTTCATCGTCAAACACCTCTAATAATCCACTTGGCTTGAATCTAATACCATTATCATTTAAGTATTCATTTCTATGGTCAAACGATCCTTGCATAATGTCATCAGGAATCGGTACACCTTTCTCACTTGGGAAAGCCTTGCAATGTGTGCCTGTACTAAATGCACCCTCATAATGGATACATCCAAAGCACTGTAATGATTGTGGCATAAAAATAACTCCGTTATTATTGTAATTTACATTAATTCTTTATACCCAAAAAGGCCCTTAAATGAAGGGCCTTTTTGAGTATTGCGGTGTGTTCTATTATGAACGTTTAAAAATTACGTCTTGGCCAAAGCCATCTAAATTTGCAAAATACTTAATAAAATCTACTGTCCTTGCGTAGCTCCTAATGTTTAAAAAATTGCGAGGCTCTGCATGACTCATGTTTAAATGACCTAATACCTCAAACTCGCTCCATCCATCTGGGCCACCATTATAATTAATAACACCTTTCTTATTTACGCTTATTGGTAAAATAGTCTCTACGCCGTTTTTGTCATTAACTGTAATAAATGCTCCGTACATATCGCCTTCTGCCAAATTGCATGGCTTATGTTTTAAAACCTCAACGCCTGCCATTTGAAAAACTTTGCTTATTTCGCTTGCAATCCTGCTTGTTTGATAATTCCAAGTAATGTTTGTCATTTTTAACTCCTTATTTTCATTAACTGTTGTCATAACTAACACAATTATAACACATAACATATATATGATGCAAGTAAAAAAACATATACCCTTAAAAATATTTTTAAGCCTATATTCATATATGAAAAAAGCAGGGAGATAAGCCAGATGGCTGAAGAAACAACACAAGTTGAAGAGCAGGATGCTCAAACTATGTCACCAGATGGTGATGTAGATTACGAGGCACTATATCAAAAGGAAAAAAAATACTCACAATCTTTGAGATCCAGAGCACAGGAGGCTGAGTCTAAAAACGAAAAACTATCTGTAAGAGCAGAGGAAGATCGTCAGGCAAAGCTAATTGCTGAAGGTAAAAAAGATGATTTAATTGCTGAATTACGAGAGCAAAACAAAGCAATGGAAAGTAGATTGGGCGTGTTTGAAAAGCAGGTAGCGGCTCAGAGAGAGTCACTATTAGAGGCTATTCCTGAAGATGAGAGAGTGCATTATGAAAACATGAATTTAGAACAATTACGACATTTCGTGAGGCAGAAAGAGGCTCCTGACGTATCCAACCCAGCAGAGGCTGTGCAAGGGCGTACTAATCAAAACGTTAATCTTGATTCATTTATGGAAAATGATGACAAGTTTAAACGTCAAAATTTTGGAGAATTGCTTAAAGCCTATGATCGAAAGTCCACACGCAAACAAAAGGTAAATTAAAATGGCAACTCCTTCTGGAACCATTTTTGATACTGGCGTAACTCAGGATTTCATCCCAGAGCTATGGGGTGACTTAATCTATAAATATTTTGAGGAACGTTTAGTATTCAAAAATACTGTTGAAGATTATTCTTCACTTGTTCAGGGTAGCGGAAAAATTATCCATATTCCTGAAATCGCAAAAATGACTGCATCCAGTCTTACTGATGGTGCACAGGTTAGCTATGTAGCTCCTGCTGAAACAAACACACAGCTTACAATAGACAAGCACTACTATAGTGCAAAGCTGTTTACTGATGTGTTACAAGTTCAGTCATCCTATGATCTTATTTCTGCATACGGCAAAGCTATGGGCTATGCCCTCGCAAAGCAGGTTGATTCAGATATTGCGGCACAGTTGATCACTGTTAATAATGGTGCAACCTTAACAACAGACGACCAAATTACAGCCGCCGAGTTTGAGGCCGCTATTGCTAATCTTGGCGAGAATGACATTGATTATACATCTGGTGATGTTTTCTTTGTTGTTAATCCAACGTTATATGCAGACATGCTTAATCCTGCTGGTACGTTTGGTGCAAGTTTTGTCAGGTCTGATATCACTGGTTTTAACTCTGATAATAGCCCAGCTCTATCTGGGGTTGTTGGCAGATTAATGGGTATGCCAGTGCTAATGTCTAACTCTTTAAGTGCAGGCGGTACAAATGTATCTGGTGTGATTTATCACAAGAGTGCATGTGCTATGGCAGTACAAAGAGATATTGACGTTAAGAATCAGTATGATATTGATGTTTTGGGAACTAAGGTAAGTGAATTGCCGTCAGCATAAGTGATTATGATGATTATTAGTGCGAAATTAAGCGGGGAGTCTAAAGCGAAAGCTATGATAACCCGAACCGAAGGCTTAGGTAAAAACTTAGGTCAGGGGCAGAGCGTAGGTTGTGAAACTGCAATGCAGAATATAATCAACCCAAGAGTTCGCACCATCTCTACAGGAGATGAAAAGGTACGCCGATACCCAGTGGAAACGCTGGGATGTGAGATAAAAAACTCACAGCAACACTTGAGTAGCCCATACATTGTACGGAGTGAAGTTACTTGATGACTCTGATAATATCAGAGGTTACAAGTTCACTAACGCAAGTTAATAACTGAAAAAAGACTTTAGGGCCGTGTTTAAACGGCCCTAAATTCAAAGCAGGATTAATTATGAGAACATTTAAATGGCCCAATGAAGATGAGACTTTTCAGGTTGATGACTCCAGCGATGGAGGAAAAGATACCTGTAAGGATCTGCTTGCAAATGGTGCAGTTGAAGTAAAAGCATCAAAGAAAGACGTACCCTCGATGGCGTGGAAAATAAATGACATTAGAGAGTGGATGTCTGATAATGATGTAGATTATGATAGAGGCGACTCAAAGAAACAGCTTTTAGCACGCCTATAATCGTTTTAACGGCCTGTTCATGGACAAGCTAAGTCCTTCAATGGCGACCTAAAAAAAAGGTGATAAAATGGCAATAAATAAGTTTGGTGCGAATGAGGCACTAAATATCCAACTTGGACAGAATGGTAGTGTCTATGAAAGCGGCACTACGGCTGTTTCAGCTCCTACAGGAAAAAAGATCGTAGCTATTATGGCGGTTGCAGATTCTGTATTTGCAACGCTTACGCCAGAAAGCAATTTATATTTTGGCAGAACGAGCACAGCATCTGAGTACAATGGGGATGCTTTTTCTGATACGTTTAAACAGGGCGACTGGATTTATGGTTCTTGGAATAACTTTACTTTGTCCAGTGGCAAAGTGATTGCATATTTTGGATAGGGGATAGACATGGCAGATTTACATAAAAGATCAGTACAGGAGGCAATGAACATAAGCGTGGGTGGTGGATGGTCAGTGGCCACAGTTGCTACTCATGGAGGTACTGCGAACACAGACACGATCCATTTTAGCGTAGATGAAAATGCATCACAGATAGGCGTGTATAGTGCAGTAGAATTGTATTTTAATTTTAGTGCATCTCAGACAGATATTACTACAGCAAACGATTTAATTATCCCATCGTCAACGCTTGTATTTTTGACAGTTCCAAGGGGTTTAGGTAATACTGTATATTTTAATCACTTAGGCAAAGGCTCTACAGGGGCCGTAAGGATCGTTGAGGTATAAATTATGATTGAATCAGTCCTTGGTAAATCGGTAGCCGCTAATTTATCTACAGGAGGGACAGTTGATGGAGATCTTACAGTTACTGGATCACTGGGCGTAGGTGGCGATGTAAGTATTAATTTAACATCTGTTGTATCTAATAGCACAATTATAGATGCTACTGGCACAGAAGCATTACTTGTACGCAAGAATGGTGATGGCGGTGATGTATTTGTTGTAGATACGACTAACTCAAAAGCTGTTATTGCTGGTAATTTAGTAGTAGGCACAAATAATTTAGAAAAATTACAATTTCACGATGATAATGTTGGTTTACAAAGAGCATCTGGAAGTAATAGAGCAAGTAATGGTAATAGTTTATATGTAAGTGCTTTTGAAGATATAGTATTTACTGCATCTGGTGCGGCAATGGGTAGCCAAACAGAAAGATTAAGAATTGCTGATGATGGTTTAGCTACCTTTTCTGGTAATCTTGCACTATCAGCAACCAGTCCACAAATAAACTTTAGTGGGAGTGCTGGTGATTATGGAACATTTGGTTATACTGAAGGCGACCCAGATGTATTTAAATGGGGTTTGTTTCAAAACTCAGGGCAACTTGCATCTATAACGATTGATGCTGTTTCTGAAGCAAGTCCTTCTGCACGATTTAGATTTAATGTAGGTGGAGATACTGATACAGCATTAATGATAGATAGTAGTAAGCGTATTGGTATAGGTGGAACTCCAGACACTTTATTACATTTACAAGGCAACAATGGAAACGCATCACACACTTTATTAAAAATACATAACAATGATGTTACCTCTAATACTGAAACAGGGCAGACAGCAGATATAGAATTTAATTTTCAAGGCACTACAAATGGTGGTAGTAGTTTTGTAACCAAAAACGCTGGTGCAATTCGTGCTGGTAAAGATTCAGATTATTTCACATCAAGTGCAGATAATATGGATTCCTTTCTTGCTTTCTACACTTCTCAAGATAATGTAAACACTCTTGCACTTACCTTATCCTCTGACCAATCAGCTACCTTTGCTGGTGATATTCTTGTTGCCAATGCAACTCCAAGCCTGTCACTTCAAGACACAGATGGTACAAACCAAATATCTGAACTCCTTACAAGTGGAGCAACTACATATCTAAGCCTTAGAAATGGCTCAAGTCACGGAAGTTTAGTAATCAGAGGATATAATGGTAGTGTTTATTCTACTGCACTCACTATAGACTCCAGTCAAAATGCTACTTTTTCTGGTGAAGTAAATGTAGAAGGCGGAATTTTAACAATAGGTAAAGCTGATACAGCATCTGGTCATATTAATGCTTTTGAGAATATGTCTTTTAATATTGACATAGACAATGATGACACTAACAGATTTTTTGAATTTAGTATTAATGGTAGTAGTGGTGCTGGCACAGAGTTAATGAGGCTGACAGAGGATGGTCGGCTTGGTATAGGAGCGTCAAGTCCAGAAGCAGATATAGCATTTGAGCCAGATGTTTACACTACAGGCAATCAAGGTATCAGATGGCAAGACCCAGTTGTAGATACCGATGCTATAGTGCAAGGTGTTCGACAGGCAAGTAATGTAGGTATAGGAGTATTTATTGGTGCTAACTCTCAGGTTGATACATCTGGTGCTATATCCAGATTTAATACCAGTGAAGAAAGTTCTTTTATATCAGTAGACCCAAGAGGTGATTTACTTTTTGGTACAAGTGGTACTGGTGCAAATCCAAGTACAAGGATGACTATTGATAGTTCTGGAAATGTTGGTATAGGAGCAAGTCCTTTAAAGAATTTTTCTATTGCTGACGATAATTCATTTTCTAATTCTGATGGTCATATATCTATGAATGTTAGTCCATCAGTGTCTTTAAATGAATCTGCTGGAATAGCATTTGGAACATTTAATAATGATGACTATTGGAAACAAGGTATCTTCTGGAAAAGAACTGGTAGTTATGGATTAGGTGAATTGCACCTTGCGGTAAGAAGCACTGCTGATACTACTACAGTATCTATTGCTGATACAGCATTAAAATTTGAATCGAATAAAAACGCTACTTTTGCTGGTGCTGTAACTGTGTCTGGCGGTAATCTAAATGTAGATGGTGCAAATAGAAAAATATTAGTAGGTGAATCTGGTTTATCTGGTGGAGCATTTGGACATATAGGTTGGAATGATTCTGGTGATTACTTATATATAGGTCATTCATACAGTTCTGCTTTTAATGCAGATATAGTTGTTGTAAGCGGAGGTCACGTTGGTATAGGAACTACAAGCCCGATTACTGGAAGTAGTAAAACAGTATTAACTATAAGTGACTCAGCTCAATCATTATTAGTTTTTGAAGATACTGGTTATGAATCATCTGGAGATGGTTTAGGTATGTTTGCTTACAATGATGGTACACTAACATACAGAACTGCATCAAGAAGTGGAACAGACTTTACTGGTTCAACTAATAGGCTTGTGATTGATGCCAACTCCAGAATCTCACTATCTAATAATGATAGTGGTACAAGCAATACGCTATTTGGTAAAACTGCTGGCGACTCAGATGGTGCTGGAGATTTCAATGTCTTTGTGGGTGAGTTATCTGGCGGTACTGGAACACAAACTGATGATGCTGATGGTAACGTTGGCGTTGGGTATAGAGCATTAACTGATGTGACTTCTGGAAATCAGAATGTGGCTATTGGAAAAGATGCTTTAACTAATATTACCTCTGGAGATTCTAATATTGGAATTGGTAGTGATGCTCTTGGAATAGCAACAACTGCTGAAGATGTAGTAGTGATAGGAAGGAACGCTGGATATGCAATAAATAATGATTCGGCTGATGGAACAATTGCAATAGGAAGAAATGCTCTTACAGCATTGACATCTGGAGAAAAAAATACAGCGATTGGTTTTGAAAGTGCAAAATCTGTGTTACAAGGTAATCGCAATACAGCTTTAGGTTATCAAGCATTGGATGCTTTAGCTGGTGATGATGGTAATAATGGCGGTTCTGATAATATTGCTATTGGTGTAGATGCAATGGGTTCATTAAATGCTGGTGTACACAACGATGCAAGAGCAAACAGTAATATCGCTATTGGTAATAGTGCTTTTCTTGCTGGTTCAATGGCAGACACAGGAGCATCTGTAAGTCAAGGTAATGTTGCTATAGGTCACGAAGCAATAATGAGTACAGGAGTTACTCCTCATGTTGGTACAACTGCTGTAGGATTTAGAGCATTAAAGAATTTAACATCTGGTTCAGGTAATTTGGCAGTAGGATATTTAAGTTTAACTACTAATGGCACTGGTAGTTACAATACTGCTGTTGGATACGAAGCATTGACTTCTTTACCAGATGGAGGAAGCCAAAATACTGCTATAGGATGGAAGGCTCTTCATGGTGCTACAAGTTCTGCTTGTGATAATTTAACCGCAATAGGTTATAAAGCTGGGTTTCAAATAAGCACTGGTTTTAATAATACTTTAATAGGTGCAAATGTTGATGTAAATACTGGAAACTTTGATAATGTAACAGCTATTGGTAATAATTTTGAAGCCACCTCAAGTGATAGTGTATTTCTCGGTAATGCAAATGTAACTGATGTTTATATGGCAGTAGATAGTGGTGCTACAGTTCATTGTGCTGGAGTAAATTTATCTGGTGGTATTTTAACTTTTTCAGCAGATACAGAATTAACAATATCTTCTGGTGCTGTAACAGCAACAAGAAACTATCACACCTTAGATACTGAAGGCGGTGCTGGAACCGATGACCTTGACACTATTAATGGTGGTTCTGATGGGCAACTTTTAATATTAAGAGATGATGCTGATGGTAGAGATGTTACTGCAAAAGATGGAACTGGTAATTTGGCACTTGAAGGAGATTTTACTTTTACAAATAGTTTAGATACACTAACTCTTTTATATTGTGCTGGTAAAAGCAAATGGTTAGAAATCAGTCGTTCAAATAACGCATAATAGGAAAATATAATTATGGAATGGAAAATACATAAATTAAAAAACTCAGGAAGTGATTGCCTTGCAAGTTATTCTTATGGCAAAGTAAAAGGAGATGTCGCTTTTGTTTTGCCAGATGGTAAAGAATATAAAGATTTGAATGAATCAGATGTTGTTAATTATGTAAAAAAATCAATAAACACAATGGCTGATGGCTCAATAAAAGAATCTAATGTTAAGAACATTGAAGATACTGCAAAGTCTCTTGAAGAAGAAAGTTCATCTAATTCAAGTTTGCCGTGGGCAGAACCTGAGCCAGAAGAATCTGGGGAAGATTAAATAATTTAAGGAGGATTAATGTTAGGTTATAAAACATTAAAAGCAAAAAGCAAAGTAATTGTAAGAAAAAAGAAGGTTGTAGATCGTGAAGAGGTGCGTGAGATAACAGATGAATCTCAAAACATAATTAGAGCACATCAACCAGAGCAATCACATGAAGAATTACAAATTGTTTCAAAAAGATTTGATCCAGCTACAGGCGAGGCCTTAGAAGATCAGGTGCAAAGAATTGATTTAAAATCTATTGAAAGTCAGTTAAAAAACAAGAAGGAAGAGAAAGAACGGATTGACTCAGAGGTTGCAGATTTTGAAACATTGTTAGCAGATTTAAATAAAATAAATAATGCAGGAGACAAATAATGAGCGAACAGCAAGAACCAAGAAAATACACAATGGCCTTTGAAGATGGTAAGCAGGTCGAAAAAACAGCAGATGAGCTATCAGATGAGCAAGTATATGCCTGTGAGAAAGTTAATGCCTTAAACACAGAGATAGGGCGTTTAAACGCATCCTTAAATGATAGCGTTGTACTTCGTGATCATTATCAGGCAATCGCTGTGGAAGGTTTTAAAGAGGGAAAAGAAGAGGAATAAATCCTATATAGAAAATCACATAAAGGTGAAGATGTAAAAATCTTTTTTAAGCCGTATGACTTTGATCAGGATATCCCAACTGAAACAGCAAAAAAATATGTTGTGTGGGCTGAAGGTGGTATTGTATTAAGGACAGACAATCTTTTAACGGCAGAAGATAGATATACTACAGAGTGCCAAAAGCATTACGATGATGTGCATGGCCGCTTTCAGGTTGGTACGCATACCATCGTAAATGGCGTAATAAAAACATTAGGGGAGGAAGTGTGATTTATCTTGCTGTAGTTCCTAATCAATCCATATCTATAATTCACAATACCAATCATTCATTTTATTATTTAAATGACAGCTTTAGCCTTGAAATATTTAGACGTTATAAATATCTAAGGGCAAAGTGTGTTATTATTGACAATGGTGATCTGTATGATATTGGCAGATGGTCAGGCATTTTTGATGTATTTCATTGGGATTATAAAATAATAGAATCTGCTGAATGGATGGATTATTTTGGTGTATATCCAGATGATAAAAAGCTAATGGTTAAGCATTGGCTAAACGTTGTAAAATATAGATATCCAATGTTGCCAGCAAAGGCAAATAATTACGAGCCTATACTGGCGGCATGTTACATTAGAGATAAAGACGTAAACGAATCTGTAGGAGAGTTTGCATGAGCAAATTTGATGATTTTATAGAGCCATTGATTGAGCGTGAGGGTGGCGAAAAAATTGTAGTAGATACTGGTGGTACTACTAAATATGGCATTAGTGAGCATGGAACTGATATGAGTGCTGACGATATCAAGGCATTAACAAAGCGTAAAGCTATTGATATCTACAGAGATCAATATTACAAACCATCAAAATGCGATAAGCTACCAGATCATTTACAGGAGGCATTTTTTGATTGCGTTGTAAATCAGGGCAGATCTCGTGCAACAAAGATTTTGCAAAAGGCGGCAAACCATAAAAATTTAAAAGGTAAATCAATATCTGTTGATGGTAGGATTGGCCCAAATACTATTAAGGCTGTGCAAAATGTAGAGGTTGAAAGGTTTAGAGCCTTTAGGCTTATGCATTATGCATCTATCGTTTTAAAGCGACCAGATAAGTATGAAAAGTATTATTATGGATGGTATAGAAGGTGCAACTCTGTATGAAATCAGAAGAATTTAACAAAGAGGTTATTGCTACATTAGCAGAGCATGGTGCAAAACTGGATGAGATATTTGCACGCCTAAAATCTATTGATAGAACATTAACTCATAATATGGGGCGTGTAAACACTCTGGAAACAGGTTTTGCATACATGAAAGGTATGACTGCTCTGGTGGGTAGTGTGCTAACAATATTTATAGGATTGGTGGCATACTTAAAATAAAATGGCGAGAGATCCAAGACTAAAAAGGTTTGGCCTTAGTGGCTTTAATAAGCCTAAAAGAACGCCACGACATAAGACTAAAAGTCATATAGTGTTGGCAAAAAGTAAAAGTGGTAAAATAAAATTAATTAGATTTGGTCAGCAGGGCGTGAGGGGGGCTGGTAAAAATCCAAGGACAAAAGTTGAAAAAGCTCGTAGAAGAGCATTTAAAAAAAGGCATGCTAAAGGGATTAAAAAAGGTGTTATGAGTGGCAGTTATTGGGCAAATAAGGTTAAATGGTAAGATATGGCAAGGAAAAGAAAAAGAAAAACAAAGCGTAAAAAGTCAACTGTAAATGCCGCAGGCAACTACACTAAGCCTACAATGCGTAAAAGACTTTTTAATAAAATAAAAGCTGGATCGAAATATGGGCCGAAGGGAAAATGGACAGCCAGAAAGGCCCAAGCCCTTGCCAGAGAATATAAAAAGCGTGGTGGTGGATACCGATAATGGCACTAAAAAGATCACAAAAAAGTTTAAAAAAATGGACAAAGCAGGATTGGGGTTACATTACAAAAGGTGATTCTAAAAAACCACGCCGTAAAAGAGGTAGGTATTTACCTGCAAGCGTAAGAAAAAGTTTAACTGCATCTCAAAAAGCGTATGAGAATAGAAAGAAGAGAACAGCTAATAAAAAAGGCAAGGCAAAGGCTAAGTACACAAAGAGGGTTGCAAAAAGAGTAAGGAGAGCCAGATGAACTGGATGGTTGAGAACTGGGAGTATGTTGTTATTGCTGTAATGGCGATAGATAAAGCCGTAGCGTTAAGCCCAAGCACTTGGGATGATTTACTATGGACATCAATAAAAAAAGCCTTATACAAGGCAATGGGGAGGTCAGATGAGCTTGTTAAGTAGCTACATTAGAAGGCAAGTAAAGAAAAAAGGTTTAAAACATGTAATGTTAGGCCTTATTTCTATGATTGCAAAAGTAACGCCATCAAAAAAAGATGATAAGGCGGTACAGGAAATCAAGAAAATTCTTGATAAATTAGACTAACGAAAAAAAGGAGTATGATATGCCGATGGGCAAGGGTACTTATGGCTCTAAAAGGGGCCGACCTAAAAAGAAAAAAGGAATGAAGGGTAAGAAAAAACGTAAAATGAGAAAATATTAATGGCTGTTGTTAAGGTAAAGGGCGTAAGTGTTAATGGCCTTACAAAAAGGCAGATCTCTGCAATGCGTAAACATGCAAAGCATCACACTCGTAAGCATTTAAGATCAATGGTGACTGCAATGCGAAAAGGATCTACATTTACAGAATCACATAAAAAAGCTATTAAAAAAAGGTAAGATATGGCTCTCACATCTACTATAGAATATTGTACCGATAGGGATATTTTTGACGTATATCCACAGGTAAAATCAGCAGACTCAAAAACTCGCATTTATGGTTGGGTGGTGCATAGCTCAAATTTATATAGGGCTGATAATGCAGGCCTTACAACCCAGTTATTTGCCAATGGTCAAGATTTAGGATCTGCACAGGCAAACTCTGGCGTAGTTAATGATAATGATGAATGGTTTTATGAATCTACTTTAGATGCTGTTTATTATTATAACAGCTCAACAAGTCCTAATGATATGGTCATGGAGGCTGGTGAAGATGCGGCGACATTTACGCAAAGGTACAGAAGGAACGCCAGTAGGTATGTTGAGTCTAAACTTGATTCAAGAATGGCATCAGAAATAAGTCTGGACAGGGAAGGGCTTTACCCTTATATAATTAAACGCACAACTGCATTGGTGGCCGTAGCGATGATGATAAAAGCTGAAGATCCTATGGATGACGTTGGTAATGCGTTTATGGAAGAGGCAAACGAGTATTTGGATGGATTAAGGACAGGAGAAATACAGTTGCCTACGTCAGTTACAGGGGATTCTCCGTATGGTGTTATAAGGGATGTTTCATATACCTCTGGTAAGGTAAGGCCCATCCAGACAAGGGGATCGTATTCTGGTACATACGATCTTATAAAAATTAAAATTATTGATTCTGGTGCAATAGGCACAGCTACTTATTCTGTATGGGAAAAATCATCAACAGATTTAAAATCTACTAATATTGTATCAGCAGAAACAATTAACGGCGATTATCAACAATGTGCTGGAGGTCTTGAGGTACGTTTTGCTGGTGCAACAGATGCAACAACTGCCAATGCTAATGACGAATGGGAAATAGAAGTTTATGGCGTTGGTGAGGATGTCCGCACAAGTAACGTAGGTAATATAAATATGACTCGTGGTGCGTATCATGTTGGGAAAATGCGATACAAGGGCGGTTACAAAAGAGTTGGACACAGGAAAATGAAATACTAATGGCTCTTGTACTGGGGACAAGCTACAGCAACGTTTTTTATGAAAACGTTTTAAAAAAGATGCGTAGCATAATAACAACAGATAGGCCATGCACAGTTTATATTTCGCCATCATATAAAGACATGGGATCTTTTTCAATTAGGCTCTGGGGTACGAGCATGGAAACAGATTTGATGATGGCTAATGAATGGCGAAAACTTTATAATATGGAAATCGTTTTATATGTAATGGGAGAAAAAGCAGATGAGAGGTTTTATGAGCAGTTTTATTCAGATGCAGAGCGTTTAAACCAGTTGCTTTTTAATAATAAAACGATTGATGCGGCTACATTTCCTTGGCATGATGGCGAAGTTAGTGAGGTATTATTTAACGAGTTTGCAGAGGATGAAGAAGAGGTAGATGGCCTACATGTGGCCAGATTCGCATTTTCATGTAGGTTAAGTAGAGCAGATTAAATTAAATTAAAGGCAATAGCATGAGTAAATCTGTAAAGAAAAAGGCCTATAAGGCCACAAAGATGTTTAAGAAGGTTATGTCTGGTGAGGGATTGCTGAGTAAAGATCAGTATAAGGCGTTGACACAGGGAAAAGCCGATGAGCTTAAAAATGTCCCTGAAAAGCAAATGAGATATTTGTTGGTAAATCAACTAATAAAAGAAGTTTAAAGGAGTATTGGTATGGCAACTAATGCATCAGGTAGAGAGTATAAATGTATTGTAGGTAAACAAGACGTATCAGCATTGGCCTTGGGTGGAGATGGCGACCTCGCTGATGCAGATTTCGTATCTGGATCAAGATTATTTATGCGTTTAAATCAATTAAATAATATTAATTATGATGCCGCATTTACTACAGCATCTGTAATGAGGTCTGGCAGAAGAGCCTATGAAGATGGCGATTTTATCAGGCATTATGGATCTGGGGTATGGACATGGGATTTTGATTATCTTGTAGAAAATGAAGTTATGTTGCAGACATTATTAAGCCTTGCAACAGGTGTATCAGATTGCACTGGTGCTATTACAATTAATTCTGCTGTGCATGATGCCTTTGAAAACCTAAGTCATGGCCAAGCCGCCGCAGATAATGTTGGTATTATTTTGTTAGAGGCAGGCACAAGCAATACAGGGCTTGATGCGGATGATCAGATTATGCACTCAGCCGTTTTACAGAATCTCACACTTTCTTTTTCGATGGGAACTGATGCAGGGCGTATGCACGCAAGTGGTCAATTTATGTCTGGATATGCTCCAATAATTAAAAACTCTGGGGTGACAGGGGCCGCAACAGCATCAGACTTTGAAAAAAGTATTTTTGACTTTGCATCTGGAGCTTTAACAGTTGGAAGTCATGCTGTAACATGTACAGATTTTACAATGACTATTACAAATGAGGCCAACAGGGTTGGCTTTCAAGGAACAAGTGCAGAAACAGATGGATACGTTAGAGGTGGATTGTTTGATATTAGTGGCAGTATTACTGTCAAATATGATGCAAACATGGCTGATGCATTAAGTACAGACTGGAAAGCTAACACAGCTTATGCCTTGGCATTAAATGATGGTGCTAATTTTGATATAAGCATACCATCAGCAAGAATGACAGGGCACAACCTTGATTTTGCAGATGAGGGAATGTTTGTAGAAATACCATTTACTGCAACTACTGGGCCTGCCGCAAGTGGTAGCCTTGCTGTAATAACAATGACCTAATTAATAATAACATGGGGGGATTATGACTGAAAAAAAGTTAAAGTCAGGCCGTAAGGTGCAAATTAAATCTATGACAGTTGATCAAATGGATGAGTGCACCGATATACCTGAGATCTTATTTAACGATGGTGCTATCAGCACTATTAAAAACTCATCAAAAGCACGCACACAGTGGATACGTTATGGCCTTGGTGGTGGTGACTTTAAAAACTACAAAGAAGTAAATAATCAGCCAACAGATGACGTAATTAAACAAATGACTCTGGAAGAAAAAGATGAGCTAATGTCTCATATACAGGATGCTCAAACTTTGGGGGAGTAGAGGGCCTGTTATTTGGAATTAACGCTGTTTGTAGCCTTTTAGGTGCACCAGACAGCAGGCCTGAGTTTGAGGCGTTTCCATACACCACTATATCTGTCTTAAAAGATGAAAAGGCAGTTACATTTCATAATAAAGATCAAGTAAATGATTATTTGTTAAGAGTTTATTATGAATCTTTAGATTATAATAACGGAGATAATTCAGGTGCAATACTTGATACATACACACAGATTCCGTTTTTTTCAAATATAAATATCTTTCTTGATGCTAAATTACAAAGCGATATAAGGCGTTATACTTATTCAAAAGATACTAATACGCCGCCGTTTCAGGGAGGGTATGGCAATACGCCAAAAATTTGGATTGATAAATATTTTATTATTAGATCAATCATAAATGAGCATGAGGTTAGAAAGGTGAAAAAGCGTGGCAACAAATAAACAGATCATAGAATTTCAAGGCAAGGGCATTGCCAAATTAAAAACGCAATATGCTGAGTTAGAAAAAAGAACAAGGAGCCTTGAGGGAGCCACAAATAAAGGCAGTAAATCTTTAGGAGGTATGGTCGCCGCTTTAGGGCTTACCACAGGTGCTTTATATGGCACAATGAGAGCATTTTCTGGCGTAATTAGCGTTGGCAGAAACTTTGAAAAGCAAATAAGTAACTTATCTGCAATTACTGGTGCAACTGGAGAAGAGTTAAGAGCCTTGGAGCGTAATGCAAGGCAACTTGGTAGCACTACTGTATTTACGGCAAGCGAAGTTGCACAACTAAGCGTAGAATTTGGAAAGCTGGGATTTACAAGTAAAGAAATTCAAGGCGTAACAAAAGACACACTTGCTTTAGCGGCGGCATCAGGCACAGAGCTTGGTCAGGCCGCAATGATAGCTGGTCAAACCTTGCGAGCATTTGGCCTTGATGTATCAGAAACGTCAAGAGTGACTGACACAATGGCCGCATCATTTAGCAGATCAGCCCTTGATATGGAGAAGTTTTCATTTTCAATGCAATATGTTGCACCTATAGCCAAGCAAGTTGGTCTGGATGTGGAGTCAACCACTGCAATGCTTGGAACTCTTGCAAATGCTGGTATTGATGGATCAATGGCTGGTACTGCATTAAGAAAAATATTTCTTGAGCTTGGAAATGAAACTTCTAAACTTGGTAAGAAGATTGGATTTCCTGTTAAATCCACAGCAGATTTAGAGAAAGCGTTTAAACAGCTTAGTAAACAAGGTTTAGACACCGCCGCTATGAAAGAGCTTGTTGGTCAAAGAGCTGTATCAGCATTTAGCATATTGCTTGATGGTGTAGATGATACAAACCAACTTCCAGAAGGTTTAAAAAATGCAGGTGGTGCGGCTCAAGAAATGGCTGAGACTCAACTTGACAACCTTGATGGTAGCCTAACATTATTAAACAGTGCTATGGAAGGTCTTGGCCTTAGGATGTTTGAATTTGTTGGTGGGCCACTAAGGAGTATGGTGGATGACATAACATCACTAACAAATACCATTGATGAAGAGGCACTTGAATCTTTTGCAAATTACGCTGTAGGTATTGGGGCAGTGACAACTGCTGTGATTGCATATAATGCCGCAGTAACGCTTGCCGCAGTAAAAACAAAGGCATTACAAGCGGCATTAGTGAAAACTGGCTATGGAGCCGCAGTCGTTGGTGCAGGGCTTTTATTGGGTAAAATTTTAGAATTAACAGGAGCCTTTGAGGATGAGGCAGAGGCTATTAATAAAGCAAACACGGCTTTAGATAGTCACGCAAATAAAACTAACGTTGGCACACAGGAAAGTAATGAGTTTGCAGACAGCGTAAGTTATATGACAAGGATGGGGTTTGATCAGTCTGAAATATTGGAGTATTTAAATGAACAATATAGTATTCAATCAGGTGAGATTAGAAAAATATCTGAAGATAATAATAATTTATTATTCTCTTTAAAACCAGTTACGAGTGAAACTGTAAAAGAGATTAATGCAAGAATTGAAGCAGGTAAGTTAAAAAGAAAACAGGTGATGGAGGATTTAAAAAACGCCGCCTTACAGCAAACATCTGCAAAAAATGCAGTAAAAGCAGTTGTAAGGGCTGAGTCAATGGAGGCAGTATCTGGTTATATTGCCAGTATTTTTAAAAGTGTTCCATATCCATTTAATTTGGCATTAGCCGCCGCAGGAGGTGCAACAGTAGCTGGAGTTATAGATAAGGGCCTTTCATCATTTGCTACAGGTGGGCAATTTGTTACAGATGGCCCACAAATGATTCAGGTGGGTGATAACCCATCTGGGCGAGAACTTGTCGAAATAACGCCATTAGGGGGCGATCCTAATGTAAATGGGCCACAGGGTAGAGGTGTAACATTAAATATATCAGCTCCATTAGTAGATGAAACAGTTGTAGATGCAATTATCCCAGCCCTTGAAAAAGCAAACAGGATGAACTTAGCCTAATGGCATACGGCGACAGCATAGGCCTTGGAAACATCACAGAAAACTGGCTTTTTGAATTTGGTTTTTATAATGGAGATGCACAAGGTAATGGCGATGGTGGTTTTAGTGCTGTAACGCAAGCAGATGGCTCTGCTAATGAAGTTAAAGTTGCTATAACTGATGCTAACGCAACATCCATTGATGTGGATGATACTACAGTCTTTGTTGTTGGTGATTTTATAAAGATTGATAGCGAAGTGTTAAAAATAACTGCAATTACAGATTCTGACACTTTAGCTGTAAATCGTGCACAGTTAGGAACTACAAAAGCAACTCATTTAGTAAACGTTCAGATATACTGGAATAATTATTTTCCAATGGCCTTTTCTGATGTGATTAATAATACCTTGTATTATAAAGGTGTTATTTTAAATAAACCATCAATCAGGGAGTCAATTAATCTTGCTAATTCAACAGCAAAAACAGGAAACGTTAATATAACGATACCTGATTTTGATTATGAGGGCAGTCCAGTATCAAAAGAATTATTTGGAGGAACAAGACAATACATTAATCACGAAGTAAAAATACATTGCAAAATAAATCAGGATGACCTTCACCAATTAGGATCATTTAGATTAATTGATATAGCTACTGATGGAGAGAATATAAAACTTTCTTTAACTGCCCATAGGCCTTGGGATTATATATCCTTTCCACAAAGTAAGTCAGGGTACAGAAATAATTATCTACCTATTGTATATGGATCTTATGCTCCAAACGCATCGAGGCAAAATTCTCAAGATTATTGTAACGGCAAAGAGCTGTTTCCTTCTGTTCGATATAGTAGAGGTGGTATTTCTTCTGGATATGTACATAAGGCTTTAGATGGTTCAAGTGGCAATGAGGCAAGGCCTCATATTTATGAAAGGAGCCTTGATGCATTTATACCTGTCACACCTACAGCATCATCAAGTAGCTACAATGACACCACTGTTGTTTTTGCAGGTGGTAATGCAATAAAAAATGAAGGGGGATTATTTAGGGGTTTTAAATTTAAACCTATTGCTGTACATGCAGATAACAACTGGGGAACTAATCCAGCAAATGCAATAGATGATCCTTCACAAAATGAAACTACCACTTATGCTGAAGAGATACGAACTTTAAATAGCTCAACAGGAACGGCAACAGATAGCCTTGTATTAGATTGCCCTGAAATATCTGGTAAAATATCAGAATTAGAAATTGTAGTAAGACGTTATTTGCAGACAACAGTGACAGGTACAATAAATTTTTCAGTGACACTTAAAAACAGTACGCTTGGGCGTAGTGATCAAATAGTACAACGTACATCAAACGGAACAACCTCAACAGCGAATAGTAGTGCTATTGATATGACATCAAGTCTAAACGATGGTCAAATGCCAGATAAAATAGTTATAGATATGGTTAGCACTTATGTCTCAGGCACAGGTAGTGTTGCCGTAACTGGCAGAGTTTTTGATGTTAGATTATTTGTAAAGGTCAGTAACGATCCAACAGATGATCCAGTAGGTGCAAAAAAGATAGCAATGGATACTAAGTTATACTGTGGTGCAGATGGATTGCCTGATAATGGATGGAATTCTGTTTCACCTATTACAGAGATACATGAAGTGCACAGAGATTTATTATCAAGATTTGCAAACCTTGATAACGCTGATCCAGATGGCTGGAGCGACCTACAATCCAGTAAAGATTGGAAAGTAAGGTATTGGCAACTTGAGCCAGTGTCTTTGGAAAAAGAATTAGAAAAGTTACAGTATGAGGGTGGGTTTATTTATTTACCAACATCAAATAAATATATTCACATTAAAGATTCTTATGGAACAACTGCCGCCAGTAATATTTTAAGCAAAGCAGATATATCTAAGATAAGTGTAAAAATGACACGATTTTCTGAACTACTAACTAAAATGGATGTAAACTATGAAAAACATCCTACAGGTAGTGGTTATGTAACTACGCAAAATTGCTCAAATTCGGCCTCAAGGGTTAAATACAATATAAAGAGTGCCGAGAACAAAAAAAACGTTGATTTGGATGCTTATGTCTCGCCTGTAATACCAGCATCTCCATCGTCTAATCCTAATGATGATTTTTATACATATTATGATAAAATTTTTGGATCAATAAAATTAATCGTATCATGCGACATAGTAAATCCTGCGTTTTATGCTTTAGAGGTTGGTGACGTAATTGAGTTTGATGAAAACAATATGTACCCTCCCACACCGATGGGGCATAACTCTGGTACATGGGATGGGTTAAAGATGATGATAACATCTACAAATAGAACACTTGGCAGGATGGGAATAACAGCAAGGGAAATATAATGAGCTATAACAGATTTACACAACCGAGGGCATACGTTGACCTTATTACTTTTGATTTAGCAACTGGCTGGAGATCATTAAGCGATATTTCAATGTTACAAGATGACGGATCAACTGCTGTTACTTTTCAAGAAGGTAGTAAGTCAGATATATTTGATGCACGACCTCAAAACGTCACAAGGATTGAAAAAGAAAATCAGTCGTTTTATATCCAATACAACACAGGCAACGCAACAGATGCTTTGGCTGAAAGTAATTTTTTAGCCATAATGAATCATAATTTTGCATCGGCTGATGCAGTGATTGTAGTACAGACTGATGATGCATCAAATTTTGCATCGCCAACAACAATTAGCACTACTGGCAATCATACTAAAGTAGTTAATGCGGCGGCTAATGATAGTGCTGGGGAAATAGATCCAGCAGAAGATGGGTGGACACTAATTACATGGCCTACACAGGAAAGCAACAATCAGTATTTAAGAATTACGATTACTGACGAAAATGGAACTGGTCAAAACTTCTTAAAGGATCCAAGAATAGGTAGTATCATGTTTGGCGAATATTTTGATTTTCCATCTATGGATCTATCATTCAGTACAGACATAGAATATGATGGCACTACAGTGCAAAGATCATTAGGTGGTAATATGTATGCAAATACCACACATCTGGGAAACCCTGTCTGGGATCACACATTGCCTTGGCATGTAGCAGTTGGCCCAGATCAAGATACAAAGGTGTTTAAACAGCGTTATGGAAGAATGAGGCACAGTCTATCATTTAGCCATATTGTAGATACTAATATCTGGCCAGAGGATATGGGCAACGCAGATAATTCTAAATTTTATGATACAACAAACTTACATAATTCATTTTACAATAAAGTTTTAGGCCAAAGAAATCCATTCTTATTTAGTATAAATAAAGACAGCACAGATAATGGGGATTATGGATTATTCAGGGTTGATAGTGATACGTTCAGTTCGAGTCATACGATCCATAAAGTCTGGTCAACTAAAATGGATCTTATAGAGCATTGGTAAGATATCATGCCCAAAGAAAGCCGAGCAAAATCCCTCCTGCTGTTTGGCTATCTAAGGGCATGATTTAGGAGCGTTTAAACAGTCTTAATTCCAGTAAACTTTTTTTCCTTTTTTCGTAATAGACACTCTTCTGTTCCAGTGCTGTTTACAGGTTTTACATATTTGAGATTCCCTATATCCAAAGTGTAAAATAGTTACGGCATGCACAAAACCTTTTTTAATCAATCTCTTATCTAATGTTTTACGATAAGAGGCAGAATACCCTCTATCTTTATACCATTTTTCATATTTTAAGGCCTTTTCTTTTGATTTAAAATGCTTATCGTCAATTCCCAATAAGCTACTTGTACCATAATCTATTTTTTCCATTATTTATTTATCCTTATCTTTTTTGTAAAGTTTGTTTTCCTGTCCCTTTACCATTAGGGCTTGTAGGAGTTTTATCTGTAACCAGTCTTGCGTTCCATCCGAAGTTCATCACGCCTTTTTTAAATCCCCATAGATGATATTCAAACTCTTCACCAAGAATATCATTTTTAATCCACTGTTTATGTTGCCAAGGAATGTCAGTAGACTTTTCTTTATTCTTGATGCTTAAATGAGGTATGTCAAAGTCATAATCCACATGAACCTCATATAGATCATTGACATACACATCCTCTTTATTTGATAGCTCCATCTGTCTCCTCATACCTGCAAGGGTAAGATCCTTTGTAGGGTGTCCATTCTCCTTCAGGATCTTTTTAAACTGCTTATACGACCTTTTAACAGTCTCTCTGGTTATCTCTACCCTATTAGGGTTGTCGAGCTTTCGCATCTTTTGCCAAGCCTCTATCATCATTTAACCTCCTTGCTAAGTTTGTACGCTTGATCATGGCAGTATCCCTGTGTGTTTCTGGCAAACTTTAAAAACTCAGGTTTGATGTTAGCACATTTTTTACAGCTACTGGATGATCCATTAGCAGGCTGGCCATTAGATACCTTTTTAACGCCTGTATGTTGGCTCATAAGCGTTTTCATGCCATCAGCCTCAACCTTACCCAGCATGCCTTTAATTAGGCCCTCTATGGCTCGATTTATCCCATCAAATGACTCTGGGCTTATTCTGTAGCCCTCGCTCCTTACGAGGGCTTTTATTTTGGATTTTTGTATGTATGACATTTTAGCTCCTATTAATCAAACTTAACTAAAGTCAAAGATGTTTTTTGGCAAGAAACTTTTGTACTTTTTGTAGTAAAAGGCGTGCCATCTTCTGCTTTAAGTTTGTGTGTCCATTTAGATATTTCAGCATGACTGTCGTTTTCTTTATGTGCGTGTACACGAACATCAGCAGAGCCATCATTACATAAATGTATCATCAGAGAGTTAGCACCATCATTAGTAGTAATAAATACTGTATTTTCAATACCACATCTGGCTGTTTTTTTGTGTCCATTTTCTTCAACTCGTATTTCCCAGTTATTTGATTTTGTTTTTGTCATTTTTAACTCCTATTAATTGCATTTTTTAATCATAACCTTTATAAGTCTAACACTTATAACAATTAGATGCAAGTAAATAATTATAAGAAATATAACTTGCATTAGAATTATAACAGAAATATTATAGGTACATGCAAATATATGAGTTTATCGCAAACTTCTTGATCTTTTCAATTTCATTGGCAATGACAGCAGTGAGCTTGCCTCTACTGTATTTATTCTTTGACAGCTTGATAGAAAAAGAGTTTGAAATGAGTGACGATCATAGACTTTTGATAGTCGTTACGTTGGTCGTAATTATAATAATAATAACAACATAAGGAACAGTATGAAAAAGCAATATAAAGTTGATCCAAGCACAACAGTTAAAGATCATAGATTTCAGATTATTGGTCTTGATCAAGTGCTGAGATCAAAGTTTTTAGCTGTTTGTAAACTGAATAATAAATCTGGCAATGAAGTGTTAAAAAACTTTATGCAAGAATATATAGATCAGCATTTACAATCAGATGACTGATACGGCTGATTATTACAAAGATCGAGTTTTAAACTTATTAAAATTTGATAGCAGTGAACAAAAGCCAATGACCAGTAAAAGAATACAACGGCAGTTTAATATTAATGATGTCGAAGTACGCCAGACGATCAGGCAACTACGTCTTGATTGCCATCCGATAGGAAGTGGATCTAAAGGTTTTTATTACGCCACGAAAGCAAGTGAGTTAAATGCAAGCGTTGCAGATCTCAAAAGCCGTGTAGCGGCCATTGTTGACGTAATAAAAAAGCTGGAAGATGCACAGGAAAGGTTGCTTGATGATGATGGCCAAAGGTTATTGGATTTCTAAATAAAAAGGATAAAAATGTCAAAAAATAAAGAAGTGATAGATGCACTATCTGCACCTACGCCAAAAGAACGTATAAACTTTAGGGTAGGTTTTAAAAATAAAAGTAATACAAAGGCCTGTATGCTTGCGTATGTGGATGCAAGGTTTGTAATGGACAGACTTGATGAGGCTGTAGGCAAAGAGAACTGGTCAACAGAATATGATGTTGTTGGCAATCACCTGTTTTGCAGGCTAATGATTAAATGGCCAGATGGATCCAGTACAACTAAAGCTGATTGTGGTATGGAAACAGAGGTAGATGCTGAGAAAGGCCAAGTATCAGATGCATTTAAAAGAGCCGCAGTCCATTATGGTATTGGTCGTGATTTATATTCAATGCCTCAGTATTGGGCCGATTTATCAAATGGCTATGTCGAAAGAGATTGGAAACCTATAGGCTGGGACAGTTCCGCACAGCAGAACAGCAGTGAGCCCACAACTACATCTTCTCAGGTCACTGAGTCCCAGCCTCCTACCGAAGTAAATGAGGCCCAAGAGAAGATTAAAAAGCTGGCAAAGCAGGCAGAAGATCGTGGCGAGGGCCAAGAGGTAAAGCCCAAGTCTGATTTAAAGCAAGGTACGCCTCCAGAAAATGAATATGTCAGAATTAAAAATCTTCATAAGGTAAGAGAATCTGATAAATCATATTTACTGATACCAAGTAGCTTTAAAGGCGACACAGGTGACTTTGAGGCTACAAAGCCTTACTGGGTTCCTAAAAGTAAGATAAAAGACTTGGTGGCCATGCCATCAGGTAAATTTAATCTTGATGTGGAACGATGGATTGCAGAGCAAACGTTGCCTAATGGTGAGGTTAAGTACGAGTATGAAGAAATACCTCAAAGTAAAGGATCATCCGCTAATCTTTCTGACGAGTTCAAAAAGCATGATCTGGATGATGACGATTTACCATTCTAATCGTTGAAGAACAACTACTACATCATAGTTCCTGCCGTTATAAGGTACGACGGCAGACTGCCGCTTGGTGCACGGCTCTTGTACGGAGAAATAAAGGCTTTGTCTAATAAACATGGTTTTTGTTTTGCGAGCAATGGGTGGTTCGCCAAGCGGTACGATGTGACTGACGTAACTGTATCCAACTGGATTAGTAAATTAAAGGCATGCAAATACATACAAATAAGTTACAATCCACACAGAAGGATATTTGTACCAAGACTAAAAGGCGATACGAGAGGGCAAAATGAAGAGGAGTAGGTGTTGTGATTCACCAGTTTGGATCAGTATTGAAACGTATATATGCGGTGCTTGTAAGGAGCATTGCGAGGTTTACGATGACGAAAAAGAAGATGAAAGCAGTTAAAGTACCAAACTGGTTTGGCATTGATGAGTGGAATGATGAGGTATCTGATGAATGTGAGGATCTTCTGGAGTACAGTGAAGAATTGAACAGCTATGATCTTGAATTAACACGCAGAGAGTTGTTTTTTGCAATTATGCAGATTAGGACAACATCTGAAACAATGGCCATAAAGATTAAGGTTGAAAGATTAAAGGAATATGAAAAAGAAACAGAATAAGTCTATTTGGGGCAAAAACGCCTCATATAGTGCAAGTTATGCTGGAAAGCATGCTTATGCTTGGGTATTTACGTTACGAGGTTTTAAGGGTATTAATTATGAAATAAAAAAACAGGAGGGTACATGATCCACATTGGAATAGATGCTGGTGTTAATGGAGGTATAGCCATATTAGATAATGGGCATATAGAAACGCATAACTGTCCAGATACTGTAAAAGACATGTCAGATATTATAAAGCTGGCTAAATGGGACTGTTTAAACATGTTCTGTATCATTGAAAAGGTACACTCTATGCCTAAACAGGGAGTACGATCTGTATGGACATTTGGGAAGAACTATGGCGAATGGCTTGGTATATTAGCGGCACATGAAGTACCCTACAGGGAAGTACCTCCACAGACATGGATGAAGTTCTATGGAGCTATGCCAAAGGACAGGAAGAAGAGGAAGGCACACTTAAAGCATTTAGCACAGTCATTGTATCCTACAGAGAAAGTAACGTTAAAGACAGCAGATGCTATCCTATTGGCTAATTGGTGCAGACAGGTAGCACCAGACCTTAGTGAATCAGAGTTATCTACAGGCTTTGTACATAAGGCATTAAAAGATGAGTGATGATGAGGGCATACAATGGGTTATAGATAAGCTAAACGTTAGGTATGGCCAGCCTTATCATGTAAAGAAGAAGTACAACAGCAATCATTATGTAAAGGAGGCCAGAAGGTTAAAGCTGTGTCCTAACTGTGATCAGGTCTGGGAGATAGGACACACAGGTACAGTAAGAAGATATGATCATTTACCTACTTATGGACTTAACAGGGTTGTATGTACATTCTGTAAAAGGATATTAAATGACAAAGATGAAGAGGAATAGTTATCCACAATGTTATCAACAGCCTTACAAATAGATTTAAATAGCCTTAAAGATAACTTTATGATACCCTTAAAATATTCTTTAAACATAATAGTACAAGAATACTATTAAAGATAAATACTATATGATATTACAAATAGGATAGGAATGTGGATAACTTATATGAACAGCTAATTAATACACCTTTGGATACATGGTATAAGGATGAAGAGGAATGGATGCTTTGGGTGTAGGTATTATGGGCCAAGCACTCTGGCATACAGCTCTTTCCAATGGCCAAAACTATGATGGATTAATGGGTTATGTATTTACTATTAGAGTTGATATCCTTCTATCCTCATATATACAAGGACATACAGCTATATGGACACTATAATTACATTGCACATAACCTATATTATGTATAACACAGAGGGGTATGGGGGTGTTTAAACATTACTGGTGGTGCTATAGCCACAGGCGAAAATATAAAATACCAATGTCCATTTGGCCTATTCCCTTTTTAAAATATAACTTTTGCAATGTCCATGCTCAATAAAACGTCTATTAATAGCAATGTAAAGCTCATGTTCAACTTAATTGGTGCTTTATCAGCCGTTATTTATAGTTGGGTATCAATGGAGAATAGAATCAGGGCATTGGAAGAGAAGATATTGCGTATGGAGGAGATAGATGAACTTGAGACACAGATTAGGATGTTAGAGATTAGAGGTAAGGAGCTACAAATGGATAAATTAAGGAAAAGGGTTAAGTAATGGAACATAACATAAAGCTACCTGCTTACATGAAATCATTTAATGAAAGGCAAAGACTGGCTATAGAGCTGTTAGCATCACGGCCTGCATTGAAAACAACAGAGGCCGCCAAGGCTTTGGAGTGTACTGAGGAAACAGTTAGATCATACAGGAGGGATCCAGCGTTTAATGATGCTGTTTATTCTCGTTTTATGGAGATATCAGGAGGCAAGTTAATAGATGTAGTAGATTCTATGATCAGAGAGGCTACAAAAGGCAATGTACAGGCGGCTACGTTAGTGCTAAAGCATTATGGCAAGCTGGAAGATAAGTTGACGATAAGAGTGGAAAGCCCTTTTGAGAAGTTTTTAAAAATAGGCAGTATGGATGATGCTGTTGTAGTTGAAGAATCAGATGCTGTAGAAATAGGTAATATGATTCCAGTATCTACGAACCTGCCAGAGCGTGATCCAAGTAATGACAGCCCTAAAGAACGTACACGAAAAGAAAACAAAGCTGTAAAGTCCATCCAGAATGGATCTTATAAGAATGAGGGAGCACTGGCAAAGCGTAGGGCGGCGTATAATCTAAGGATGAGGGCTGAAAAAGTAGGTATGCCTTTATTACCATCAGGTAGGCAAAGAAAGAACGTCAGAGAAGAGTGGATGGAAGAATTAGTGGCCAGAGAACAGGCCCAAGGAATTAAGGCCCAGTAAAATGTTTGGTTGGTTTTCGAAATATTAACACATGCAACTAATAACCACTGGGCCTTAATAAAATGCTACGCAAGGATGATTAGACCTTATGCCGATTATGACATCAGCACTGTTGAGAAATCTGCGAACAACGTAGCACTAATCTAAATCATAATAAGGGCTTTCTGCATCTGGATGGCCATCAGGTATCCCAAAGCCATTACGATCCAGACCATTTTCAAGATCATCTGCATACATCTTTGCCTCTTCATAGTTATCAAAGATTGTATCCTCAACCTTATATGTACCATCTGGTAATTTTTCTATTATTGTTTCAGTCATACTCTTTATACTGGATATAAAATATTTTCTTACAAAAAAAGCCCCAGATAAATCTGAGGCTTTTTTTAGGGTTGCGGCGTGTTCTAAATTGTGTTTCCAAACTCGTTCTTTTTATCAAACAGGCCTCTATTGTTTCTGTACTCGTATGGTCTGCTTTCTAAGAAAGGAACCTCACTTGATACCTCACCATCTTCATCCCAGACTTGTACATACACAGGATGAAATGTGTTATTTATGTTGTGTAACAATTTCCATGAGGCATCACAGTTATTTAACGCAAGAACCTCAGTTCCACAGTCAAAGTCTGTATTGGTGTACTCAATGGTTATAGAGCTTGAGATTACATTAGGCCTACCTGTGATCACAATTTTATCACCACTAAAAACGAGGTCGAATAATCTGTATTCGCCTGTTTCATCAATCTTTGTAATGCGATCTTTTAGCGTATTCCTCATTCTTCTTTCTAATGTCCTCTCCATAATCTCTATATTTAATTGACTCATATACTCTTCTTCGCTTGCACCAGATAAGATTGCCTCGTATGTCATTGGATAAGGTTTAAAAAACTCAAGTTTGTCTTGTTTCATGTTTAACTCCTGTATTATTTGATTTTCTAACATCATAACTGTCTAAATGTATAACATATATAACACCCATGCAAGAAAATAATGAATAAAAAAAAAGGCCCATTTCTGGGCCTCTTTTTCAGGGTGTTTAAACAACCTCTATGATGATGTAACTATTTGATCTATTAAGCCAGTGATTACGTCATCCACCATCTTTGTACCACATACACCACATGTAGGTGCGGCTTTTTGAAACATAGTTCTACTCATGCGAACAAAGTATGGATCACCTGTCTGCCAGCACTTAGGGCACTCAATCTTTAGATTTCTTGTGGTTTGCTTTTTTCTGCCTATCTCATAGTTGAGCTTTTTGTGTGGGTATGGGCCGATCTTTTTTGTGATGTTATTGATGATCTCCTTGAGCTTTGCAGACTCTGTAGTAGCAGTCATCTTACCTTCAAGGCCACAAGCAATCGCCATCTTTCTGAATACTGGGCCATGACCATTACGGCAATCATCAATAGCGTGGATTAGCTCGTGAACTAATACGCCTGCAACTTTAGTAACCTGACTTTTATCCAAGCATGGGTTAATAAAGATCTCGTTTACGTTAGCATCTGAGGCCGCTTTTGGGAAACATACGCCTATCGCCTTACCAACCTTTGATGCACCGCCCTTTGGAGGGTAGCCAACACTGATTTTGATGGTATTAAGGTCAAGTTTTAGACCTGCTTTAACAAATACACGCTTTTTTAGTTCCTGTGCCATGCTGTTCAACCATGATTCTCTGTTAGTTTGTTTCACTTTAAACTCCTTTTCTTTGTTTTCGTGTGTCATAACTATAACAATTATAATACAGAATGTTTAAACAGTGCAAGTTTTTTTTTATTTATTTATAAAAAAGAAAAAGGCCCAAAAAAATTGGGCCTTTTAAGGCGATCAGTTATGACGAATGGAGCAAGGCTGATAAGACCTTGAATCGCCTTTGATTAGTGAGTGAATATAAAGTATAACACATGACATAAAAAGCCGAATATGAGCCAATTAGCCACGAATTTGCTTATTCTGTCAATCATTCTTATCCTCCAAGTTATCTGGGAATACGTCAGCCTCATAAAAATCAAACTTTTTTGCAATTTGAGTACAAAAATAATTTAATATTTCTTTTTGTTCATCTGAAAAAGATCGCATCACTTCCCAGCTTTGATTACCAGCATTTAAAAAGTCAACATACCAATCAACAGGTGGCTTATGCATAGGATTTTTTGATGCATTGTAATAATCAACCCAAAAAAACCTAAGTGCTTGGAATAGAGTTAATAAAAAATCTCTTCCCCATTGATGGTTATAAAGCATAGTTGTTACTTTGTCTATTATTTGTTTCATCTTATTTACTCCTGCTTTTTATTCTTGTAATTAAAGTTGATTTTACATCTGGTACGTTTACACGCCCATCTTCTACTTTTACCTCTACATTCCTAATATCATGTTTTTTAACAACACCAGATATTTTAAGAGTGTCATTCTGTTTTACATCAGTAAATGATTTTGATGTTGTAAAGCAACTAATGCTATTGTTCTCATTATCCATCATTCTGATTAAAAACGTACTTCCATAATATCCATCTACCCAAAAAGCACTTTTTACTGTAACATCCAGATCTATAGACTCGCCAACTGTTCCAATATGATCTGATTCTTTAAGAGTACCAACTAAAAGATTAGCAAGCTCGTTTTTTCTTTTTTTCTCATCTTCTAAGTCTTTTAGATATTTTGCAACTTCTGGAAGTTTTGATGTGTACGCCAAGCAGTCAAGATCGCACTGCCTTGGGTTTGTAGGGAATCCGTAAGACAGAGAAATGTATTTTATGCCAAATTCATCTTTTATAATATCTGATATTTTTTGACCATAAAACTTTTTCCCCCATGTAAGAGTAGTGCCATCAAAGGTTTTATTTGATGCCCTGATGCCCATTTTATTTAGGATGCCTTTATCCTCATCCACATCCCAGACTACATTTACATTGCCAGCTATTTTTTTAGCTTTAGCATAAGCCTCTTCTGGATCAATAGATAGGTTTTGAACGTACTGCCAGACATCTTTATAGATATACCCATTATCAATTACATAGTGATACCATAGAGTAAAAATCTTATGCTCGCCGCCGAGGCTAATATGGAATTTTGGTTTCATCTTACACACCTGCCTTCATATCTTGTAGTAAATCATTTTGCAAAAAATTAATTAATGAATTAGCTGACTCTCTCTCCTTAACAAGCTCTTGCTTTTGCTCTTCAGTAATATACCAATTACACAATTTAACTGTTATCCTGACTCTCTCTTTTTTTACAAGTTCAATTAATAATTCTTTATGCTCTTTTGTCATTTTTGACTCCTCTTGTTTGTATTTTATTGTCATAACTATAACAATTCTAATACATCAGATATTAAACATGCAAGAAAAAAATGAATAATATTTAAAATTATTTTTAAGGTAAATTAAAATAGCTAAATGAGTCAAATATCTGCATATAAACAAAAGTGGTTTGAGTTTTTGGACTATGATCCGCATGAGGGCCAGCGTAAAGTACATGAGGCATTAGAAAAAGTTAGAATTGTTGTAGCTTGCTGTGGCCGTAGATGGGGAAAATCTATGGCGGCGGCCAAGGAGGCAGAGGCTCTGGTGTCACAGCCAGACAAAAATGTATGGATCGTGGCTCCTACATATTCAACCTCTGAACGTATTTTTAGGATCGTATATGATGACCTGATTATAAAACACAATTTACCAACACTTAGAAAGTCATTAAATGATCAGTATATTGAATTTGAATGGGGATCCAGAATAGAAGGTAAATCTGCTGAACATCCAGAATCTCTTATTGGTGCTGGAAATCATCTGGTGATTATTGATGAGGCCAGCAAGATGAATCTTAAAAAAATATTTGAAATGTATTTACGGCCTACACTGTCAGACACAAAAGGCAAATGCCTTATGATTTCTACGCCAGAAGGATATGATGCATTTTATGAATATTTTTTATATGCAAAAAAATCTGATATGTGGGATTCGTTTAATTCGCCATCGTGGGAAAATCATCACAGCTTTCCACTTGGCGAAAAAGATCCTGATCTTATAGAGGCCAAGGAGTCAATGACAAAAGAGGTATTTGATCAGGAATTTAAAGGCGAGTTTACAGCTCTGGCTGGTCGTGTGTATAGTGATTTTTCAAGGCAAAGCCATGTTGGCAACTTTCCATATAATCCAATGTTGCCAGTATTTTTGGGTGTGGATTTTGGCTATCGGATGCCTGCGGTGATTTTCTTCCAGACTGGTAGGATTGGAGACAAGGGTGAGGATCATATATTTATTATTGATGAAATATTACATGAGAAAAATTTAAAAATATCGGAGCTATGTGCGGCGATACAAAAAAAGAAATACAGGATATCCAGAGTATTTGGAGATCCAGCAGGGTATCAGATGCAGTCATCTGTAGGTATGGGCGAGGCCGACATATTCAGGCAGATTATGGGCCTACCTGTTATAAGCAGGAGGGATAAGTACAGCAGATCTATAGCATCTGGCATTAGTCATGTTAGGCAGTATATGATGACAGCAGATGGTGAAATAAGACTACATATAGATCATAAATGCACAGGAATAGTAGAAGATTTGGAGGCGTACAGGTATCCAGATCATAAAGAAAACAGCACTCTAAAAAACGAACCTCTTAAAAATGGTTACAATGATCATGGAGCAGATGCACTCAGATACGGCATCTGTGGCAGGTTTCCAATTAGAAAGCAAAAATACAGGACTGAACAACTATGATAGAATCAGCACAGCTATTAATTCAAGAGTCTCTAAAAGAGCAAAAGATGCTATATGCACAAGATCGCAGGCACATGATTTATAAGCTATTAGACTATTACGCAGGGGACAACACAGCTCAATACATTGAGGACAGGTTTGGTGCTGATGCTTTCAGGGAAATACCAGTATCAGAATTTAATGTGACCAGAAGAATGATTGACAGGTTGAGCCGCATCTATACTACTGGAGCTACAAGAAATGTAAATGAGACATACGATCAAATGATTAAGAATAAACCTCATAAATTAAAACACATGGAAAAAATGACAAGATTGCTGGGAACAATCGCAACACAGGTAGTGTTTAAACAGTCTCCCAAGCCTCATTTTAATTACAACCCTGTTTATTATTTTGATGCTTATTTTGACAATGATCCTTTTGTTCCTTATGCCATTACATATCCAATGGTGCAGAATGTGCATGATATATCAGATACAGAAAAACTGAATTATGCATATTGGGATGAAATGAATTATATGATCTATGATGAAGATGGAAATATTATTTTTGAGCAGGCACATAATTATGGAATCATCCCTTTTGTCTTTACGCATAGAGAGCATCATCTAAACGAGTTTTTTGTTGCTGGTGCACATGACATCTGTGCGGCTAATGAGCAAATAAATATATTGCTGACAGAGGCGGCACTGGGGATGAGGTTTCAGATGTTTGGCCAGTACGTTATTACAGGTATGTATGAAGAAGAAAAACTAATGCGTGCAGGATCCTCTGAGATCATGGTTGTTCCAGAAGGTGCAAGCATGGACATTAAATCGCCACAGGCAAACGTTAGGGAAGCCATTGATCTGGTAAAAGCAATACTGGACTTAACGGCCCAGAATAATCATTTATCAATTACCTTTGCAGAGGATGGTAAATCAGACAGGCCTTCCAGTGGTATTGCTTTAAAAATTAAAGACTTAGAAAGATTTGAAGATTATCAGGATGATATTGAACTATGGGAACTGTACGAGCATGAAATGTATGCAGTTGAAAAAGTAATTGCAGAGGCCAATGGCATAAGACTACCAGATGAAATGGGCTTGAGGTTTAATGAGCCAGATTATCCAATGGCTGTACAGGATCAAATAGCAATGGATGGTTTTATGTTGCAGAATAACTTAATCACTCAAAAAGATCTGCTGTTAAAATACAACAAGCATTTAACAGAAGAAGAGGCTGACAAAATATTAAACGAAAACAAGGAAGTAAATGGCGAAGGTCAACAAACCGAAAACCAAGAACGATCAGTATTTAATAGACTACTTGAGCAAACTCCAGAAGCTGAATGATATTGAAGTAGAAATACCACAAGTGAATATTGATGATGTGATTAATGATCCTAAACAATATGCACTTGATTTTATTGAACTTGAGTTTGCTAAAATGGTTCCAAAATTTTTGGAGGCATACAAGCTCGGAAATAAGTTTGGAAAGAAAAATAAATGAATGAGGCAAAAAAAGAATTTCTGGTTTTTGCAGGTTGGATTGTCTTGCTTGTAATATTTTTATCTGTGTATGCATGCGGTGGTGGCTGGGAGGTTTGTGGTTATGATTTGGATAAAATTTAATGGCAAAAGATTTACAAAATGGTGCAAGAAGTTTTAAAGGTCAAACGATAGGATCAGATAGTTTTAGTCTGACTATAAATATTAAATGGCTATGTCAATTAATCGCATTAATTGTTGGACTAACATGGACATTCTATCAGTATCAAATGCGTATAATTGCAATGGAGGATGAGTTAGAGCGACATAAAAAACACATTGAAGATTTAATTGCTCATCACGAACAGGAGGAGGAACAAAGAATTGCGGCACTGGAGGAGTCGGTAAAATGGTACGAGGCTGAAATGGTGAAAGTTGGAGGGATCTCATTAAATCCGCTATCGTGGAAGAAAAAACGAGATAAGGGGAAATAGTATGGAAGAGATGTTTAATCTATACGCAGAATATGGTGCAGTAGCAATTATTGTAGGATTATTTGTGTACTTGATTATGAATTTAATGGCCAGTCAAAAAAAGCAAGATGAATCGCTTGAAGAAATACAGCAGATACTTGCTAAAATGGGTACAGTAATTGACAACACGCAAAGCATTACGATTAAGCTGGTTGACAGGTGGAACTCTGAATCCTCAGATTCTACACGCAGGCATGAAAAAATGGTATCTGAGCTTAACGATGTTACAGATGTTTTAATGGAGCTTAAAGGTGCTATGAGCCGCTATGGGAGGAACTGATGTACGAATATGAGGCAAGGCTTGATAGGGTTGTAGATGGCGACACAGTTGATGCTATGATTGATCTCGGCATGACTGTCTGGATAAAAAAACGGATTAGATTTCATGGCGTAGATACTTGGGAAAGCAGAACCAGAAATAAAATTGAATAAAAACGATGGAAAATTTGTTTTGCAATCAATGGGCCTTGGTAAGTATGGTAGGGTGCTTGGTATTTTAAAAGTAGATGGCCATAATAGAACAGTAAACCAGATACTGATTGATGAAGGGCATGCCTATACATATCATGGAGAAAAGAAAAAATCCTTTAAATGATTAAGTCTAAAAGAAATTATAGCTATGACAAAGCGGCCAAAAGAGTAACCAAAATAATTACCGATACATTGAATGATATGGCACGATATCAAAACGAAAGTATCCAAAGGGGGATTGATACTCAAACAGACATAAAAGGGGCCAAATTCGCTAAATTAAGCACTGAGTCAACCTTGCCTATACGAAACAGAAGAGGCCAAGGTTTTACGCCTTTAGATAGGATGAAAGGAGCAAGGCAAAAAAAGCTGAGAAACACTAAAATTGATTTTGCTAATCCAAGTAAAATGGTTTCAAGAGTTGTTATGGTTACTGACTATGGCGTATATCATAACGAAGGTTTTACAACTGCATCAAATTCTATGATCCCAAATAAAAAAGTTCCAAAGCGTGAATGGTTTGGCATTACTAAGGATATGCAAAAAAACGGATCCCAATATAAAAAGTTTGTAGAAATGACACTGTTTAAACTTTCTCAATCTTTAAAAAAATAATGGCTACAAACGCAGAATTATTAGCATTATTTGGTGACGACTTTCAGGATGTATTGGCAGGCCTTCAAAATTTACCTGCGGAGGCAAGAGAGTTGCTGGATCGCTCTATGGCAAAAATGCTATTTGATGCAGAGGTTTTTGGATCAAGGGTAAATAAAACAGTACAAGGCCAGAGAATTGCAGGCATATCTGATGATCTTATAAAGGCAGGACTGCTTGAGGATATGCAAAATGGTGGTAGGGTATTTGGCGAAATAAGAAATCAGGTTAAGGGATCTCTGGTAGAGGGTATCAACCAATCAAGTAGAGCAGGAACATTCCAAGCACTTGATCCAGAGGCAGACACACTTTTTACATGGATTACTGTAGCAGGCCATAAAATATGCCAAGATTGTGCACCAAGAGGAGGGCAACGCAAGACTCTTAAAGAATGGGAAGAGCTTGGCTTACCTGCATCTGGATGGTCTGTTTGTAGGGGGTATTGTTATTGCATATTGGATCCCAGTGGTAAAATATCTCCAAGGTTAGAGATGGAGGGCGTAGTTGAAAAAGGTGCTACAATAAGAAAAAAGCCAAAAGCAAAGTCGTCAACAAAAATTGTTACAGATAAAACATTACCTCCTAATAAAAGATTAGAAAAATTTATTAAGGAAAAAGATAGCCGTGTTG
>LULP01000082.1_pt1 | contig 39414 bp, 45 predicted proteins | sample 728111 | NCBI WGS metagenome assembly LULP01 (sample SAMN03860286, study PRJNA289734) | marine metagenome | biome: seawater column; feature: ocean; material: water; isolation source: Red Sea water column Station 149 - depth 25m | place: Saudi Arabia: Red Sea | collected 2011-10-15 | depth 25 m
GTCAGATATTCATAAAGTTGCTCTAATTTAAATTCATCATTTACAACTAAGGAAGCCATTCCGGCTCTGCCGTCTTGGTTGGGTACTTCAACTCGATAAACGTTGACTTCATCAATACCTTTATACGCAGAGATGGCTTCACTTACTTCATTGGTTGATACGTTCTCTGATTTCCATCTAAAAGTATCGCCTATACGGTCAACAAAATAGTAATATCCCTGCTTATCTTTTTTAAGCAAGTCCCCAGAAGAGAACCATCGATCACCTTTTTCAAAGACATTCTCGAGAATTTTTTTCTTAGTTGCCTCTTTGTCTGTATAGCCTTCAAATTTACCCGTGAACTTATCATCATCAGGTATAAATCCAATCGCCTCACCGGCCTCACCGTCTTCACATTCTATGCAAAACCCATTCTCATCTCTGATCACTACCTCATTTTCTACATCGAATTTAACCACTTTAGTTGGTAATACACTTTTTAAATATGGGGGTATTCTTCCGATTGAACCGAACTTACTATCAACATTTGTTAGTGAAATATTTCCCTCTGAGGCCCCATAAAACTCAACAATCCTATCAATACCAAATCTTTCTTGAACAATCTTCCAAACTTCAGGTCTGAGACCGTTACCATAGATGCCTCTAATTTTATGCTTTGTTTCGTATTCACTTTTCTTGGTGGCTACTAAATAACGAAACAGTTCTCCTATATATGTAATTACTGTTACATCATGTTTAACACAATCTTCCCAAAAACTAGCAGCTGAGAATTTCTTTCTCAATACTAATGTGCCACCAGTACAAAATGTCGAACCAACACCAACAACTCCACCAGTTGCATGATAGAGTGGTAAGACCATGTAAGTTTTATCAGTCGGTTTCATATCAAGTGAAAACATTTGCAGACCACATCCAACTAAAAATTTTTGATGGCTGAAGTTTGCAGCTTTAGGCATGCCTGTAGTTCCACTTGTATAAATATAAAACAGTGATTGACTATTTGATAATTCTTCTCTCAAAGAAGTTTCGGGTCTTACTTTACTGTTTTCAATTTGTGAGCCATCTAAAGTTTCATAACCTTGAACATCCTGACCTGCTACATAAACATCTAAATTGCCTTCAATATATTCTTGAGCTGATGCAAGATTTTCCATTAAGTCAGAACTTATGATCAGACTTTTACTTTCTGATTTTTTAATGCAGTGAGCAAGCGATTTACTCTTTATATTATTGTTAAGACAAGCAACTGTAACGCCTATCTTCGCAAGTCCAAACCATGTAAATATATACTCAGGTTTATTTTCCATCAAAAGAGATATTACATCTCCCGTCTTATAACCTTTATTAATTGCCCAGTTTGCAATCTGGTTCGCTTCAGCATCCATCTCACGATATGTGTATTTCTTGTCTTCAAACTCAATGGCAATATTGTCTGGAGTTTTATCAACCTGCTCCTCCATAATATCAGCTACAGTTGTGTATTTTTTTTTGTCGAAACTTCTTGATCGTCCAACTAATTTTAAAAAAAACTTAAAATAACTAAATTCTCTTGAAACTGCACTTACAACACTCATTTTAAATACCTAATTTATTCAAATATTCCGTAATTTTTTTAGTTATTGGCCCGTTTTTAAAAGAACGATTATTAATTTTACTAACTGGCCGCAAACCCATGCTATTTGTAAGAAATATTTCACTTACATTGGAGAGATTATTCAATGATATGCTTCTAACTTCAACCTTTTTCTTTTCAATTAATAAACGCCTTACAGTGCCATCTAAGGCACCATCATTGATTGGAGGGGTAAAAATTTTATTTTTTTTAACAAAATAAATATTTGAGCTCGAACAGCAGCAAATTTTGTCACTTTCGTTAAGTATTAATGCGTCATCATAGCCATTTTTCTGCGCAATGAGTTTTGATTGGATATTCTCAAAATAATTGTTTGTTTTATTTCTAGATAACAAAGAATTTGAGAGTCTTTTGATTTTTGAAACTTTAAGTTTCACTGGCTTTATGGTTGTATGATTACTGGTTAATTTGGAAATAGTAATAAGAAAATTTGACTTTTGATTGTTTTCAATATCTAACCCTCTTCTCTTTGCATACCCTCTGGTCAATGTATATCTTATTGAAAGTTTGCTATTTAAAAGATTATTTTTTTTTATTAATTTTAAAATTATATTTTGTAAATTCTTCTTTGATAACTTGAAATTAAAATAATTATTTCTTATTGATTTATTAAATCGAGCAAAATGAAAATCAAATAAAATTATTTTATTTTTATTATATAATAAAGTATCAAAAATACTGTCTCCTAAAAGTAAGCCGCGGTCTTTTATGTTAATAGTTGCTTTTTCTTCATCTATAAATTTATTATTGAGATAAACTTTCATTATATTTGTTTGTTCTTAGACATAAACTTATTCAATGATTTTTTATTAATCTGTAATAGATTCTCAACTTTTTTATTCAATTCATGATATTCATTTAAAGGTTTTGAGTCTGCTACGATCCCTACCCCAGAATTTAGAAATACTTTTTCATTATTGACAGTAATGGTTCTGATTGGGATATTAAAATCTGCATAACCACTAAATGAGATGAAACCTATAGCTCCACAATAAACCCCTCTTTTGAAAGTTTCTAATTCTGAAATAATTTGCATTGCTCTTACTTTTGGTGCCCCAGTTACGGATCCTCCAGGCATACAGTGTTTTATAACATCAAATATATTCATACCTTTAGATAACGTACCCTCAATATCAGAAACAAGATGGTGAACATTGTTATAGGTTTCTAGTTCAGCCAAACGAGAAACTTTTACCGTTCCAGGTTTACAGACTTCAGAAATGTCATTTCTCAAAACGTCAACGATCATTAAATTTTCAGCATTATCCTTCTTACTTGAAGATAATTGTTCTTTTAATTTTGCATCTTCGAATTCACTCTCACCTCTTTCAATTGTACCTTTTATTGGCGAAACCATAATTTTGTTATTCTCTAATTTTAGAAATCTTTCAGGTGAATAAGAAAATATATTAAAATCCTCACTTCTAATTAAGCATGAAAAAGGTGTCTCTGTATTTTTTCGATAATGCAAATAGTACCGAACGACATCATAGTCTTTTGGAATCTTAGATAAAAAACGTTGAGTGAAGTTAGCTTGGAATATGTCACCATTTTTTATGTAATTTAGTATTTTATTAATTTTTGAAATATATTTTCTTTTATCAAAATCTTTTTTCCACTGAAAACCAAGTAGTTTGTTAATTGGATTATTTATCCGCGGCACCGAGTACAAGTTTTTTGCATTTTGTAATCGAATTTGATGTGATAACTCAATTTTAAATTCTTTATCTAAATTAATTGAAAAAAGATAAGCTCTTTTCAATTTATTATCGAAAGCAATCACTATATCGAAGAGACCAAAAAATAAATTTGGCAATATTTTTTCTAATGGATTTGCACTTTCAATCTTTTCCTTTGCAAGGCCTGCTTCATAAGAAACATAGCCTGCTAAACCACACTGAAACTTTGGTAATGATTTAATTTTTTTTGATTTAAAACTTGACTAAAAAAATTAAATTTCTTTTATCTTGAAATCTTATTAATACTTCTTCCGGATTAATGTAATCAAGTTTATTTATCTTTATCTTTTTTTTTCTCATATAAAATACTGGTAGGGATATCCGGAGTCGAACCGGAACGCCCGAAGGCACCAGATTTTGAGTCTGGCGCGTCTACCAATTCCGCCATATCCCCATTCTTAAAGACTTATTATACTTTACTTATATTCGTCATAAAGGCTTAGTAGAATTATGTATGCAAATATATATATTAGCAATGGTATGTTAATCTCAATTTATCATAACTTAAAAGCGTATTTTGTCTCACTTGGTGAGCGTTTTATAAAAACTAAGTTCGCTTATCCGTTTATCTTTTTGATGGGATTAATTGAAGCAATTATTTTTCCATTCCCTCAAGAAATATTCATGGTTCCAATGATGGCATTAGACAAAAAGAAAATATTTAAAATTGCTGGACTCTCAGTTCTTGGCTCAATCACTGGAGCGATAATTGCATATTTTATTGGTGTATACTTCTTCAATAGTGTGGGAAATTTTATTCTTCAGAATTTAAATTTGGTTGAGTCATTTAACTCATTTGTTAATGACATAGATAATTATGGTTTCCTTTACGTTTTCATAGGTGGTTTTACTCCTATTCCTTTTAAAATTGTTACACTGACAAGTGGTTTTTTAGGTATTAATTTTTTTATTTTCTTAGTTGCAAGTGTGGTCTCAAGATCAGTGAGATTTTTTCTTATAGGCTATTTAATCTATCGATTTGGAAGCATTGCACTTGAATCATTTGAAAAAAGAATAAATTTATATTCATTTATTCTTATAACTTTAGTGATTTTAGGCATTTTATATATTACATACTAGAATTATGAGTCTTATTAACATCAACTTTATTATCTCAGCATTAGTAATAATTGCAGTATTCGTACTGCAATACGTATTTAATATGGCTCCTTGTGATATGTGTCTCGTTGAAAGGTATCCTTACTATTTATTAATTATAATAGGTCTAGCATCAATTATTTTTAAATTTGAAAAAAGAGCAACAATTAAAAGGATCGCAAACTATGCTTCAATTCTGATTTTACTATTTGGATTTTTGTATACCTTAAGACATGTATTGGTCGAAAGAGGCTTGGTTAATTTAAATTCAGGATGTACCTCTAATTTGTCTGATTTATCTGACAAGTCTAAACTTTTAGAAAGTCTTAATCAAACTCCATTGATTAGATGTGACGAACCTACTTATTTATTTAATTTTATTTCGGTAGCTGAGGCAAACTTGATTATGACATTTTTACTATTATCTATAACTTTGTATTTTGTATTTTTGAAAAATGAACGTTAAAGAAAAAATTTTAAAAAAGATTATTAGAGTTGATCAGGCAGGTGAGCTTGGTGCTCAGCAAATATATCAGAATAAAAAAGATTTTGACCAAATATCGAAAATGGCTAAAGATGAAGAGGAACATTTAGATTTTTTTGACAATATCGCCAAAGAAAAAAAGATCAGACCCACAAAACTGAAAGGCCTATTTGGTATTGGTGCTTATGCAATGGGTGTAGGTACTGCCCTCATGGGCCCCAAAGCAGCCTATGTGTGCACTGAGGCAGTTGAAGAAATTATTGAAAAACATTATCAAAAACAAATTGATCAACTAGAGGGAGTGGACGAAGAATTAAGAAAAAAATTAGTAAAATTTCGCGATGATGAAGTTGAACATAAAAATACCGCTATTGATGAAGGGTCGCGAGAAGCTTTTGGTTATTCTGTTCTAAGAAAAACTATAAATGAAACAACAAAAGCTGCTATTTTTTTGGCCGAGAGAATTTAATTATCTTTCTAATTGAATATCCCAATATAAGAAATCCATCCAGCTTTCATGCAAAAAGTTAGGTGGAAAAGATCGGCCACATTTATCTAAATCAGCCATTGTAGGTACTTTTGGAATATTGAGAGGCTTCATACCCGAGTTTTTCAAAAGTTTTCCTCCCTTTTTTACGTTACAACTTGAACATGCTGTTACAATATTTTCCCAAGTTGTTTCACCGCCGTGTGATCTAGGTATAAGATGATCAAATGTTAAATCTTTCTTTGAACCACAATATTGACAACTAAACTTATCACGCAAAAAAACGTTAAATCTTGAGAATATTGGATTTCTATTTGGCTTGATGTACGTTTTTAGACTAATAACGCTTGGTAAGTACATTTGAAAACTTGGACTTCTAATTTCTCTTTCATAATTGGATACAATATTTACTCTTCCAAGAACAACGGCTTTTACACTGTCTTGCCAGCACCACAAAGACAGCGGATAATGACTAAGAGGCCTGAAATCCGAATTTAGCACCAAAGCTGGACATTTTTCTAAAGGAACCGCAATACTCATTAGTAATTAATATATGCAATTGTATAAAAATTTCAAAAAATTTTTTAATTTGAAAATTTTTCTACTAAGAATTTAATTGCTATGTCTAAGCCGTCTTGAGCAATCGAATGCTGAGTGTTCGGGGAAATATGAGCTTTAACATCTAAACTTAATTGTAATAACTTTTTTTCAGCTTCAATAGTTTCTTGATAAGGAACCATAGGGTCCATATCTCCATGAATTAGGTAAATTGGAGGTTTAGACTTTAATTCATTTTTAAGAAGTTCTGGAGCAATTAACCTTCCTGAAAAGCCAACAATTGCTCTCATTGAATTTTCTCTTCTAAGGCCGACATGTAAACTCATCATTGTGCCTTGACTGAAACCTACGAGCGCCAAATTATCATCACTTAACTCATAATTCTTAAGTTGTTCATCAATAAAACCATTAAGTGTATCAGCTGCATTTAACACACCTTTCCAAATAGTTGCAGGATCACCCGATTGAAAATCAAACCATTGATATCCCATTGGGTTTAATCCACATTTTTCTGGTGCGTTAGGTGATAAAAAAACCGCATCGGGCATTTGAGGCTGAATATAATTAGCAAGGCCAATCAGATCGTTGCCATCTGCGCCGTATCCGTGACAAAATATTACTAGTTTTGAAGGCTTTGAAGAGTCTTGGGGTTCTAAAACTGGTCCACTTAAGATTGGCATTAAGATACTTTTCTCTCAACAATGCTCACAATGTCACTCATTATATCTTTCAGCTGATAATCCTTTGGAGTATAAACTGCTTGAACTCCATTTTTAATTAAGATCTTTTCATCTTCTGTTGGAATTATACCTCCTACAATTACCGGGATATCATCTACTTTATTTTTTTTCATTTCATTCATAATTTCCTCGACAAGCTGCACATGAGAACCAGATAGAATAGAAAGTCCGATGATGTGTACATCTTCTTCAACAGATGATTTTACTATTTGTTCTGGTGTTAATCTAATTCCTTCGTACAAAACATCCATTCCACAATCACTCGCACTTACAGCAATTTGTTCAGCTCCACTAGAATGTCCGTCAAGGCCAGGTTTGCCTACAAGAAATTTAATTCTTCTTCCCATCTTATCTGACAATGACTCAACTCTTTTACGTATTGGGCTGTAATCGTCATTATTGGATGGTTGAATATTAGTTATACCAGTCGGTGCTTTGAACTCACCAAAAACATCCCGAAGTACTTGAGACCATTCACCTGTTGTTACACCTGCTTTTGCAGCTGTAATAGAAGCTTCCATTATGTTTTCTCCAGATTTTGCTGCTTCGCTTAATTGATTTAAAGCGCTATCAACCTGTTTTTGATCTCTGTTTTGTCTCCAATCAATAACTGCTTTTACTTGTTCATTTTCAATTTTTGGATCAATTGTCTCTATGCCTCCATCATTTGATACAAGAGGTGACTCTTCGGTCTCAACAAACTCATTAACTCCAACAACGATTTGCTCTTTATCATTAATTCTTTTTAGCCTTTCTTTTTGAGAATTGACCAATTCCTGTTTTAAGTAACCACTTTCAACTGCAGCTACTGCACCACCAATTGATTGAATGTGATTAAATTCTTTCATCGCAGTCTCTTTAAGATTTTTAACCTTTTCATCAATTACTTCAGAGCCATTGAATATATCGTCAAAATGTAGAAGATCTGTTTCATACGCAACAATTTGTTGTAATCTTAAGGACCATTGTTGATCCCATGGTCTTGGCAATCCCATTGCTTCATTCCAAGCTGGTAACTGAACTGCTCTTGCTCTTGCATCCTTTGAGAGAACGACGCCTAGCATTTCAATTAATATTCTATATACGTTGTTCTCAGGTTGTTGCTCAGTTAATCCAAGACTGTTTACTTGCATGCCATATCTAAATCTTCTGTTTTTAGGATCCTTAACACCATATCTCTCTTTTGTAATTTCATTCCACAAAGATACAAATGCTCTCATTTTACACATCTCAGTAATAAATTTGATTCCAGAATTAACGAAGAAGCTTATGCGACCTACTACATTTTCAAATTCTTCCTCTGATAACACATTTGAGGTTTTAACTTTATCGAGATACGCAACTGCAATTGAAAGACCAAAAGCTAATTCCTGCTCAGGAGTTGCGCCTACTTCAACTAAATGGTAAGGACATACATTGATTGGATTCCAATTTGGCATTTCTTTAAAAGTAAAAGTAATCACGTCAGATATTATTTTTAAACTTGGGTCAGGTGGAAGAATATATGTTCCTCTTGAGAGATATTCTTTTAAAACATCGTTTTGAGTTGTTCCCCGTAATTTATTTCTGTCTATGCCCTGTTCATCTGCTACGGCTACATATAAACTCAGCAACCATGCGGCTGTAGCATTAATGGTCATTGATGTATTCATTTTATCTAATGGAATTTGATTAAAGAGCGATCTCATATCGCCAATATGACAGATTGGAACGCCAACTTTGCCAACCTCCCCTTTAGCGAGAATGTGATCACTGTCATACCCAGTTTGAGTAGGTAAATCGAAGGCTACTGAGATACCTGTTTGACCCTTTGATAGGTTCTTAAGATAGAGTTCATTTGACTTTTTGGCAGACGAATGTCCTGCGTAAGTTCTTATGAGCCAAGGTTTATCCATTGTTTTTCAACGTTTTTTTTTGGTTTTATTAAATCCTTTTGTTTAAAATGTATATACTAATCTAGCTAAAATGGCTATAAACCTAGAAAAAAGAAACATTAGTTTTATATAAATTACACTACAGGAGCAGATTTATGACCACTGAAGAAAAAGACATTTATGCAATAGGTGAAGTTCCACCTCTTGGTTTTGTCCCTAAGAAAATGCACGCATGGGTAATCAGAAGAGATCGTCATGGAAACCCAATGCAATCATTTAAAGAAGAAGAATTTGATGTTCCTGAAGTTGGATCCAATGACGTTTTGATATTTGTAATGGCCGCGGGTGTAAACTACAACGGTGTTTGGGCTGGTCTTGGAAAACCTGTATCTACGCTTGATATGACTAAAAAAGATTATCACATCGCTGGTTCTGATTGTTCTGGGATAGTTTGGAAAGTTGGTTCTGGTGTAAAAAAATGGAAAGTGGGCGACGAGGTAATTATTCATGGTATGCAGTGGGATCATGAAGATGCTGAGGTTAATGGTGGTGAACCAATGATATCAAAAACAAATAAGGTCTTTGGTTGCGAAACAGCAGAGGGAACCTTTGCTCAATTCACGGCTGTTCAAGCACACCAAGTTTTACGTAAGCCACCAAATTTATCTTGGGAAGAAAGTGGTTGTTATATGTTAACCCTCGCAACTGCATATAGAATGCTATTTGGCCACGCTCCCAATGAATTAAAGCCGGGTGAGTTTGTTTTAATATGGGGCGCATCAGGAGGCCTTGGAAGCATGGCAGTACAACTTGCAAAAATTGTTGGCGCTAAACCAATTGGTATTGTTTCTGATAACTCTAAAATTGATTATGTAAAAGATCTAGGAGCTGTAGGCGTTCTAAACAGAAAAGATTTTGATTGTTGGGGTGAACATCCTGACATTGATGACGCTGAAACATATGCAAACTATATGAAAGAAGTTAGAAAATTTGGAAAGGCCCTATGGGAATTTACAGGCAAGGGTAATAATGTTGACATGGTATTTGAGCATCCGGGCGAAACTACCGTTCCTGTTTCATGTTTTGTAGTAAAACCAGGAGGAATGGTTGTTATTTGTGCTGGTACCACAGGATATAATCTCACATTGGATGCTAGATACCTTTGGATGCAAAGTAAAAGACTTCAAGGTTCACACTTTGGAAATTCAAAGCAAGCGAATGCAGCGAATGAACTTGTTATTGACGGTACATTAGATCCTTGTATGTCAGAGCTTTTTGCATGGAACAATATTCCTGATGCTCATGAAAAGATGCTTAACAATGAACATAAAGGTGGAAATATGGCTGTCCTTGTTGGCGCTGCAAAAGAAGGACAAAAATCTCTAAACTAGAAAGTTAAACATGCACGAACTAATTTCTAAATGTCAAAAATCCCTTATTACTGTCGATAAGTATTACGATGCTGCCCTGCAACATGTAAGAGGTGAGTTAATTGTTAATGGAAAATTATCTCGTGATAATCTAGATAGGGAACAACATGCTGCACATGGCTTATCTTGGGTTGCTGCATATAGAGCTACTTTGAAAGAAATGGTTAATTGGGCCTCAAACCTAGACTCGACCGGGACGTTTAATGAAACAGAGCAATTAATTTTGCAAATTACTTTTTCGGAATACTGTGCGCAAATTAAATCTGGGATACCAATGTCACAACTTGAGTATGTTCGTCCTCAAGATTTAGGATTAAAAAATGGTCTCTTTCAAGAAACAGGGACTGAAGAATTTAATGATCTGATTTTGAATGGCAATAGTACTGCAGATCGCATGAAACTTGCTCAATTATTAAAAGATGGATTTTCAAGTAAAAACTTTGGTAATAGCGGCCTAGATGAAACTACATCAATAATTCAAGAACAATTTAGAAAATTTGTTGAAGATGATGTGACGCCAAACGCTCATGAATGGCATCTTAAAGATAACCTTATTCCGATGTCTGTAATTGAAAAAATGTCTGAACTTGGTGTATTTGGTCTGACGATACCTGAAGAATACGGTGGACTTGGAATGACAAGATTTGTTGACTGTGTGGTAACTGAGGAACTTGCAAGGGGTTATATTGGCATTGGCTCACTTGGTACACGCGGCGATATAGCTGCCGAATTATTGATTACAGGTGGCACCGAAGAACAGAAAAATAAATATTTACCGAAAATTGCATCTGGTGAAATGCTTCCATGTGCTGTTTTAACCGAACCTCATTCAGGATCTGATATGGGCTCATTCAAAACAAGGGCAGTTGCAAATGGAGAGCACTATACAATCACAGGAAACAAGACATGGGTTACACATGGAGCTCGAAGTGACGTGATGATGTTATTAGCACGCACAAACCCTGATGAAAAAGGCTACAAAGGTTTATCAATGTTCCTTGCTGAAAAACAGAGGGGTGATGACGATAATATGTTCCCTGATGAGGGAATTAGTGGTGGCGAAATCGAAGTTTTAGGCTACAGAGGCATGAAAGAGTACGAAATGGCTTTTGACGGCTTTAAAGTTAAAAAAGAAAATTTACTTGGTGAAAAAGAAGGAAATGGCTTCAAACAAATGATGGAAACTTTTGAAGCAGCTCGTATACAAACTGCAGCTAGAGCACTGGGTGTAGCACAATCAGCTTTTGAAACTGCAATGCAATACGCAATAGATAGGCTAGATACAAATGGCGGTTCGCTGTATGACAAACCTAGAAATGCATCGAAAATTGTTTCTATGGCTACTGAGATTATGGCTGCAAGACAATTAACTTATTATGCTGCAAGAGAAAAAGATAAAGGACACAGATGTGATTTGGAAGCAGGAATGGCAAAAATGTTGGCTGCTAGAGTTGCTTGGGCATGCGCAGATAACGGAGTCCAAATTCATGGAGGTAATGGGTTTGCGCTTGAGTATCCAATAAGTAGAATTTTATGTGACTCCAGAATTTTAAATATATTTGAAGGAACTGCAGAGATACAGGCCGACATTGTAACACGTCGACTTGTTTCTACGAACCCTGCTTAATTTTATATGCCAGGTTTTTTATATTACTTATTAATTCCTATATCACTTCTTGCTGTTTTAGCGGTTTTAGGAACAGGTATTTACGCTATGTTTAAAGGTGGAGATTTTAATAAAAAGTACTCAAATAAACTTATGAGACTTAGAATTACTCTGCAGTTTATTGCGATTGTAATAATTATGAGTGCTCTTTACTTTTCAACTAGTTCTTAATGGTAAAACTCAATAAAATTTATACAAGGGCCGGTGATAAAGGCAAGACAGGGCTAGTATCTGGCAAACGTGTATTTAAGGATAATATAAGAATAAAAGCATACGGGACTGTCGATGAACTGAATTCTATACTTGGAATTTTAAACACGAGTGCCAAATCATCTCTGAAAAAAATAATTTCAGAAATACAAAATGACTTATTTGATTTAGGTGCTGATCTCGCAACTCCAGTTGAAAAAAAACCAAAATATAAACCGCTACGCGTTACAAGCAAGCAGGTTACAAGAATTGAAAAAACAATTGACAAATATAACGCAAAGTTAGCACCCCTTAATTCTTTTGTGCTACCGGGAGGGTCTCAGTCTGCGGCATTTTTACACAACGCAAGAACTGTAACGCGCCGAGCTGAAACTCAGATTGTCGCACTTGCAAAAAAAGAAGAGGTCAACGAAGAAGCAATTAAATATATCAATCGGTTATCTGATTTATTTTTTGTTTTATCGAGAGTTGAAAACAACAATGGCAAAAAAGATATTTTGTGGAAACCTGGTAAGAATGTATAATTTATGTTTACTCAACTAAAAAAGATATTATAACACATAAATCATGAAAATTTTAGTCCCTGTCAAAAGAGTTATTGATCCGTACGTTAACATCAGAGTTAAATCTGATCAAACTGGTGTTGAAACTGAGAATGTAAAAATGTCTATGAACCCCTTTTGTGAAATTGCAGTTGAAGAGGCAATTAGATTAAAAGAAGCTGGTAAAGCTGAAGAGATCATCGCTGTTTCAATCGGCAATCAATCTTGTCAAGAAACTATTCGAACGGCTCTTGCAATGGGAGCTGACCGAGGAATACATGTGCTCACAGAAGAAAAAGTTGAGCCTATTTCAATTGCAAAAATTCTAGCAAAAATTTGTGAAAGCGAGTCACCTGGACTAGTGATATCCGGAAAGCAAGCGATTGATGGAGATAACAATCAAACTGGTCAGATGCTTGCTGCACTAACAGATATGCCTCAAGGAACTTTTGCTTCAAAAGTTGAAATCGACGGCGACAAGGTTAAAGTCACCAGAGAAATAGATGGAGGTTTACAAACTGTAAATCTGAATATGCCCGCTATTATTACCACCGATTTAAGATTGAATGAACCTAGGTATGCTTCTCTGCCCAATATAATGAAAGCAAAAAAGAAGCCAATTGATCAAAAATCTCCTGAAGACTATGGAGTTGATGTTACACCTAGAGTAAGTATTTTAAAAGTTATTGAACCTCCAAAGCGTCAGGCTGGAATCAAAGTCGAGAATGTTGGAGATCTTGTAGAAAAATTAAAAAATGAGGCAGGAGTTATATGACATCACTTTTTTATATCGAGCATGCAAACGGAAAGGTCAGCGATCAAAGTTTAAAAGCTATAACAGCAGCGTCTCAAATTGAAGGCGATGTTCACGGACTTATTGTGGGCTCAAATATTGATGAAGCTGTTGCGGAGGCTTCAAAAATTAATGGATTGAGTAAATTACTCCACTTGGATGATGCAGCATTTGATAATGTTTTGGCTGAAAAACTTACTCAAGTTATTTTTAATATTGCCGGCGATTATGACTACTTTTTGGCTGCAGCAACAACAACTGGTAAAAATGTGATGCCTAGACTTGCTGCAAAACTTGATGTCTCTCAAATATCAGAGATCGTTGCTGTTGAAAGTGCAGATACATTTATTAGAACAATTTATGCTGGTAACGCTATTGCAACTGTACAAACATCTGACGCAAAGAAAGTTCTCACGGTTAGACCAACTGCTTTCAAAGCTGCAACAACTGACTCTGCTGAATGCGAGGTTGCAAAGATAAATGCTGAGAATATTCCATCAATTTCAGAATTTGTGGGCGAAGAGCTAACAAAATCTGATAGGCCAGAACTTACTTCTGCAAAGACAATTATTTCAGGTGGACGTGGAATGCAAAATGGAGAAAACTTTGAACTTTTGGATAAAGTAGCTGAAAAACTTGGAGCTGCTGTTGGAGCATCTCGAGCTGCCGTTGATGCAGGCTTTGTTCCAAATGATTATCAAGTCGGACAAACTGGTAAAGTTGTAGCACCCGAACTGTACATAGCGGTCGGAATATCTGGAGCGATCCAGCACTTGGCTGGCATGAAAGACTCAAAAATTATAGTTGCCATAAATAAAGATGAAGAAGCACCTATATTTGATGTGGCAGACTATGGTTTGGTAGCAGACTTGTTTCAAGTTCTTCCCGAATTAGAACAAGCCTTATAATTATTTATAAATTACTATCAATATAATCTTGAAAGTAGTTACTGTCCCATTCAGTTGGACCAATAAACTTTGCTATTTGATTTCCCTCTTGATCAATAAAAAATGAAAATGGCAGTCCTGCTGCTCTTACTTCTCGTGGTATATTATTTTTATCGTCAAAGAATAAATCTATATTTTGGATTTCGTATTCATTAAAAAAATTTACTGACTTTTTCTTCGGCCCACGATCAACGCTTATTGCAAGTATCTGAAAATCTTGTTTATCATATTTTTGTTGCAATCTATCGAGTGATGGCATTTCTTCTTTGCAAGGTTCACACCATGTTGCCCAGAGATTAATTAAAAGCAACTTGCCATTAAAATCATTTAAAGTGACATCATTGCTATTGATATCTTCGAATTTACTCAAAAAACCTTGTTTTTTTTCTATTATCAACTCATTCGCGTATGAATTTGAAGTATATAAACTGTTGCAAAAGATAAGGATTGTGGCATATACCATCAAAATTATAAATCTACTGCATAAAGAAATCATCATTATTTGAGAAATAAATAGTTTTAGTAAAATGTCCATTAAAAAAAATAAGTTAAGAGATAGATTTAATAAAAAATCGAGTGAGTCTTTTATAAATATTAATTCGTCTTTGGAAAATGACAAATTTTTATTTGAAGAGGATATTGAAGCATCGATTGCACACGCTACAATGCTCTCGTCTCAAAAAATAATTTCTAATAAAGACTCAAAAAAAATTATTTCCGGATTAAAAAAAATTAGGACTGAAATTAAAAATAATAAATTTATATTTGATGATAATCTTGAAGATATCCACATGAATATTGAAAGTAGACTAGAAGAGCTTATTGGTGATGCCGCTGAAAGGTTACATACTGGTAGATCTAGAAATGATCAAGTTGTAACAGATTTAAAATTGTGGATGAAAAAAGATAATATACTGATTTCAAAAAAATTAAAAAAACTGAAATCTGCGTTACTACAGGTTGCAAGTAAAAATATTTTGATTACGTTTCCAGGCCTTACTCACCTGCAAACTGCGCAGCCAATATCAGTTGGACATTTTTTTATGGCGTACTTTGAAATGTTTAACAGGGATACGAATCGATTCAGCGACTCTTTTAGAAGAATGAACGAAAATCCGCTTGGTGCAGGAGCCTTAGCGGGAACTAATTTTCCAATTAATAGAAACAAAACAACAAAAATGCTTAACTTTAAAAAACCTACAAAAAATTCATTGGATACAGTTTCTGATCGAGATTTTGTGGTAGATTTTTTATCTAGTTCATCCTTAATGGCTGTTCACTTATCAAGGTTAGCCGAGGAAATTACTCTTTATAATTCCGATTTAGTGGGTTTCTTTAAAATCGGAGACCAATTAATGTCGAGTTCTTCAATTATGCCTCAGAAAAAAAATCCTGATGGCGCTGAATTAATTAGAGCAAAATCTTCGACAATTTCAGGAAATCTATCATCTATGCTTAACTTGCTTAAATCTCTTCCACTAACTTACAGCAAAGACCTTCAGGAAGATAAGGCGCTTGTAACCTCAACAAGTAAAAACATTCATCTTTGTCTCGATTGTATGATCGAAATAATCTCTACAATTAAAATTGAAAAATCAAACATCGAGAAAAAGCTTAAATCTTCTTTTGCCAATGCAACTGATTTAGCAGATTGGCTAGTTATAAATCTTGGTTATTCTTTTAGAAGTGCGCACAATTTAACCGCTAAAATTGTCAACTTTGCAGAAAAAAAGAAAATAAGTTTAAATAAGATATCGATGAAGGATTATAAAAAATTTGATAAAAATATAGACAAATCTGTGTATGGATTTTTAGATTTGAAAAATAGTATTAACAATAAAAAAAGCTATGGCGGAACAGCAATATCTGAGATAAGAAAAATGATTAGTCAAGCTAGGAAAGAATTAAGTAATGAAAAATATTAGTATTTTGATTATTTTCTTATGTATTCTTGGTTGTGGGAAAAAAGGCTCTCTTGAATTTCCCCCAACAGAATCAAAAAGCAATTATAAAATAGAGATCTATAAGGCTTAAAAATGTCCTTTCTAAAATATGAAAATGATATCCTTAAATTTGAGGATATCTCAATAAGAGAAATTGCTGAAGGTAGAGCTACACCATTCTACTGTTATAGCAAACAAACTCTCACAAATAATTTTAGAGAGTTTTCAGATTCACTTACTTCACTTGATGCAACGGTGTGTTTTTCTCTCAAATCAAATTCAAATCTAACAATACTAAAAACTCTAACCGAACTCGAAGCGGGAGGAGATGTTGTTTCTGAGTGGGAAATGAGAAAAGCATTACAAGCAGGGATGAAACCAAATAAAATAGTTTTTTCAGGCATTGGCAAAACTGCTAGCGATATTCAATTTGCGATCAGTAATAATTGTTTACAAATCAATGCAGAATCACTCGATGAACTTGATCATATAAATCGAATAGCTTCTGTGTCGGGAAAAATTCAGAAAGTAGGAATTAGGATTAATCCAGATATACAATCAGAAACGCACAAAAAAATTAGCACAGGCAGTCTCGAGGATAAATTTGGAATCAGTATAGAACAAACTTACGAAATTTTTCAGAATCGACAAAATTATCCAAATTTAGAGATTTCATCTATAGCTTTTCATATAGGTAGCAATATTAAAGACCTAACACCATTTCAAAGAACATTTGAAATTATTGGTGAATTAGTTGCTAAAATAAATAGTGAAACAAAAAAAATAAATACCGTTGATGTTGGTGGGGGAATTAGTCCTGAAAAAAGAAATTTTACTTTTGAAGACTATAAAAACTTAATCGTAAAATATTTTGATACAGAAAATCTTAAATTTATCTTTGAACCAGGTAGGCTTATAGCTGCAAATGCAGGAATATTAGTATCAAAAGTACTTTATACAAAGAATATAACTGGAAAAAAATTTGTCATTATCGACGCAGGTATGAACGATATGATGAGGCCTGCATTATACGATGCTCATCACGAAATAATGCCAGATGTCAGGACAAGTGAATATGATGAAATAAATACAGATATAGTTGGTCCAATATGTGAGAGTTCTGACGTATTTCTTAATATTCAAAAATTTAATAAAGTAAAGAGTGGTCAATACGTCATATTAAAAGATGTTGGGGCATATGGTTCAACGATGAGTTCAAACTATAATGCTCGACCACTTATTGAAGAGCTCATGGTAGATGGATCTCAAATAAGAATAATTAGAAAAACTCAGTCATACGAAGACTTTATTAAAAATGAAATTTAATAAGAAAAGAAGCTTCTTATTTGTTCTAATATATAATCAATATAACTGTTAATTGACCTGCTCAATTCAAATGCATTTACACTAGAGTTTTGTATAACCGCATCGATTGATATGAAAATTACTGGGGTCAATAAAAGTAGAAATGGGAGTGGAATACTTGTTTTGTTTTTTTCATAAACAACTGGTAAATTCTGATCCTTTGAATGATCCCGTTCTGCATAAGTATTAATAATTTCCTCTATTTGTAACTTTTTATCATTTTCATAATTCTTATTTTCATGAAACCAAGAATGGTTGCATCTTGTACATTTAACCTGTCTGCCAAAGCCAATATCCTCTATATTTACTAGATACTTTGCCGAACATGATGGACAGGATATTATCATAGTCTTACTTAATTTTATTAATTGTAATTATTAGCAGTAAAATAGTGTAACTTATTTAAAATGATTAATGAATTAAAATCACATTACATTCATTTTTCTCTACTTTTATTTGTAATTATCGTACTCTTACAATTTAATTTCTTTCTCTTCAACATTCAAAGCTATAAAAATACAGACCTCAATAAAAAAGAAATCGAAGGAATAGTCGTACTAACTGGTGATAAATTTAGAATATTAGAGGGACTTAAAATACTTAATAGTGAGATTGGGTACAAGCTTTTAATATCAGGAGTTAATAAAGAAATTTCTATTGAGGAAATAAAAAAAGAATTTCCAAAATTTAATCAGCTGTTTAATTGTTGTGTTGAACTTGAGAGCATTTCAACAAATACCTTCGAAAATGTTAGAGAAATTTTTTTTTGGAAAAAGAATAATAATATTAAAAATATTCTATTAATAACATCTGATTACCATCTACCCAGAGTTGAACTCGAGGTAAATCGACTTTTATTAGATAAAGAAACTTTCTATTATGGTGTAAAATATGACAATCAAAAAATAAATATTCGTATGAAGAAATTAATTGTAGAGTATATAAAATATTTAAGGACAAAAATAAGTTTGAGTATAGGACTTTAAATTATGATTTATGTAAGATCTCTTTTAGCAAATTTAGCATTTTATATTGTATTATTAATTTGTATTTTTTTTGCACCTATACTTTTTTTCTTACCTAAAATACATATGCTTGGCATCATACGTTTTCAATCAACACATACAAAATTAAGCCTTAAGCTATTTGCAAATCTAGAAGTTGAGTACCGTGGGTTAGAAAACATTCCAAGCACTCGAAAATATCTCATAGCTGCTAAACATCAATCTCTTGCAGAAGCTATTTTTCTTAATGAAGCGATTGAAACACCATCAATAATTGCAAAAAAACAATTATTATTCATACCAATTGTTGGACTTTGTTTTAAGAAAGCAAATTTCATATATGTCGATAGGAGAAAAGGGGAAACAAATATTCAGGCAATGGTGAATTCTGCAAAAAGAAGTATGGACAATGATCCCCGTCCTTTATTAATTTTTCCTGAAGGGACCAGAACACCAGTTGGTGAACGTCGCCCATATAAGTATGGCGTTACAGCTTTGTACGATGGTCTCAAAATTCCTTGTCTACCAGTTGCAATTAATTGTGGTTACTTTTGGTCAAGGAGACGATTTCTTCGTTATCCTGGTAAAATGGTAATTGAATTTTTAAAACCAATTGAGCCAGGACTAGATAAAACTGAATTTACAGAAAAATTATATAATTCTATTGAAAATCAGTCTGATAAACTGCTTGAAGAGGCCAAGATTAAATATCCAAAATGAAGATATTTTCATTTAATAGAATAATCATTTTGGTATTGGCTATTTTGCTCATTTATTCAATTTATTGGATGTTTATTTCTTTTCAGTTGAAATCCCAATTATCAAGTAACCTTGAAAGATACAACATTAAGTATAACGACTTGAGGGTGACGGGGTATCCTTACAGAATATCAGGTTTGATTGTAAATCCTAATCTCAACAGATCAGATAGCCTATCTAATATAGAAATAGGAAATATAAAAATTGATATGAATCCTTTCGATATAAGTAAACTAATGATGAGAACGGATAAAATAAATAGTTCATTTAATGAAGACGACTCTTTAAATTTTTTTTTGAATGATATTCAGCTCAGATTGTCGATGGATAAAGGACAAATTAATGAGATTTATTCAATTTCAAATGATATGAGTCTGAACATAGGTGATTACAATATAGAGAATATTAGAAAAATTATTTTTAAAATGAATAAAGTTAATGAGAATGGCTATCGCGTTTTTTTCACAGCCGTTGCATCAAATGTTTTAGACTCATTTAAAAATGAAACAAGAATTTTGCTAGAGGGAAAAATTTCTGATTTAAGTACAAATTTAAATGGCAATATTCAACTAAACGTATCAAATGTTGAAAACAATGATAATTTGTTTAGTACCCCTTTGGTAATTAAAAATGGAATTATTTCTGTGCTTTTCATCCCTTTGATCGATTTAAAGGAATTATTTTCTTTTTGATCTACCAAAATCGGCATCAGAAGTGTCTTGACCTGCTTTAATTATTTTCTCACGCACAATTCTTGTTTTTGAAAATAACTTATGCAAACTATCTCCGTCTTCCCACCGTATTGATTTTTGTATAGCACTCAGGTCTTCAGAAAATCTACCAATCATTTCTAATACAGCTTCTCTGTTTGCCAAAATTACATCTCTCCACATAGTAGGATCTGAGGAAGCAATTCTTGTGAAATCTCTAAATCCACTCGCGCTATACTTAACAATATCTGATTTTGTAAAGTTTTCTAAATCAGCTGCTGTATGGACCATATTATAAGCAATTAGATGGGGCAAATGAGAAGTCACTGCCATTACTTTGTCATGTCTAGAAGGAGTCATAGTTTCTACTTTGCTTCCCAATTTTTTCCAAAAAGTTTTTACTTTATTTATGTCTCTGGTTTTATTGCCTTTTAAAGGTGTAATTATGCACCATCTTTCTTCGAATAGTTCAGCAAAGCCAGCTTTTGGCCCACTTTTTTCAGTACCAGCAATAGGATGAGCAGGTACAAAATTTATCTTTTTTTTAATTAAACTCTCGACTTCTGAAATTGAAGACTCTTTCGCAGATCCAACATCTGTTACAATGGCATCTTTAGTAAGATGTGGTGATATCTTTTTAAAAATACTTTTGTAACTGCTTAAGTGAGTACAAATAATAACCAAATCTGAATTCTTTACGCAGTCTGATATATTATTTTTTATTTCACTTGTTAATTTAAGTTTTTTCGCGATAGTTCTTGTTTTTAAAGACCTGGAGTAACCAGAGGTAATTTCTGCTAGTTTTTTCTTTTTTATAGCTAAGGCAATAGAAGAACCTATTAAACCCAAACCAATTATACTAATTTTTTTAAATGGTCTCTTCTTACTTGGCATTATAAAACTCTTTCATAGCTTTAAGGACTTTTCTATTTTCTGTAGATTTACCAATAGATAACCTAATGCAATCTGGAAGATTATACTTATCCATTAACCTTACAATAATTGATTTTGACAATAAATACTGATTTAGTTTTTTTACAGATTTGCCTACATTAATGAGTAGAAAATTTGCTCTACTATCATAAACATTTACTGGCAATCTACTTAGTTCACTATTCATTTTTTTTAGCCAAAATTTGTTATGGTTTATTGCATTTTTTTCATATTTTTTATCTTTTAATGCCTCAACGCCAGCAAGTTGGGCAATTTGATTTACGTTAAATGGCCCTCTCACTTTATTCATTAATTTTATTATATCTGTATGGGCATAGCACCAACCCAATCTTAAGGACGCCAAACCATAAATTTTTGAGAAAGTTCTAGTGACAATGATATTTTTATATTTTTTGGCAAAGTTAATGCCATTAGAGTAATCTTTATCAGTTACATATTCTGCATAGGCAGAATCAATAATTATAAATATCTTCTTAGGGACACGTGAGATAAGCAATCTTAATTCTTCTTTGGATAGATAAAATCCTGTTGGATTATTGGGCTGCGCAATAAATATAATTTTAGTTTTTTTTGTGATTTTATTTAAAATGCTTTTTACATCAAAACGTAAATTTTTTGTTGATGAACGTTTAACAACGCCCCCACTGATTTTAGAGTAAATTTCAAACATTAAAAAACTGTGTTTAGGAATAATAACTTCGTCTCCTTTATTTAGAAAAAGTTGACAAGCCAGGCCTAGTATCTCGTCTGATCCATTTCCAACGAAGAGGTTGTTGATATTTAATTTGGTTTTTTTTGATAAGGCATTTTTTAATTCCAGACTATTTCCGTCAGGATATTTGTGAGTTTTTGACTTAGCCGTTGATATCGCCTTTTGTACTCGCAAGCTCGGACCAAATGGTGACTCATTAGAGGACACCTTAATAACTTGCTTTTTGCCAGGAATTGATGAAATGCCTCCTTCGTAAAGCTTTATATTTTTAAGTTTTTTCATATTTCAATTGGCTATAAATAGGTGAATATCGCTAAATTTGAAAGAAAATCTTTGAAATAAATAAATCTTCTAATTTGACAATATCCTATTGAATATATAATACATGAATTGCGCCGATTTGAGCACAGCTTGCGGGCGCAATAAAAATGCAGCTAAAGAGGTAGTTGAAACCGCCAAACTTAGTTGTTGGGCGGTTTTTTTTTGGAAAAAATTATGAGTGAAAATAAAATTGTTACTTTAGCAGAAGATGAACCATTAAATTTGGATGGAGGTGGAAGTTTATCTAAATTTAAAACTGCATATACAACATATGGCAAACTTAACGATAAAAAAAATAATTCAATCTTGGTTTGTCATGCCTTGACTGGCGATCAATATGTGGCAAGTGATCATCCCATTACAAAAAAAAATGGCTGGTGGTCGATGGTTGTAGGGCCCGATAAACCAATTGATACGAACAAGTTCTTCGTCATTTGCCCTAATGTTATTGGTGGGTGCATGGGATCAACGGGTCCAAAAGAAATAAATCCTGAAAACGGTAAAGAATTCGCGACTGATTTTCCTGTAATTACAATTGCAGATATGGTCAGAGCTCAAAAATTATTAATTGATTATTTGGGAATTGAGAAAATATTCTGTGTTACTGGCGGATCGATGGGGGGCATGTTGGTACTCGAATGGCTTTCAAAGTTTCCTGAAATGGTACATTCAGCAGTTCCTATTGCAACTGCAACAAACCATTCGGCTCAAAACATTGCATTAAATGAGCTTGCAAGGCAGTCCATAATGGCTGATCCAAACTGGCAATCAGGAAATTACTATCATTCTGATAAAAAACCCATGAAAGGGCTTTCAGTAGCTAGAATGGCAGCACATATTTCATATCTATCTAAAGAAGCTCTACAAAGTAAGTTTGGAAGAAATCTCCAAGATAAAAATAGCTTGGATTATTCTTTTGATGCCGATTTTCAAATTGAAAGTTACTTAAGACATCAAGGATTTACTTTTGTTGATCGCTTTGATGCAAACAGCTATCTGTATATCACTCGAGCAATGGATTATTTTGATGTTTCCTCAGCAAATAATGGCTCCTTAATAGAGGCCTTTAAAAATACGCAATCTAAAATTCTTTGTGTGTCATTTACCAGTGATTGGCTATACCCAACATCTGAAAACAAAAAAATTGTAAAAGTTTTCAATTCTCTTGGGCTTAATGTCAGTTTTATTGAAATTGAAACTGAAAACGGTCATGACTCATTCCTATTGGATGAACCAAAGTTTTTTGAGGCGATAAAAGGATTCATTAATTCAACATTTGAAAATTTATGAGCTTAATAAACGAGAACAAAGATTTTGGTGTAATTGCTGAGCTAATTCCTAACAATGCTTCTGTTATTGATGTTGGGTGCAATGATGGGTCTTTGTTGGAGTATTTGAGAGAGTATAAAAATATTGATGGTCGCGGGATGGAAATTGATCAAAAAAAGGTTCAGCTTTGTTTAGCCAAAGGCATTTCAGTAATTGAAGGAGATGCAGATACTGATTTGTATGATTATCCAGATAAGTTATTTGATTATTCAATACTTACTTACACTTTACAAGCTACAAAAAGTCCTAAAACAGTAATGCAGCAATTGGTTAGAATTTCTAAAAAAGCAATTATATCCTTTCCGAATTTTGGCCACTGGAAGATTGGGGCTAGTTTATTGTTGAATAGAAAAATGCCAGTAAGCAAGAAACTAAGTTATTCATGGCATGAAACTCCAAATCTACATTTTTGTACAATTAATGATTTTATTGATTTATGTGAGGAGTTAGAAATCAAAATTGAAAAGAAAGGTGATCTTTCTAATAAAAAACTTTCCAATTTTAGTGGAAAAAATTTTCTTGATAGCTACTTTAATGAAGTCGGACTTTTTTTAGTTTCAAAGGATTAAATATGAATGAAATACTTATTGTTAAATGCTTAAGCGATAATTATGCTTATATATACTCAAATAAAAATGGGGATGCATTTGTTGTTGATCCTTCTGAAGCAGGTCCTGTAATTGATGTTCTAAATAAACACAAACTTAATTTAAAATTCATACTTAATACTCATCATCATTTTGATCATGTAGGAGGAAATTTTGAACTCAAAGAAAAGTATGGATGCAAAATAGTTGGCAGCAAAAAAGATTTTGAGAGAATACCAGGAATTGATATACAAGTTTCAGAGGGTGATATTTGGAATTTTGATGAACACAATGCTCAGATAATTGAAATACCTGGGCATACTACGGGCCACATCGCTTTTTATTTTGAATCCCTAAAACTTGTTTTTACTGGTGACACGCTATTTTCACTTGGATGTGGTAGACTTTTTGAAGGTTCACCAGAAATGATGTGGAAATCTCTCACAAAACTAAGGGATCTACCTGATGAAACAAAAATTTACTGTGGCCATGAATATACTTTAAGTAATGGAAATTTTATAAGCTCTATTTACCCGTCGGATGAAATAGAATTAAAAATGGATCGTCTAAAAAGCCTAGATAAACAAAACATACCATCTATTCCATCAACAATTGGGGATGAAAAGAGATTAAATATTTTCTTAAAGGCAGATGATGAAGATTTGATCAACTCTCTGGGGCTTACGGGTAAAAGTCCAGAAGAAGTATTCGGTCATATAAGAAATCTCAAAGATTCCTTTTAAGTAAAATATTGTCCACCGTTTGCAGATATCGTAGAACCTGTTATAAAGCCCGCTTCATCACTAGCAAGGAATGTAACTATTCGTGAAACCTCATCAACTGTTCCAAGTCTTCCTACAGGAATTTTTCCAATTAAACTTTTCATAAAATCCTCGGAGGCATCCGCTAGAATTTCAGTATCGATATAGCCAGGTGCAATAGCGTTAACTGTAATATTCTTTCTAGCAGTTTCTTGCGCTAATGCTTTGGTAAAACCTAATAAACCAGCTTTTGCCGCACTATAATTTATTAGACCCATCTCACCTTTTTGACCGTTAATAGAAGAAATGCTGATTATTCTTCCAAAAGATTTTTCTCTCATGCCTTCAAGTACACATCTTGTCATATAAAAAACTGAATCTAAGTCAGTTCTTATTACATCATCCCATTGTTCAACTGACATTTTATGAGCCATTGAAGCTTTGGAAATGCCGGCATTATTCACTAAAATGTCAACAGTGCCCAGCTTATCAGCAACTTGCTTTACGCCCGCTTCACATGCAGCTGCATCAGCAACATTCCATTGAAATACCTCAATACCGTTTTCGGATGAAAACTTATTTGCTGCATCTGAATTTGAACTATAGGTTGCAGCAACATTGCACCCCTCCTTTTTTAAAGCAAGAGATATTGCAGCACCTATTCCTCTTGTTCCTCCAGTTACTAATGCTACTTTAGACATAATTTTCTCCTATCGTTCGACGCACAAAGCGACACCCATGCCGCCGCCAATGCATAATGTGGCAAGTCCTTTTTTAGCGTCCTGTCTTTTCATTTGATTTAATAATGTTACAAGAATTCTAGCTCCTGACGCACCAATTGGATGTCCTATGGCAATCGCTCCCCCGTTAACATTAACTTTTGAAACATCCCATCCCATTTCTTTATTTACTGCACAAGATTGAGCGGCAAATGCTTCATTTGACTCAATTAAATCTAAATCAGAAACATCCCACCCTGCTTTATCAAGAGCTTTTCTGCTTGCAGGTATAGGTCCTGTACCCATCACAGATGGATCAACCCCAGCACTTGACCACGATACAATTCTTGCCATAGGCTCAAGGTTTCTTTTTTTCATTTCATCTGAGGACATTACTGCCAAAGCAGCTGCGCCATCGTTTATACCACTTGCATTTGCCGCTGTAACTGTTCCCTCTTTTGCAAATGCAGGTCTTAAAGATGAGATTTTTTCTAATTGAACATTGTCTTTAATATATTCATCACTATCAAAAACTACTGTCTCTTTTCTTGATGGGACTTCAACTGGAACAATTTCATCCTTAAATACTCCATCTGCTTTAGCCTTACTTGCTTTCTGTTGTGAGTTAAAAGCAAATTCATCTTGTTGATCTCTAGTAATTTGCCATTGTTGTGCAACATTTTCAGCAGTTGTTCCCATGTGATATCCATTAAAAGCATCCCACAAACCATCTTTGATCATTGAGTCGATCATCTTATCATCGCCCATTTTGGTACCATTTCTTAGGTGCATACAGTGCGGGGATTGACTCATACTTTCTTGTCCACCAGCAATAATAATATTTGCATCACCATTCATTATAGATTGGTAGGCCAAAGCAACACTTCGTAAGCCAGATCCACAAACTTGATTAACTAGCCATGCTGGGGTTTCTTTATTTAAACCAGCATTTATTGATGCTTGTCTAGCAGGGTTTTGACCGGTTGCTGCAGTTAGTACTTGTCCAAGTATCACCTCATCTACATCACCACCTTCAATGCCTGATCTATTAAGCGTTTCTTTTATAACTATTGTGCCTAAATCGTGTGCTGGCATACCCGATAAAGATCCATTAAAAGAACCAACGGCTGTTCTAACGGCAGATGTAATAAATACTTCACTCATAACTTTCCCTTTTTATTCGCCAATTATTGGCAATTTTTGTGCTCTGGAGGCATCAAGATAACTTGCGGAGTGAATTTTGCAACTATTATTTAGGCTGATAACAAGTGGATTTGCAGTTGGTATTTCTAAGCTTGTTATGTCTTCATCAGATACGTCAAACAAGTACTTACATAGAGCTCTTAAGCTGTTTCCATGTGCTGAAATAATAGTGGTATTTTTTAGTACTAAAGGTTTTATAGAATTTTCCCAGTAAGGAATTACTCTCGCATACGTATCTTCTAAACATTCCGTTAGGGGTAAATTATTTATTCCTTTATATAAATCGTCTTTATTAGGATTCATTTCACTATCAATTGGTAGTGCAGGTGGTGGTGTGCTGTAACCTCTCCTCCATTTTAAAAACTGATCTTCACCATATTTTTTTTTAACTTCATCTTTGTTTAATCCTTGCAGTGCTCCATAGTGTCTTTCATTTAATTCCCAGGCAGTTTCTGTGTGAAGATTATATATATTTAATTCCTCAAGAATTATTTGAAGCGTATTTTGTGCCCTTTTTAAAAATGATGTAAATGCAAATGAAGGAACTATTTCAGCTTCTTTGAGTAACAATGCTGACTTTAATGCCTCTTTTTTTCCTAAATCGTCTAATTCTACATCAACCCATCCGGTAAAAATATTTTTTACGTTCCAAACACTTTTACCGTGTCTGATTAATATCAGAGTATTAGACATTTATTTGTTTACTTGGTTAACTACATTATTATTTAAAAGATAATCGACCATTTGCTCTGCAATTTGTATAGCAACTTTTTCTTGCGCCTCTGCAGTACTGGCGCCGATGTGAGGTGTCATTACAACTTTTTTCATACCTGAGAATATACTATCAGTTTGTGGCTCTTTCTCGTAAACATCGCAGCCATATCCTCCTAAACCATTTTTATCAATTGCATTCTTAACATCATTTTCATTTACAATTCCACCTCTCGCACAATTAATAATAATTGCTGTTTTTTTAATTGTTTTAAGAGTGTCTTTATTAATCATATATTTTGATTTATCTGATAGTTTATTATGAAAAGTTATAATATCTGAGTGTAACAAAATTTCTTCAAAAGATACTTTTTCAACTTTATATTTTTTTTGTTCTGTATCACTTAATGAAGCACTATGAACAAGAACATTCATTCCATATGCGTGTGATATTTCAGAAATTTTTTTTCCTATATTCCCAAATCCTACGATGCCAATAGTTTTGCCCAACATCTCAGATCCAATGAAATTCTTTTTCTCCCATTTTTTACTGTGCATTGACTCATTTGCCTCTGTAATTTTTCTCATTAATGCATGTATAATAGAAAATGTAAGTTCGGCTGTTGCTTGAACATTTCCAAGAGGAGTGTTCATGACTACGATGTTATTTTTGGTAGCTGAGTCAAGGTCAACATTGTCAACCCCTACGCCTGGCCTACCAATAACTTTTAGATTTTTAGCGCTGCTTATTATTTTATCAGTTACAGTGACTGCTGATCTAATTACTAACCCGGCATAATCTACGATTTCTCTAGAAAGCTCGTCTTCATTAAGACCTGTTTTCTGAACATATTCAATGTTATTTTCATCAAATACTTTAAAAACAGCGTCAGAAACATTATCGGCAATTAGTACTTTATTCACTTTTTAAAGGCTTCTTTAGTTGTTAAATAAGCCCAGTCAATCCAAGGTAGAACAAGTTCAACATTTTTATTTTCAACTGTTGAACCGCCCCATATTCTAATTCCTGGTGGTGCCGTTTTATAGGAGTTTAGATCATATCCTGCTTCATTGCTTTCAATCAATGAACAAACTTCCTTCATAAAATTTACTTTGTCTTCGTCATTAAGAGCTTTAAACCTCTGGATCTTTAGCTAGAAATTCAAAATTATCATGCTTATCAATCCAATTATTAACTAATTTTAAATTTGTTTCTGATATATCAATTAATTTATTTAAACCGCCTAACTCTAATCCCCAGTTAAGGGAATTTAATACATCTTCAACACTGATCATGGATGGAGTGTTTATTGTTGCTCCAGAAAATATTCCTGAAATTAATTTTTGATTATTTGCTAGACGAAATATTTTTGGGATGGGCCATGGTGGAGTGAAAGTTTCAAGTCGTTCAACTGCACGAGGGGATAAAATCAACATACCATGAGCAGCTTCACTTCCTAAAACTTTTTGCCATGAGTAAGTAATAACATCTAATTTATGCCAATCCATGTGCATTGAAAAAACTGCTGATGTGGCATCACATATTGTTAATCCTTTTCTTTGATCACTTATCCAATCAGTATTTTTTATTCTTACACCTGCGGTAGTACCATTCCATGTAAAAACAATATCGTTGTCAGGATTGCTATCAGAAAAATCAGGGAGTTCGCCATACTCTGCTTTAATTAACTTTTTATCTTTTAGAGGCAGTTGTTCTCCTGCGTCTATATTCCAGTCATGACCAAAATTTTCCCATGAATAAACTTCAACTCCTCTTTGACCAAGCATACACCACATAGCCATTTCAACAGCGCCAGTATCAGATGCTGGAACGATACCAATTAAGTAGTCATCAGGAATTTCCAACAGTTGTCTTGACTTATCAATTACCTCTTGAAGTTTTTTAACAGCTGCGCCAGATCTGTGAGACCTTGAAAGAGCTGCATTTTTTAAATTATCAAACGACCATCCAGGAGGTTTGGCGCAGGGACCGGATGAAAAATAAGGATAATGAGGCTTCTGAGCGGGCTTTTCCATTAAATTAAGTATCCATAAGCAAATTAACCAAGCCATCAGCAGGCTTGGGATCAAAGTAAGTTGACTTTTTAGGGACAATCTTACCTTTGTCTGCGATGGACATTATCTTTTTCATCGGTAAAGGGCAAATAAAAAATCCTATATCTGCCACACCTTTATCCACTTCATTCGCTAATTTTTTATGATCAAATTTACCAGGAATATTCGACAAATTTACTAAAGAACAATTACATTGTTTTTTAATGATACTATTTATCATTATTTTCTCAACTATGTCAGTGTCAGTTTCATATTTAGTATAGAGTTTTTTATTTGATGTGAGTGAAACATTGTACCAAGTTTTATTTAAATATATCATCACACTGCCTGGGTCACACGGATTTTTAAATTTTAATTTTTTTTCTAGCTTAAATTTTTTCTTTAAGGCCTGAATTATTTTTTGTTGATTAAAATTTTTAAATTTAGCTAGTCGATGAAAGCTCAATATATTAACAGAATGCTCATCAAATATTGCCGCAAGAAGGTTTATTTTTTCTTTTTTAATTTTATTAATATTTTTCTTTTTATTTAAATTTTCAATAGCGGAGTACCTGTGATGCCCATCAGCAATATAAAATTTTTGAATTTTTGATAATTTCTTTCTCAAAGATTGAATTTCATTTTTTTCACTTACTTTCCAAAGAGATCTGGTTGTACCGCCTGGCGACTTAAATTTATAAAGAGGTTTTTTTCTTTCGTATTTTTTAAAATCTATGGGTCTGCTATTTTGATTTTTATAGGATAAATAAACTGGACCTATTTGCATTTTTGTATGTTCAATTGTTTCCATGATAGAATTCGATCGTGCTTTAAATATTGCTTCATGTTTCAGAATTTTATTATTCCCTTCCTCGAACTCTATTGATGCAACTATACCAAACTGCTTCTTATTATATTTATCTAAACAATATACATAAAAACATTCTTCCTTCTCCTGAAAAATAATATTATTCTTAATCATAGATTCTAAGTGCTCGTATGCGTGCTTTTTTGAATTTTTTTTGGTAATGTTAGGGTAAAATGCTTTTGGGCTTACTACGTTTAGGAAATTATATTCTGACTCTTTTAAAATTTTATTTAACTGTTTGTTCGTTAAATTATCAAAAGTTGGCAATACCACTTCCTCTACTCTTTTCTGTAAAGGCCTAAAGGCTTTGAATGGTTTTATTGATAAGGTCATATTTATTTATTTGATAAAACGCTGATTAAGTAGGGTATTTATATGTATATTTTATGCATAAATCTCGCAGATTTTAAGTTTTTTTATCTGAAATTATGGCTATTGACATAAGAAAAGTGACGTTTATATTCAGGCCACTTTTAATATCAAATAGTAATTTCTATTATGTTTGCGATTATTTCAACTGGCGGAAAGCAGTATAAAGTTAGCGAAAACACTATGTTGAGTGTGAGCAAAATTGATGGCAAAGATGGTGATAAGATCACTATCGATGATGTCCTTTTCGCTTGTGATAAAGAACAATTTTCTGTGGGATCTCCACAAATCAGTGGCGCGAAAGTTAATGCTGAAATTGTTAAACAAGACAGAGATAGAAAAATTTTAGTATTTAAGAAGAAAAGAAGAAAAAACTATCGAAGGCTTAATGGTCACAGACAGGATATAACTTTTTTAAAAATTAATTCACTTGATATACCTGGATTTACTTCAAAAAAAGCTGTGAAGAAAGCAAGTGATACGAAGTTAGAAACTGAAAAGAAAACAGTTACAAAAAAGAAAACTACAGTTAAAAAGAAAACTGTGAAAAAAAAGGATAGCTAATAATGGCAACTAAAAAAGCTGGCGGCTCATCGAGAAACGGAAGAGACTCAGCTGGAAGAAGATTGGGTATAAAGAAATACAGTGGTCAAACTGTAATACCTGGTAACATCATAGCTAGACAAAGGGGTACTAAATGGCACCCAGGTGATAATGTAGGCCTTGGAAAAGATCATACAATTTTTTCGCTTGTTGATGGCTTTGTAAAGTTTGGTAAGAAAAAAAACGGAAAAACATTTATTTCTGTTGTTCCCAAACAGTAAATCTAAATCTTTTTTCTAAAAATATTTCCTTAAAATGAAGTTTATTGATGAAGCTAAAATCTTTGTAAAAAGTGGTGATGGTGGTGATGGCTGCTTGAGCTTCAGAAGAGAAAAATATATCGAATTCGGTGGACCCGATGGTGGCAACGGTGGAAAAGGTGGAGATATTATTCTAGAAGGAACAAAATCTTTAAACACACTTGTAGACTTTCGATTTCAAAAACACTTTAAAGCACAAAAAGGTGGCGATGGTAGTGGAAAGTAACTCTTTTCCCTGGAGGAAAAGGAGGGTTAGGAAATATTAATTTTAAATCATCAACTAATCGAGCACCGCGCAAGATAACACATGGAGAAAAAGGCCATGAAGCTGAAATTGTATTAAGGTTAAAAATTCTTGCTGATGCCGGGCTTGTGGGATTTCCGAATGCAGGAAAATCAAGTCTTTTAAGAAAGATATCTGCTGCTAAACCCAAAGTGGCTGACTATCCTTTTACAACTCTTGATCCAAAGCTAGGAGTTGTAAGAAAAGACGACCAAGAACTTGTGGTGGCAGATATACCCGGCTTAATTGAAGATGCTCACAAAGGCGATGGTTTGGGATTTAAGTTTTTAAAACATATTGAGAGATGCCATTCAATTATTCATGTAATTGATGTAACTGACGAAGATGTTAAAAAATCTTATAATACAATTACCAGTGAGTTGAATAATTATGATGGTAGTATAACAAAGAAAAATAAAATAGTTGTATTAAATAAATGTGATCTGATTGATAAAGAAGAAATAAAAATTAAAAAGAATATCCTTGAAAATGAAACACAGTTACAAGTATACACAATTTCAACTATTACAGGTGAAGGAGTAAGTAATTTAATAAATCATATTTTAATTATTAAAAATTAAATGAAATTAGAACAAACAAATAGAATTATTATCAAAATTGGATCTGCACTTCTATTCAATGAAACTTCGGGAAGTCTTAATAAAGAATGGCTTAATAGTCTTGCTGAAGATGTTAAATATTTAAGAGAAAATGATAAAGAGGTTATAATTGTTTCTTCTGGAGCAATTGCGATGGGCGCAAAAGATTTAGATCTTGATATGAAAAATATGAAGATGGATATGAATCAAGCTGTATCTGCTGTAGGCCAAATACATTTGATGGGCTCATTTAAGAGTGCCTTTGAAAAAAATGAAATTAAAATTTCCCAAATTCTTCTTACCTTAGATGATACTGAACAAAGAAGAAGATCAATAAATGCCAGAAGAACAATAGATACATTATTAAAATTGGGTATTGTTCCAGTCGTTAATGAAAATGATACAATTGCGACAAGTGAAATAAGATATGGGGACAATGATAGACTTGCATCAAGAGTGGCTCAAATAACAAGTGCAGATTGTCTTATTTTATTATCTAATATTAATGGCCTTTATTCTGCTGATCCTAGTACTGATGAGGATGTAAAATTGATAAACAAGGTAAGTGAAATTGATAAAGATATTGAAAAAATGATTGGGCAATCAATTTCGGATTACGGAAAAGGTGGAATGAAGACAAAAATTCAAGCCGCAAAGACAGCTATGCTATCAGGCTGTCACTTAGCAATTACTAATGGTTCTATAATGAGACCTGTAAAGTCCTTATTTGAGGGACGTCCATGTACATGGTTTGAACCAACTAAGACCCCCTTGGCAGCACGCAAGCAATGGATCGCGGGAACAATGAAGCCCGTAGGTAAAATAATTATTGATGATGGAGCTGTTGATGCACTTAAAAAAGGGAGCAGTCTCTTACCAGCTGGTGTAAAGTCAGTAGAGGGAAACTTTGAGAGAGGAGATGTTATTGAAGTATTGTCGTCTGACCAAAATAAAATAGGTATAGGGTTAGCAGGTTACGCTGCAGAAGAAAGTATTAAAATTATGGGACACAAAAGTGATGAAATAGCTAACATTCTAAGTTACTCTTACAGAGAAGAAATGATACATAAGGACGATTTAGTTTTGATATGAGTATTGAATTAGAATTAGAAAAGATGGGTGAAAACAGTGTTAGGGCCTCAAAAGACATTAGGTCTTTGAACGAAAGAGATAAAAATAATATTTTAAAATCAATTATAGTAAGTTTAGAAAAGAATAAAAAAAATATTCTAGATGCTAATTCATTAGATATTAGTAACTCTGAAAATAGTCTTTCAAAAGCAATGGTTGATCGACTTATGCTAGATGACGAACGATTTGATGGAATATTGTCGTCAATTGAAAATGTTATTTCTTTAGAAGATCCAGTTGGAAACAAACTTTATTCTAATAAAAGGCCAAATGGAATGTTAGTTGAAAGAGTGTCTGTTCCTCTTGGTGTTATTGGAATTATTTATGAAAGCAGACCAAACGTTACAGTTGATGCGACAGTTTTATGTCTAAAAGCTGGCAATAGTGTAATACTAAGAGGTGGATCTGAGTGCTTTAACACTAACTCAGAAATGGTAAAATCGATACAAGGGGCTTTAAAGGAAAATTCTGTTAGCGAACATATTGTTCAATATGTAAGCACCACAGATAGAGCGGCAGTAGATTACATGCTTGCTAAAATGGGAAAATATATTGATGTTGTAGTACCTAGAGGCGGTAAAGGTTTAGTAAAAAAAGTTCAAGACACCGCAAAAATACCTGTTATTGGACATCTCGATGGAATATGTCACTTATATGTTGATAAAACATCAGATACAGAAATAGCAAGCAAAATCATAGAAAATGCAAAATTGAGAAGAACTGGAATTTGTGGTGCAGCTGAAACTATATTAATTGATGAAAACTGTGTCGATACTCATTTACCAAAAATTATTACTGATTTAATTAATGGGGGCTGTGAAGTAAGAGGAGATAATGTATGTATGAAAATCTCAGACAAAGTTTTAAAAGCATCCGAAGAAGATTGGGGTACAGAATATTTAGATGCAATAATATCTATAAAGACTGTTAAAGGGGTAGATGAAGCAATAGAACATATTGCTACATATGGATCAGGTCATACAGAGAGTATTATTTCTGAAGATAAAGAGAAAGTTGAAAAGTTTTTAAATACCGTAGGTAGTGCAATTGTTATGCATAACACCTCAACCCAATTTGCAGACGGAGGTGAATTTGGTTTAGGTGCTGAAATAGGAATTGCTACCGGCAAATTGCACGCCAGAGGGCCAGTTGGATTAGAAGGGCTGACAACTTATAAATATATAGTGAGAGGAAATGGACAGGTTAGACCGTAAATGAAAATTGGCATTTTAGGAAGTTCATTTAATCCAGCACATTTAGGACATTTAAAATTATCAGATAAGGCAATTCAAATTTTTGATCTTGATGAAGTCTGGTGGATGATCACAAAGCAAAATCCATTGAAGGAAAAGAGTGATTACATGTCATTTGAAGACAGAAATAATCAAGCAAAAAAACTAATAGGCAATAACAATATTAAACTGAAATTTTTTGAGGATATTACTAACTCAAATTATTTAATTGATAATTTGAAACATATCAAATCTAACTTTACCGAGGATGAGTTCATATTTTTAATGGGTAGTGACTCTTTTGAAGAAATGGATAAATGGAAAAATTATTTAGATATTTTTAATCAAATGCCTATTGCTGTATTTAATCGTAATGAAAAATTATATAATCCACTTACTTCCATAGTTGCAGAAAAATTTAAAAACAACCAAATAAAATTATCTGATGCAAAGTTAATATCAAATACTAAAAAAAATATTAAGTGATTTAGAGGATAATAAGGCTCTGGATATAGTCTCAATTGATATATCTAAAAAAACTTCACTAGCAGACCACCTAGTATTCGCAACCGGAACATCAAATAGACATATAAACGCTATTTCCCAATCAGTTCATAAAATGCTTAAAAGTCTAAATATTACACTGCCATCAATTGAGGGAAACCAAGACAGTGGCTGGATAGTAATTGATAGTGGTGACGTTATTATACATTTATTCAAAGATGAAATTAGAAAATTTTATAACTTAGAAAATATGTGGTCTGCAGAAATTGAATAATTGATCCTTAAATGAAAATTGAAATTCTACATTTTGATAAATTTAAATTTGATCATGAAGAACAACTTCATGATATTTATATAAAACGTATTTCACAGTTTAGAAATATTATAACTGATATAAAAACAGTAAAAATTAATAATAAAGGAATTGAAAATAGAATAGAACAAATAATTGCAAATCTTTTAGATAATGCAATATCGTTTTCAGAAAGGTATACTAGAAAAAAGTAATAAGGTTATTTCCTTGAGTAAAATGACATTAACGCACTCATTTGCACTAATAATTTTATTAGAACAAATATATAGATCTGCTACTATTGTATCTAATCATCCATATCATAGAGTTTAAAAATGAAAATTTTGTTTATTACGCTATCGTTTGTTATATCACTTTTTAGCTTTAATTATATCTCTGCAAATAACCAAGATCTTTATAAAAAATTGGATGTCTTTGGGGATGTTTTTGACATTATAAAAAGTAATTATGTCGAGGATATAGATGACGAGAAGGTAATTGAATACGCAATTAACGGTATGCTTCAATCATTGGATCCATTTTCAAGCTATATGGATTCAGAAATTTATACTGATATGCAAGAAGAAACTAAAGGCGAATTTGGGGGACTTGGAATTGAGGTAACAATGGAAAACGGGTATGTAAAAGTAATTTCCCCAATTGATGACACTCCGGCTGCGAGAGCAGGAATGCGCCCTGGTGATTATATTACACATATTGATGAAATTGACGTGCTTGGATTAACACTAAGTGAAGCTGTTGAACTTTTACGAGGGCCTGTAGGTAAATCATTAACAATAAAAGTGGTTAGAATCGGAGAAGAAGACCCCATAGATGTGACATTAAAAAGGGCGGTTATAACTGTACAAGCAGTTAAATTTAAGGCTGAGGGTAACATTGGATACATAAGATTAATATCATTCAGCGAACAAGCCGATAAAGGCATTAGAAATGCTGTAAAAGAATTATCAAACAGTATCGGAAAAAATAATGTTGAAGGCTACATAATTGATTTAAGGAATAATCCTGGCGGTTTATTGGATCAATCGGCAAAAGTTACAAATAACTTCCTAAAATCTGGTGAAATTGTATCAATAAAGGGAAGAGATAAAAATGATATATCAAGATTTACAGCGTCAGGTGGGGACATTGCTAACGATAAGCCAATTATTGTTCTTATAAATCAGGGATCTGCATCAGCATCCGAAATTGTTGCGGGTGCGCTTCAAGATCATAAACGCGCAATTATTCTTGGAGAGCAATCATATGGAAAAGGGTCAGTTCAAACGATCTTTCCATTAAAAGACTCAAGTGCCATCAGAATGACAACAGCGCTTTATTATACACCCTCTGGTGACTCTATTCATAGAGTTGGAATAACTCCAGATATTGAAGTTGAATATATTTATGATGAGGACGAAGAAACCGATAATCAATTAAATTATGCTCTAGATCTTTTTGATAAAGAAAAGATGGTTGAATAAAATTAATATTTTCAGCAACAGAACAGAATGGATCAAAAACCAAGGTATAGAAGAGGAGTTGGAATGATCATTCTCAACTCTAAGAATCAAATTTTTATTGGACAAAGATTTGATAAAGATAAATCAGCTTGGCAGATGCCACAAGGTGGAATTGATAAAGGAGAAAGCCCATCAAAAGCTGTTATACGAGAAATGAAAGAGGAAACTGGAATTAAAAAAAATTATAAAATTATATATGAATGTAAAACTTGGTATTTTTATAAACTTCCTTCTTATTTAAGAAAAAAACTTTGGAAAGGTAGATTTATTGGTCAAAAACAAAAATGGTTTATAATAAGTTTTACCGGAAAAGATGAAGATATAAATATTAAAACAAAGAAACCAGAATTTAAGAAATGGGAATGGTCTACACAAGATAAAATACTTAAAAAAATCGTTCCCTTTAAAAGAAGACTTTATACAAGCATATTTAAAGAGATTAATAATATTGATGGTTAATTTAAAAGAAGTTTTAAACTATCAATTTTTTTCTGAATTTTCATTTTTTGGGCTTCATCAGCGGCATCAAGAGCTGAAGAATAATTGCGCGTTTATGATCTTGAAGCGCACCCGCAACAATTTCGGATGCTGATGCGGACCCCTGATTAATAAAGCCCTCTTCAACAAACAATGATTGTGTTTGATCTGAATTAGTTACTTTTATGATTCCTGGTCTAAGAGAGGTAATAATATTTGAGTGATTTGGAAGCACTCCAAGATCACCTTCCGCACCAGGTAAGACAACCATTTGAGCATCACCCTCAAGGTATATTTTTTCAGGCGTTACTAATTTATAGTTAAATTGATCAGACATTCAAGTTACGCAGCGGCTTCTTCGGCCATTTTTTCTGCTTTTTGAATAGCTTCTTCTATTGTACCAACCATATAAAAAGCTGCCTCAGGTAAATGATCATATTCACCCTTACAGATCGCATCAAATCCTTTGATCGTATCCTCTAATTCAACATATTTTCCGGGAGTTCCTGTAAAGACTTCGGCAACAAAGAACGGTTGGGACATAAATCTTTGAATCTTACGTGCTCTGGCCACTGTTAATTTATCTTCTTCAGATAACTCATCCATACCTAAAATTGCAATGATATCTTGTAGAGACTTATAAGTCTGCAGTACAGCTTGTACATTTCTTGCAACTCGATAATGTTCATCTCCAACAACACGAGGGTCTAATATTCTTGAAGTACTATCTAACGGATCAACAGCAGGATAAATGCCAAGCTCTGCAATCTGTCTTGAAAGCACGGTTGTTGCATCAAGGTGTGCAAACGAGGTTGCAGGAGCAGGATCGGTTAAATCATCAGCAGGAACATATATTGCCTGCACAGATGTAATTGAACCTTTATTTGTAGATGTAATTCTTTCCTGAAGTGATCCCATATCAGTTGCAAGAGTAGGTTGATAACCTACGGCAGATGGAATTCTACCAAGCAGAGCTGACACCTCTGAACCAGCTTGAGTAAATCTAAAAATATTATCTACAAAAAATAATACATCTTGGCCTTCCATATCTCTAAAATACTCAGCAACTGTCAAACCTGTTAAAGCTACACGAGCTCTTGCTCCTGGAGGTTCGTTCATTTGTCCATAAACTAATGCACATTTTGACTCTTTACCTTCTAAATCAATAACGCCAGATTCAATCATTTCATGATAAAGGTCATTACCTTCTCTAGTTCTTTCTCCAACACCAGAAAATACTGAATAACCACCATGAGCTTTTGCAATGTTATTTATTAGTTCCATGATAATAACTGTTTTACCAACCCCTGCTCCTCCAAAGAGACCAATTTTTCCTCCCCTAGAATAAGGCGCTAGCAAATCTACAACTTTAATACCCGTAACAAGAATTTCTGTTTCTGTAGCTTGATCAACAAAGTCAGGGGCATCTCTATGAATTGACCATTTATCTGTAGATTTAATTTCACCCCTTTCATCAACAGGCTCACCAACAACATTCATAATTCTACCCAAAGTCTCAGGGCCTACTGGAACCTGTATCTGATTACCGGTGTCAACAACATCGTCACCTCTAGTCATTCCATCAGTTGACTCCATAGCAATAGTTCTAACTGTGGACTCACCTAAATGCTGTGCGACCTCAAGGATCACAGTTTTGTCACCAACTTTACATTCTAATGCTGCAAGAATTGGCGGCAAGTTTTCTTCAAAGCGTACATCAACTACAGCTCCGATAACTTGTGATATGGTACCTTTATTATTTGTTGTCATATTTACTCCTTAATTAAACTGCTTCTGCTCCAGAAATTATCTCAATAAGCTCTTTAGTAATAACAGCTTGTCTGGAACGGTTATAAAATAGTGTTAAATTATCAATCATATCAGACGCGTTTCTTGATGCATTATCCATAGCGCTCATTCTAGCACCTTGTTCGCTGGC
>LULP01000187.1_pt1 | contig 38049 bp, 40 predicted proteins | sample 728111 | NCBI WGS metagenome assembly LULP01 (sample SAMN03860286, study PRJNA289734) | marine metagenome | biome: seawater column; feature: ocean; material: water; isolation source: Red Sea water column Station 149 - depth 25m | place: Saudi Arabia: Red Sea | collected 2011-10-15 | depth 25 m
AGAAATTATTATGCTTGATTGGTCAAAAAATGATTTAGATGAACCAATTAAGAATGCTGCAGATGCATATTTTAAATTACATTTAATTTCTAACAGGTTTGTATTACCGAACACTGTAAATCTAGATGGGTTATTTGAATGCTTGCCAAATGTAGTATGGACAAATAAAGGACCTATTTCTATTGATGAAATAGAATTAAGATTGAAAGAATCGAAATCTGGAAAGAATGATTTATATATAAGATCCATAGATAAATTTCCATGTCTTACTGATTATGTTGTTCCAAAGAAAGTTAGAATTGCTGATGCAAGCAGAGTGAGGCTTGGAGCATATTTGAGTGCTGGAACAACAGTAATGCACGAAGGATTCATTAATTTTAATGCTGGGACCTTGGGTAAAGCGATGATTGAAGGAAGAGTTTCAGCTGGAGTAGTAATTGGTAATAACTCTGATTTAGGAGGTGGTGCCAGCACCATGGGTACTCTTTCAGGAGGCAATGATACAAAAATATCTATTGGAGAAAATTGCCTTATTGGTGCAAATGCAGGAGTAGGCATTTCGTTAGGTGATAATTGTATTGTTGAAGCAGGTTTATACATTACTGCTGGAACTAAAATCAATGTAACTAAAGATAAAAATGAATCGCCACAGATTGTCAAAGCACGAGATTTATCTGGTAAGTCAAACCTTCTTTTCATTAGGGATTCTTTGACTGGAATGGTCATGGCTAAACCAAATCAAAAAAAATCTTATTTAAATAAAGAACTGCACTCAAATGATTGATTTTCTTCAACAACTTATAAGAATTAAATCGCTTTCTCCAAATGATGAAGGTTGTTTTGATCTTATTGAAAAAGAATTAAAGGAATTGAATTTTAAATGCGAACGAATTAATTATCAGAACGTAGAAAATTTGTATGCAACGATAGGAGATTCTGGAAAACTTTTTTGTTTTCTTGGGCATACCGATGTAGTTCCAAGTGGGCCTGAAGATAAATGGAAATACCCACCCTTCTCAGCAACAATTGAGCAAGATATTCTATATGGTAGAGGAACAGCGGATATGAAATCATCTGTCGCTGTTTTTATGGAAAGTGCAAAAGAATTTCTAAAGACCATAGAAAAGCTTAATTTCAGATTAGCAATATTACTAACATCTAATGAAGAAGGTAATTCTAAAGATGGATTTATCGATAAGATTGTTGAAAAAATGATAGATGATGATGAGCATATTGATTTTTGCCTTGTTGGGGAACCAACATCTAGTAAGAAAGTTGCTGATTGTGCAAGAGTAGGAAGGCGAGGATCACTCGGAGGTAAATTAAAAATTTTTGGTAAGCAAGGACACATAGCCTATCCCGAAAATGTTATCAATCCAATATTTTTATCAAGTGACTTAATTACAAAACTAAAAAACAAAAAATGGGATAATGGGAATGATATTTTTGATCCAACAAGCTTTCAAATTTCTAATATAAGTTCTGGAACTGGTGCTCATAATGTTGTCCCTGGCAATCTTGAAATAATATTTAATTTCAGGTTTTCGACTGAATCATCTGAACAAAGCTTAAAAGCTGATTTTGAATCGATAATCAATGATCTTGGTATAAATTATGAATGTGAATGGGATCTTAACGGAGATCCTTATTTAACAGAAGAAAATTTCTTCAAGGATATAGTCTGTTCCTCTGTTGAAGAGATAACAGGATATCTTCCAGAATTGAATGCTAAAGGTGGAACTTCAGATGGACGATTTGTAGCAAAAATGAATACTGAAATTGTTGAATTAGGTCCTGTTAACCAGTCTATTCACCAAGTTGATGAGCACGTAAAAATTAGTGATTTATGGAAATTAAAGGATATTTATAAAAATATTCTAGTAAATCTTAATCAAAATCTTTAGATTTTTTCTTTCTATTATATTTTGTCTTATCTTTATGAGTTTTTGGTTTGTGAAACTTATCCATGTTTTTTTTAACAGGATCTTTTTTTTTAATTCGCGCCATGCATCAGCTTTTTGAGAAGAGGTGTAATTATTGCTAAGAATATTCCACAACCTATTGCGATTAGTCCAACATCAGTATAAACATCCATGAAAGCTTGTTTTTGAGCTAGATTAAAAACATCGCTTGCCTCTCCTGAAGACTCTGATGCAGTTGCTCTAGCAATTAATCCAGCTACATAGTTTCCAGCTGCAGAAGCAAAAAACCACATTCCCATCATAAAACCAACAATTCTCTGAGGAGATAATTTGGTAACGGATGAAAGTCCAACAGGAGACAAGCAAAGCTCTCCTAGGGTATGCAACAGATATATTAGTATTATCCAAAATACGCCTGTTTGAAGTCCCTCAGATGATTTCATGCCATAAACTAGAGCTAAAAATCCTAATCCAACAAAAACAATACCAATTGAGAACTTGATTGGTGTAGATGGTTCCATATTTCTTTTTGCAAGAGCTATCCATAAAAGAGCAAAAAGAGGAGCTATTGTAAATATAAATCCAGCATTTAGAGATTGAAACATAGATGCTGGGACTTCCCAACCAAAAATTACTCTATCAACACCTCTATCAGTAAGAATGTTTAATGAAGATCCTGCCTGTTCAAATAAAGCCCAAAATATCAGTGAAAATAATATTAAAATCCCCACAACTATTAATCTGTCTCTTTCTTCAGGAGCACATTTTAATAGAGCATAAAATAACCATGCGCCAATAAAAATGACTCCAAAGCCTCCTAATAATTGCCCCACCAACTGTGAATTTTGAACTAAAAACCATGTTATTAAGACCATCACAACACCAGAAATATATGCCCAATTTTCATATGAAATTCCGTTAATCTTTGTCATATATTTGTTTGATGGTGGCTCTGCTAAGCCCTCAAGATATTTTTGTCCCCATAAAAATATAATTAATCCCAGCAACATACCAATTCCAGCAGCTCCAAAACCATATGCCCAACCAATTTCTTCTCCTAAGTATCCGCAAAGGAGTGTCGCAGTAAAAGCACCAATATTTATACCCATATAAAAAATTGTAAAGCCCGAATCTCTTCTTGGGTCTCCTTCTTCATACAAAGCTCCAACCATTGTTGAAATGTTTGGTTTTAAAAAACCTACACCTGAAACTATTAAAGCTAACGAAAGATAAAAAACCTGTTCGCTGCTTTCTACTGTCATGCCTAAGTGTCCAAACACCAATAAAATGGCGCCATAAGTTACAGCTTTCTTTGATCCTAAAATTTGATCAGCTAACATTCCTCCAAAAACTGGCATTATGTAAACTAAAGATGTGTAAGCTCCATAGATTAAATAACTTGTTGTGTCAGTAAATTCCCAATGCTTTGTTAGGTAAAGTATCAGAAGTGCTCTCATTCCATAATAAGAGAATCTTTCCCACATTTCTGTTGCAAAACATACAAATAAACCTTTGGGATGTCCAAGAAAATCTGAAGTAGAACTCATATTAATTTATTTTTTTTTATAATTTAGTACTATACCAAAATGTCTGAAAATTCACATAAAGTATTTCCTCTTAAAAGAATAGCTGCGGCCATATACGATTTATTATTATTACTTGGTGTATGGTTTGCATCAGGATCAATAGCTGTATGGATAAATGGAGGTATTATTGAGAGTAAATGGATTGGTCCATTGATTGTATTTTTAAGCACATGGATTTTTTATGGATATTTTTGGACACATGGCGGCAAAACACTTGGAATGGCGGTCTGGAAATTTGAAATTTACAGTCTCGATAAAAAACCAGTAACCTTTTATCAGATATCAATTAGGTACTTTTGTAACCTTTTAACATTTTTTTTATTTGGGCTCCCATTAGTCTTAATTTATTTTACAAAAAACAATCTTTCACTAAGTGACATCATTTCAAAAACAACGTATCAGAAAATTTAAATTTTCCGATAAGAGTTAATTGCAAGCAACGCCAAAAAAATAGATGGGATCATTACTCCAATTAAAACTGACAAGTTAAATGAAATAAATATCCCAATTGATAAATCCTGCATAAGCTTATAGACAAAGGCACCAAAAACAGAAATTGTAATTCTTGCCCCAATGTTTAAATCTCTTAGTGAACCAAATATCAGTGACCCAAAATATGCAATTAATGCAAAAATAGATAGTGGAATAAGTACTACTTTATATAAAGCTTTATCAATGTGCTGTTTGAAAAGAATATCATCCTCAAGTTTGCTTTCGATAAATAATTTTTTTAAATAATAGAGTTCTGAAATATTTTCGTTTTGAATATTTTTTATCGAAATTCTTGATTGTATTGGAATAACAAAATTTACTTGCTGATCATTACCAAATACTATTTTAGTATCATCAATCTTAGCTAATTTTGACTCAAAAACATTTATTTCCTTATCATCAATCAACTTTATTAGTTTTGCATTAAAAATATTATCTTCAATAATATCTTGATAACCTAAAAATAAATCATTTTGATTTATCCATTTGTTCTCATTAGAGGCTATTACTTTTTCTAGTAGAACATTCTTGTTAATTTCTGCATTTATATATGACTTTTTGAATATAACTTCATCAAATAATATAAGTAAAGTTGCTAATAATATTGGCCCAATAGAACTTATTAAAATTATTTTAAACGGCGACTTTCCAGCAGATCTAAGAACATTTAAATTACCTTCTTGATGAGAAATTGCCAATGCAATCATGACTCCCAATAAGCATGCCCCCTCAACAAAATCGATTAGTCTATGCGGCATTGACTGAAAAACATAAACTAAAATGCTAGTGAAAGTATATCTTTCTGAAATATTCTCCAATTCAGAAATTAAAGAGAATATAGAATCAAGTATTCCAAATAATATTAAAATGGATATTGAGAAAACAAATGATCTCTTTATTAAATATAAATTAAAAATACCCATTAACTTACAATCCATACAAAGAGAAAAATAATAAAAATTATCAGCATTATTCTTGGAAAATAACCTTTTTTGAAAATAATGTTTGGTTTTAAAAAATCTTGCCAAAAAAGACCAAACAACCCTATCAAAAGAAATAACAAGTGAGTCAGCCAAATATAGTATTGCGAAAGCGAATTGTCCCGATCAATGAGATCTCTGGTTAAAATAAGCAAACTCAAATAAAAAATATAAATGGCTATTGCAGGAAAAAATACTGATAATCTTCCCTGCCTAGGTTCAACTTTTGAAATACTAATACCAATAAGTAACAGAATAAAGATTGTGATTGGAATTGAAATATTCCAAAGAAACTCGGATTTAGAGGACTTAAGAGAATAATCAAAAAGTTTTGAAAGTGATAAACCACTTAAAGAGGAAGTATCATTATCTATTGGTATTTTAAGTTTTCCAAAATCTGAAGTTATTTGATTTTTTGATTCAAAGATTCCTTGATGCAACTTTCCATCCTCAAATTTAAGATCTAATTCTGCTCCATGATTCTGAAACGTCATACTGTCAGAAAGAATTAGTGAAGATGAATCTCCATCAGACAAGAAAATTGTAACTCCTTCAAGAACATCGTCATTTTTTTTATCAGAGTAAATGAAGCCATCACCTTCATTAAACATAAAAATTTTATTTGGTTTGATAGATTCAAATTGATCTTGAAAAGAGTCGACTGAAAGCATGTCTTTTGAAAGTTCCTTTGTATATGGTGCTACGAACAAACTTAATATTAATGTGGAAAAAAAGAATGCAATTGCTTGAGGAAATAAAAACTTCAAAAGATTGTTTTTTGACAAGCCAGCAGAAAAATAACCATATATTTCATTTTCTGCATACATTCTTGAAATTGTCACAACTACACCAAGAAAAAATGAAAAAGGTATTAGTAAGGTAATGAAATCTGGAAACCTAAGAACAACAACTTTTAATATTATATTTGGGTCCAATAGGCCCTCAGAAGCCTGCTCAAAATATCCAACAAATCTTGATCCAATAACTAAAAAAAAGAAAATGAATAATATGGCGACACTCGATTTTAAAACCTCAATATTCAAACTTTTTGAAAGAATATTTTTTTTATACATGCCTTGTGAAGTATGATGCATTACAATATTTATCTTATCAGTAAATACTATTACAGGAGAACTTAAATGGCATATAAAGTTTTAAATAACGTTTCAGTAAAAGATGTAACTTCGTCTGATTTACTATCTCTTAAAACAGATTTATTAGTAATTGTGATAAATAAAAACACCAAGGATAAAGTTGTTAATCAACTTGCAAAAGATGTTTCGTCACATTTAAAAGAATCTGGAAGCTCAGTATTGGTTCCAAATGCTAAATCATTTAACGCTAAGAATGTACTTTTAGTAAAAGGATTCCAGGATAGTGATCAAATTCACAAATTAATCTCAATGTATCAATCAATAGCACAAAAAGGCAATCAGTTAAAAGCCAAAGATATTTCAATAATGCCAGGGACGGTTTATCCAAAAGGTAAGTGTGAGATGTGGCTAATTGAAATGGTAGCTAAAACTATTGAATCAAACGTCTATATTTTTTCTGAAACATGCAATAAAACTGCAAAAAAACCAAGTGTTAAAAAGCTTAACATTCTAGTATCTTCTCTTACAAAATCTGATTTGATAAAAGCCAAAAACGCTGCAAAAAAAGGATACGCAATTGGTGAGGGAGTAAATAGTGCCAAATATTTGGGTGATCTGCCTGCTAATCATTGCACACCAAGAATCATTGAAAAGAAGGTAAAGGCAATGACAAAAGATTTTCCAAAGCTAAAAGTAAAATCATTCAATGAAAATCAAATGAAAAAAATGGGTATGGGTTCATTTTTAAGTGTCTCTAGAGGAAGTGAAGAGCCTGCAAGAATGATGGTAATTGAATATAAAGGTGGTAAATCATCAGAGAAACCAGTTGCTTTAGTAGGAAAAGGGGTAACTTTTGACACTGGTGGAGTTTCAATAAAACCTAGTCCTGCAATGGATGAAATGAAATGGGATATGTGTGGTGCAGCAACAGTATTTGGTGTCATGTCAATGCTTGCAAGACTAAATGCCAATGTAAACGTTGTTGGAATTATGGGTTGTGCTGAAAATATGTGTTCATCAAAGGCTACAAAACCAGGTGATGTTGTCACTTCAATGTCTGGACAAACTATTGAGATACTAAATACTGATGCTGAAGGACGACTTATTCTTGCTGACTGTTTAACTTATGTTGGAAAGTATAAGCCCTCACATGTAATTGATATGGCCACATTAACAGGTGCAGTTGTAATTGCTCTTGGAAGACATGCCAGCGGTGTAATGACAAATGATCAACATCTTGCAGATATGATCATTGAATCTGGTGAAGAGTCTGGAGACAGAGCATGGCAATTACCTTTATGGGATGAACATCAATCATGTACAAATACAAAATATGCAGATTTAGCTAATATTGGAGGTGGAAGAGAAGCAGGCACTATTCACGCTGCTGCATTCCTTTCTAAGTTTACCAAAGATTATAAGTGGGCTCATATTGATATTGCTGCCACCGCATCCTACAGCACGCCTGTGAAAGCTGGAACTGGAAGGCCTGTTCCACTTATTAGTGAACTTCTTCTAAGTAAAAGATTGAAATAAAAACTAAGGCCATATGGATAAACAATACAATCCTATTGAAGTTGAGGAAAAATGGGTAAAAATATGGTCAAAAAGAAAAGTTTCAAATAAAGAATCTAAAGAATCTTTTTCACAGGTAATACCCCCGCCAAATGTTACTGGCACACTCCACATGGGACATAGTTTCCAATACTCAATTATGGACTTCTATACTAGATTTAATCATATGAAAGGCAAAGACTCATATTGGCAAGTTGGGAGTGATCATGCAGGAATAGCAACTCAAATGGTTGTAGAGAACAATCTTCCAAAAAATAATATAACAAGAAAAGATCTGGGTGATAAATATAGATTTACTCTTGATGACGGATGTAATGACGCTGTAATAAAAGCTTTTGTAGAATTATATAGAAAAGACAAAATTTATAGAGGTTATAGACTCGTAAACTGGGATCCTTCACTTAAAACAGCTGTTTCAGATCTTGAAGTTATCAGGCAAGAAAAAGACGGAATAATTTGGCACATAAAGTACCCTATTGAAGATAGTCAAGATTTTGTGATTGTTGCTACAACAAGACCTGAGACAATGTTTGGAGACATGGCTGTTGCAGTAAATCCAGAGGATAAAAGATATAAAGATTTAATTGGTAAAAAAATAATATTGCCTTTTGTAGATAGAAAAATACCGATTATTGCTGATAAATATGTTGATATGGATTTTGGTACAGGATGCCTAAAAATTACACCCGCTCATGATTTTAATGACTATGAAATTGGAAAAAAATATTGTTTGCATGAAATTAATGGAGAAGTATTCACTTCAAAAGATGCTGATAAATTTCAACCAATTAACATATTCAATGAAGATGCATGGTCCAACAAAAATGTACCTAAGCCTTTTCAAAACCTTGACCGATTTAAAGTAAGAAAACTTGTTCTCGAAAAATTAAATGAAAAGAAATTATTGTTGAAAGAAGAAAAGCATCCCATCAGTGTTCCAAGAGGTGAAAGATCTAATATTGTAATTGAGCCAAGATTAAGTAATCAGTGGTATGTAAAAACTTCTGAGATGGCAAAAAAAGCCAATGATGCCGTTAATAATGGTGAAGTAAAATTTCATCCTAATAATTGGATAAAAACTTATTTTAATTGGATGGATAACATTGAAGATTGGTGCATAAGCCGTCAAATTTGGTGGGGTCATAGAATACCTGCTTGGTATGACAATGAAAATAATATATATGTTGGTTTCGATGAAACAGAAGTTAGAGAATACTATGATCTTGACAATAGAAAATTATCACAAGATGAGGATGTTCTTGATACCTGGTTTTCTTCAAGTTTATGGCCATTTTCATCGTTGGGTTGGCCAAATGATTCAGAAGACTTAAAAAAACATTTTCCAACTTCTCTATTAGTCACTGGATTTGACATAATATTTTTCTGGGTAGCAAGAATGATCATGATGAGTATTGAATTTACTAATAAAATACCTTTCAAAGATGTTTATGTAACGGGTTTAATAAGAGATGAAAATGGTCAAAAGATGTCTAAATCGAAGGGAAATATCATAGATCCATTAGATTTAGTATATGGAATATCTCAAGATGAATTAGTTGATAAGAGAACAGCCAATCTGATGCAAGAAGGATTAGCTGAGAAAATTGAAAAGAAAACTAGAAATCAATTTCCTAAGGGCATTGAGTCTTATGGAACTGATGCCTTAAGAATGACATTTTTTTCCATGGCTACGCATACAAAAGATATCAGTTTTGAGTTTGGTAGACTTAAAGGTTTTAGAAATTTTTGTAACAAAATATGGAATGCTGCAAGGTTTATTGATGGTTATCCAATTGAAAAAGAAATATTTGATGCAGAAAATGATATAGACAAATGGATATATGATGAATTTCGAAAGACCAAGGAACAAATTAATAAAAATATAATTGAATACAGACTAGATTTCGCTGTTAATGAGATATATGAGTTTTTTTGGAGTAAATTTTGTGATGTTTATATTGAAGAATGTAAGAATTCAGGTAATACAGCCAACCTAAGGCCGCTTCTCAATGAAATCTTGCATGTTATGCACCCTTTTGCTCCTTTTATAACAGAGGAAATAAGTGATTTGTTGTTTAATAAAAGTATCATTAGCTAGGTAAGATAAACATTTGTATATGATCAATGTCATCTTCGAGATAGACATCACCTCTTGAGGTAAATCCGAGGTTTTCATAAAATTTTTCCAGCCTGTATTGTGCAGAAATAACAATTTCGTGATTTGGAAATTTTTTAAATAAGAAGCTCTTTCCAAGGTTTGTTATATCTTTTCCTAAATTCAAATTTCTAAAATCTTTTTTTACAACTATTCTTCCAATTGATGAACCTTCATATTTAATCTTAGGTTTAAATGCTCTCAGATACGCTACTAAATCATGTTCTTTATAACCAAGTAAATGGAATGCATCTTGGTCAGAATAATCAGCGTCAATATATGGGCAATTCTGTTCATATACAAAAACTTCTTGTCTTAAATTAATAATTGCATAAAGCTCATCAATAGATAAATCCATATAATCCTTCCAAATGTAATTAATATTTGTATTCATAAAAGAAAATTTTTAATGTTCTTGTTTTGTTTAAATGCATACTATAATGTTTCACATTTTCTCATAGATAGTAAAAATATATGAAAACAATTTATGATTTTTCTGTTAAAGATTCAGAACTAAATGAAGTTTCTTTGACAAGATTTAAAGATAAGGTGCTACTAATTGTAAATGTTGCAAGTTATTGTGGTTTAACTTATCAATATGAAGGTATCGAAAACCTTTATAAAAAATATAAAGAATCAGGTTTTGAAGTGCTTGCATTCCCATGCAATCAATTTGCACTTCAGGAACCCGGCACTAATGAAGAAATCAGAAATTTTTGTGAGACAAAGTATGCGATTACTTTTGAAATTTTTAACAAAATACATGTTAATGGTTCAAAATCTGATCCGCTTTATAAGTTTTTAAAAAATAAAATGCCAGGTGTGGCTGGAACATCACAAATTAAATGGAACTTTACTAAATTTTTAATTTCTAAAAATGGAGATGTCGTTAAACGCTTTAGCCCACAAACTGAGGCAAATGAAATTGAATCAAGCATAATAGAATTACTTTAGTTTAAATATCTAAACTCATGAGAACGGCATCGTCAGGACTGTCACCAGAATAGTAATTTGTCCTGATTGCATCTTTAATAAATTTAAATTTACTGTAGAAATTAATTGCTACTTTATTTTTAGATCTGACCTCTAAATATATTTTTTTTGCTCCAAGTACTTTCGATTGATTTATCATTGTCTTCAACAAAATACTACCAGCTCCAGATCTCTGATGATTTTTTTCAACAGCAATGCTAAGTAAATGGCTTTCTTTTTTAATATGCGAAAATATTATAAATCCAACAATCCTTTTATTGTATTTACAAACTAATGATTTGTGACCAACTTCGAATGAAGAGAAAAAGTTTTCTTTTGACCAAGGCGTTGGATTTGTTGTTTTTTCGATTTCATATGCTTCTTTTAAGTCTGATTGACTCATAAGTGAAATTTCATACATTTTTATAAATCTAATTTTTTCTTTATATCTTTCCAAAGATTTGCTTTTAAATTTTTTTGAAGCATAAGTTGATTTACAGATGGTGAATAAATTACCTCGCAATCAAAAGAAAGATTATAAGAAATTTTTCCAAAAACTATTGCTAATTTAATATCATTAAAACTTGAAATCTTTTGTTGTAGTGACTCTTGAGAATCAAAAAAAGCATTTTCAAAAATTTCTTCTCCTTGATCAAGTTTTGTTGATGTTAATACTGCTTTTATAAGATCTTGCTGCTCTCTAACAAAGTTTTCAAAAGGCTTATCAAATATTGCTAATATTTTACCTTTTAAGAAATAGTGATAAGTTTTTTGAGAAATAATTTTTCCTTGCGACCTTAATGAATATCTTTGAATTCCAATCTCTTTTAATATAAGGTTAGTTTTTATTTCTGGTGTGAGCATAAAAATATAATAACATTTAGTTAAAGAAGAATGGATAATCCAACAGACAAATATTCTGCTTTTCAGCCAATTAGTCTTCAAAATAGGAAATGGCCTGAAAAAGAATTAAAAGAAGCACCTATTTGGTGCTCTGTAGACTTGCGTGATGGCAATCAGGCATTGATCGAGCCGATGGGATCTGAGCGAAAAAATAGAATGTTTGCTTTACTTTGTAAACTAGGTTTTAAGGAAATTGAAGTTGGTTTTCCGTCAGCGTCACAAACTGACTTTGATTTTGTTAGAGATCTAATCGAGAACAAAAGAATTCCTAGTGATGTAAAAATACAGGTTTTAACTCAAGCTAGAGAAGAATTAATTAGAAAAACTTTTGAATCTCTCCGTGGGTCAAAACAAGCTATTGTTCATTTCTATAATTCAACCTCAACTTTACAGAGAAGAGTAGTGTTTGACCAAGATAAAGAAGGTATAAAAAAAATTGCACTTGATGCGGCAATATTAATTAAAGATTTAGCTGAGGAAAATCCTGATACTGAATGGACATTTGAGTACTCACCTGAAAGCTTTACAGGAACTGAATTAGATTATGCAAGAGATGTTTGTGATGAAGTTGTCGATATATTAAAAACAGCATCTAAAAATAAAATTATTATAAACCTTCCAGCAACTGTCGAAATGTCTACTCCAAATATATATGGCGATCAAATTGAATGGATGAATGAAAATCTTAAAAATAGAAAAAATATTTGTTTAAGTCTTCATCCTCATAATGATAGAGGAACTGCAGTAGCAGCATCTGAATTTGGACTTATGGCCGGTGCAGATAGGATTGAAGGTACGCTTTTTGGGAATGGTGAGAGAACTGGAAATGTTGACGTTGTTACTATTGCATTAAATATGCTTACTCAAGGCATAGATCCAAAATTAGACTTCTCTAACATTAATTCAGTTATGAGAGAGGTTGAATATTGTAATCAACTTCCAGTTCATCCAAGACATCCCTATGCAGGAGACTTAGTTTTTACTGCATTTTCTGGTTCTCACCAAGATGCTATCAAGAAAGGTTTTAATGCTATGAAAAGCTCAAATGATCCTAAATGGCAGGTTCCATATTTACCTATAGACCCAGCAGACTTGGGCAGAAATTATGAAGCAGTCGTAAGAATTAATTCTCAATCGGGCAAAGGTGGCGTAGCTTTTCTTTTGGAAAAAGATCACGGAGTCTCATTGCCAAGAAGATTACAAATTAGTTTAAGTCAAAAGATACAAAAACTTGCTGATGATACTGGTAAAGAAATATCTAGTACTCAAATATGGGATATATTTGAAAACAATTATCTTAAAGCTAAAAATAATTACTCATATATTAAACATGAATCTTCAACGAAAGATGATATTCATTCTTTATCTTTGATCATGAAGATGGGAAGTTCAAAAGAGGAAATTTCAGGATCTGGAAATGGTCCCATAGATTCTTTTATAAATGGTTTATCTAAGAAGATCGGAATAAATATAAAGGTAGCTGATTATCATCAATCTGCAATATCTTCAGGTTCAGACGCAAAAGCAGCTGCTTATATCGAGTTAGAACAAGACGGAAAAACATTTTGGGGCGTTGGTATTCATCCAAATACAACGAGAGCGTCATTTGATGCAATAATCGTAGGTCTTAGTAAGCTTTTGAATACTTAATCAAAATTGGGTTCTCTTTTTTCAAGAAATGCTTTCACAGCTTCTCTATTTTGATCACTCACAGTGAGTTCATTCTGAATTTCAGCTTCATTACTGAAAGTATCCCAATAGCTCATGGCCAAAGACTCACGCATCAATCTTTTAGTATGATTTAACGATTGTGATGATCTTTTTGCCAATTGGTTTGCCCAATCTAATGTTATCTGTTCTAACTGATCAGAAGGGACAACTTTATTAGCGATGCCATATTTTAAACAGTCTGATGCTAATATTTTTTTTGCTTCAATTGCATGTTCATAGGCTTTTGCATATCCCATAAACTTAGGCAGAAACCATGATAAACCTCCGTCAGGCACCAACGCGATATTGCTAAATACTGATAAAAGATATGAATCCTCAGACATTACTCTTAAATCACATGACATTGCCAAGGCTGCTCCAATACCTGCAGCAGGTCCTGGAACTGATGCTATAACAGGCTTCGGCATATTTATGATATTTTCAAATGAAGGCTTATACCCTCTGATTAAAGCATCTTTTGATCCAGACCAACTAGCTTTCCTTTCACTTAAATCAGCACCTGCAGAAAAGCCTCTGCCCGCACCAGTTAGAATAACTACTTTGACAGAATCATCATTCATTACGTTCTCAGTTGCTTTCTGTAAATCCCATACCAATTGCTCATTAACAGCATTTAACATATCTGGTCTATTAAGCATTATTGTTGAAACTTTTCCTTGATTTAAAACTTGTATAGTTTCTAAATTCATTTTTCTCTCCTTTACTCTTTTATCGATATCAAAATTTTGCCATCTTCAAATGTTATTTTACCTGCTAGCTGTTCTTTGTCAGCTCTTGACCAACTTACAATTGATTTTGAGGTTGGATTTGAATGTATAAAAGTTTTAATTACTTCTTCTAATACCTTTGAGCTAGGCATAGATATACCCTCTTCCTTAATTGCATGGCGTAATACCTCTTTAATAATCTCGGTATCAAGTTTCATTAATTCATCTTTGTTAATTTTATTCTTTACTAAATCTTTATAATTGTTTTTTAACAGATTCGAAAAATTCGTATTTCTTTCTTCAATCAGTTGAGAGGTTTTAAAAACACGTTTAGAAAAATCATTCCATCTTTCATTTAAAACAGGAAATATTTCATTTCTTAAAAAATTTCTATCAAATGAATTATCGATATTTGAACTGTCTTGAATATATTTTATTTTATTTAATTCCAAATATTGCATTATGTCTTTCTTAGAGATATTCAAAAATGGTCTAATCACATATCCTTTCCCAAGGTTTCTTTTTTTATGTGGTCCTTGCAAGCCATCAATACCAGTTCCTCTTAACAATCTTAAAAAAATTGTTTCAGTGACATCATCTGAATGATGAGCAGTGAGAAGTTGATCATTATGATCTAAATATTTTTCAAAAATTCTATATCTCTCATTTCTTGCTGATGCTTCAGTGCCGCCTCCAGAGGGAATTATATTTGTTGATTCATTAATAAAATTAATTTTTAGATCTTCGCATGTTTCTTTACAATGCACTTCCCAATCATTGCTATTTTTTGAAATATTATGATTAATATGAATGGCACTTAAATCTAAATTATATTCTGAGCAAATCTTACTTAGAAAGTAAAGTAAAGCTGAGGAATCAGGCCCGCCACTGTAGCCAATAAAAATTTTTTTATCAAAATCAAGGGTACTTTTAAGTTCTTCTATAGATAACAATTTATGTGCCAACACTTAAAATTCTTTCGTATCTTCTTTCTAATAAGTCTTCAATGGACATCTGATTCAAAATTGACAAATTTCTTATTAATGAACCTTTTATGTTTTCAGATATTAAGTCGTAGTCTCTATGTGCTCCTCCAAGTGGCTCTTGAATAATTTCATCAACAATCTTTATTTTTTTAAGTTCGTTGGATGATACTTTCACGGCTTCAGCTGCATCTGGAGCTTTTTCAGATGATCGCCAAATAATTGAAGCACATGCTTCAGGCGAAGCTACTGAATAAATAGCATACTCAAGCATAGAAAGATGATCTCCAACACTGATTGCAAGAGCGCCACCAGATCCTCCTTCTCCAGTGACAACAACTATAATCGGAGTCTTAAGCTCTGACATAGTGGCTAAATTTCTAGCAATTGCCTCACTTTGACATCTTTCTTCACCCTCTACTCCCGGATAGGCTCCAGCAGTGTCTACAAATGTTATGACTGGCAACGAAAATTGTTCAGCCAAAAGCATTAATCTCTTAGCTTTTCTGTATCCTTCAGGGTTAGTCATGCCAAAATTTCTTTTAACTTTTTCATCTGTATCTCTACCTTTTTCATGCCCAATTGCCATAACTGGCATGTTTTCTAACATACCTATACCTCCAATAATAGAAGCGTCGTCTCCAAATTGCCTGTCACCATGCAGTTCATCAAAATCATCAAAGATTCTAGCTATAAAATCTGATGTGTGAGGTCTATTAGGATGTCTTGCAACTTGAACAATTTGCCATGTGTCGAGTTTAGAATAAATCTTTTTTGTGAGTGCTTTGTTTTCTTTTTCTAAGTTTAGAATTTCATCATTTAATGCAGGCGAATCGACAGCAGCAGTTCTTAAAGCACTAAGCTTTTGTGCTAATTCTTTGATAGGCTCTTCAAAATTTAAAAACTTTTCGTCATCCATAAATTGTTATATTTGGTAATTGTTATATCTGAATTACATCCTTTCCAAAGATTTCTTCCAAATAGAACAAATTTTCAAGAGTTGGCTTAAATTTATACTCATCTCCAAGCTCTATTATAGCCTCTGATTCATTTGTTTGAACTTTAAGATTTATGCCACATGTACCTTCTTTCCAAAAAATATTTTCAATAAGTTCTAATTTTTCAGAAACATCATCTAAGGTTATCGAATCTGACTTCGTAGCATCAATTAAAATTTCTTTTGTTTTCTTAGATAATTCTTCGTCGATACTTTTTACTTCTTTTACTCTCATTCTGAACATTAAGGCACCAAGATCATTTGATCTATAGTCATCAACCTCAACTGAACCTTTTAATGACAAAATTGATCCTTCTTTAAGAAGATTATGACAATTTTCTAAAACTTCACTTGAAATTATTCCATCCATAACTCCACTCCCATCATCAAAGTTTATGAATGTAAGAGGCATACCTTTTCGATCTTTGATTTGTCTAACACTGTTTACTAGACAAACTAATGACGATTTTTTTATATCAGTATTTAAATCAGAAATTCTGTTTGTTCTTATTTTTTTAATTTTGTTATCAATGGCTATCACAGGATGGCCAGAAAGATAGTAACCCAGAGATTTTTTTTCAAATTCAAGTTTTTCACTTAAAGTTAATTCTTGAATGTTTTTATATTTGTCATATGGATCAAAACTTTCATCAAAATTAGCAAAGAGGTCACCACTTTTTAAGTTTGATTGTCCATTTTGTATAGAGGCATCTTTCAGCATGTCTTCCACACATGCTATGGCAATACTTCTTGAAGGACTTAAACTATCAAATGCTCCTGATTGAGATAGTGCCTCTAGTGACTTTTTACCACCTAATTTAATGTCAACTTTTTTTGAAAAATCCCATAAGTCTCTAAACTTAAATTTATTTCTTGTTTCACATATTTGCTTAATAAACATGTCCGCTACGCCCTTTATAGCCCCAAGTCCGTATTCAATCTCATTATTTTTATTAACAACAAAACCTCTTCTACTATAGAGGATATTCGGTTTTAAAACCTTAATACCCATTCGGGAGCATTCTTGTGTTAAAGCATAAATTTTATCTGTATTACCAAGCTCAGATGACAGAACAGAAGCCATGAAATGCTCAGGATAATAGGTTTTTAGGTATGCTGTTTGGTAAGATATCAGCGCATAAGCTGCCGAGTGAGATTTATTAAATCCATATTCTGCAAATTGATTAATAAGATCAAAAATTTGTTCAGCATTTTTTTCCTTAATATTATTTTTAACGCATCCTTTTACAAAAATTTCTCTTTGTTCCTCCATTTCTTCTTTCTTTTTCTTTCCCATGGCCCTTCTTAGAATATCTGCTTGACCAAGAGAGAAACCAGCTAACACTCTTGCTGCTTCCATGACCTGTTCTTGATACACAATGACGCCATAAGTCTCTTCAAGCACTTCTTCTAAAAGCTCATGAGGATAAGTTACAGGACTAACACCGTGTTTTCGGTCAACAAATTCATCATGCATGCCTGAATTTAATGGGCCGGGTCTATAAAGTGCTAATAATGCAGTAATTTCCTCAAATTTTGTCGGTTTAAGCCTTTTTATTAGGTCTCTCATTCCTGATGACTCAAGTTGAAAAACAGCCATAGTCTTTCCAGATGCTAATAATTTAAAAACTTTTTCATCATTTAAAGGTATCGAATTGATATCAAACAATTCTTTTCCTTTTTTTTCTTTGTTAATTGATTTTACTGCTCTATCAATGACTGTTAATGTTCTCAATCCTAAAAAATCAAATTTCACTAATCCAATCTTCTCTACATCATCCTTATCATATTGAGTCATTACAGAGTCTGACTGGCGATCTACATAAACAGGGCAAAAATCAGATATGCTTCCAGGAGCTATCACAACTCCTCCAGCATGCTTTCCAACATTTCTAGCAATTCCCTCAAGTTTATATGAAAGATTCACAATTTCTCTTACCTCAGCATCATTTTTTATACTTTGAGCAAATATAGGTTGCTCAGATTCAGCTTTTTCTAAGGTCATACCAGGTGCAAAAGGTATCATCTTTGATATACGGTCTCCAAGTGCGTAGGGCTTACCCATTGCTCTAGCAACGTCTCTCACGACTGCCCTTGCAGCCATGGTACCAAATGTTGCTATTTGCGAAACTGCATCTGCTCCATACTTTTTACTAACGTACTCAATAACAAGATCTCTTTTTTCCATACAGAAGTCAACGTCAAAGTCGGGCATTGATAGTCTTTCAGGATTGAGAAATCTCTCAAATAATAGACCATGATCAATTGGATCCAAGGTTGTAATACCAAGAGAATATGCAACTAATGAGCCAGCACCCGAACCTCTTCCAGGTCCTACAGGTACATCATTGTTCTTTGACCATTGAATAAAATCATAAACGATTAAAAAATAACTCGAAAAGCCCATTTTCTTTATTTGATTTAACTCATAATCTAATCTTGATACATATTCTTCTTTTTTATTTTTATCAAAATCTTTAACTAACTCATTTAATCTTTTGTGGGATAAATCAGTAATGTAAGAGTCAAAATCATGTTCTTTAGGTACAGGATACTCTGGCAAGAAATATCCCTTTGTTTTAAGAGAGACATTACATTTTTTAGATATCTCATTAGTATTATCAATGAATGAAGAACTTTCTTTAAAAAGATCTATCATTTCTTCTGAAGATTTAAAATATTGCTGATCAGAGAATGATTTTTCTCTGTTTGGATCATTTAACGTTCTGCCTGTATTGATACAAACCTTTGTCTCATGAATTTCATAATCATTTTGAGTTGAAAATAAGACATCATTAGTAGCTACTATAGGAATTCCTTTTTTTATGGATAAAGGGAGTATATTTTTAATAAACTCTAACTCATCTTCTCTATTTGTTTTTTGAATTTCTAGTACAAAATCGTCTTTAAAATATTGCGTAAATTGATCGATTTTATTTTCAGCATCAGATATATTATTTCTTCTCAGATATTCAAAAATGTGGCTGTTTTTTCCTCCAGAAATTACAACAATATCATTGTTTAATTCTGTTAAATCTTTGAATTGAATAATTGGAGATGAATATGAATAATTATTATGAGCACTTGAGATAATTTTCATTAAATTTTTATGGCCGTTATTAGTTTTGGCAAGGCATAAAAGTTCATGAGAATCCTCGTCACCGTCGAATATCACATTCAAAGAACATCCTGATATTGGCTTAATTCCAGCTAGTTCACATTTATCAAAAAATTTTACCAAGCCAAACATGTTAGATTTATCAGTCAAGGCAACAGAAGGTATAGATTTTTTTGATGCATTATCAACAATTTGATTAATGGTTAATAGGCCCTGTGAAATACTGTATTCAGAAGAAACTCTTAAATGAGAGAATGCACTCATCTTTTCAAGACCCCTTTAAATGTTCTTCTATGAATAGTCGAATGTCCATTAATCTCGAGCGCACTATAATGCTGTTTAGTTCCATAACCTTTGTTATTTTTAAAACCATAGACTGAGAATTTTTTATCAAATTTGTACATTAAGTTATCTCTATATACTTTTGCGATTATTGATGCTGCACTTATTTGTTTAATCAGCGAATCGCCTCCAATAATAACCTCCATTTCTATGTCTAAATCAGGTTTATGAATACCATCGACAAGAATTTTTGTTGGCTTTATTGGCAAGTTAAGTATAGCTCTTTTCATCGCCAATAAAGAAGCATTAAGAATATTAAATTTATCTATTTCATTGTGAGATGCTGAACCTATAGCAAAATATGAATATTTTTTAATCTTATTTGAGAGTTCAATTCTTTTTTTTTCAGAAATTTTTTTTGAATCCTTTAAGCCTTCAATGTCTTTTTTTAAAATTACAGCCGCTGCAATAACTGGTCCTGCAATATCTCCTCTGCCAACTTCATCAACTCCAGCGATAATATTCTTCAAATGTCTAGAATTGATTTAGCAGCATTTGCAAACCCTACTCCACAAAGTTTTTCCTTAATCTCACTTTGAATCTTATTCATTTGTGGAGTAATTTTAAAAATCTTATCAGCAGCTAGTAACAGATTTTTTTGATTACATTCATTTTGTACAAGTTCGGGAAAAACAGAATCTTCCAACAACAAATTTGGCAAACCTATATTTCGAACTTTTAGCATTCTAGAAATTATAAAATAATTTAAAGGATTAGTTTTGTAGCAAATTATTGGAGGACATCCAATAACAGCTGACTCCAAAGATGCAGTACCTGAGGTAACTATAGAAAATTCAGATATAGAAAGAAATTCATTTATCGCAAAGGGTTCTACAACGACATTTCTAAGAGAATTTGTCATTTCGTAAATTTTGTTAGCTAATTTATTGGTGCTTGCTGGAATCAAATAAGCTGTATCAGAATTTGGAATAGAATAATTTTCAATAAATTTTATATATGCTGGAAGCATATTTTTTATTTCTGATTCTCTACTTCCTGGAAGGATAGAAATATATTTTTTAGTATCATCAAGTGAATATTTATCTAATATATCTTTTCTAGAAGCTTTTTCTAGAGTCTTGAATGGGTGTCCTAAATGAATACTTTCATGATTAATATTTTTATAAAATTCATGTTCAAAATGAAACAAACAAAGTGTCAAATCTATAAATCTCTTTATTGACTTAGTTCTATTTTGCCTCCAAGCCCAAACAGATGGACTTACGAGTTGAATATTTTTACAAATATCTTTTTCCTTGAGAGATTTATGAATTTTTATATTAAAATCTGGAGAATCAATACCAATAAATAAATCAATTTTATTTTTTATAAAAGATTCTGTTAATTTTTTTCTTCTCATAGAAAGATTTCTATAATTAAGAATTGGGTCAACTATTCCCATTATTTGTAACTCTTCAAAATTAAATTGAGAATTTAATCCAAGATTTTCTAATTTCGGTCCACCAACACCAAGTAATTCAATATCTTTATGTTTATTTAACTCGCTAATTAGGTGAGCTCCTAACGTATCTCCAGAGTGCTCACCACAAACAACTCCAATCTTTAGAGGTCTATCTTTAATCACCTACCTGAGGATTCCTCTTTCAGATGCCTGGATTGACTTTATGAAATTCTCTATATGAATATCTTGAGTTTGCTCAAAAAGTGAACTTAATTCCAAAAGCGCTTCTTCAATTTTTAAATTTTTTCTGTACACCAATTTATATGCTTTTTTGATATTGCTAATTGAGTCATCACTAATATTTTTTCTAGACATACCTACAGAATTTATTCCAATCACCCTTGCAGGATCAGAAGCTACTTTTACATATGCTGGGACATCCATTGTAATTGACGAATTCATACCTGCGAAGCAAAAATCACCTAGTTTACAGTGTTGATGAACAGTCGTAATTCCTCCAATAGTGACGTTATTTCCTACATGTACATGTCCTGCAAGTGCAGCAAGATTTGCAAAAATATTGTCATTTCCAACTATACAATCATGTGCAACATGAGCAAACGGCATAAATAAATTGTTTGATCCTATAGTAGTTACTGAATTGTCTTGAACTGTTCCTCTATGTACTGTGACTCCTTCTCTAAAAATATTATTATCACCAATAATTAGTTTTGTTTTTTCCCCTTTGAACTTTTTATCAGGAGTGTCATCTCCAATAGTTGAGAATTGATAAATACAATTATCTTTTCCAATTACTGTAGGGCCTTTAATGACTGCGTGGCTAATAATCTTTGAGCCACTTTCAATCTGTACATCCTCTCCAATTGAACAAAATGGACCAATTTGCACATCTTTAGCAATTTTTGCTGAAGGATCAATTATTGAGGTTGGGTGGATACTCATAAAGCTTTTCTATCTGCACATAATATAGTCGCTGAACATACTATCTCATTGTTATATTCAGCTCTGCAATCAAATTTCCATATTCCTCTTTTTTCATTTACGACTTTGCTAAACAAATCTATTGTATCTCCAGGTCTTACCCTCTTTCTAAATCTAACTTTATCAACTCCTGCCAAGACGTATATAGATCCTTCTTCAGGAGTTTTATTCATTATAGTGAATCCTAAAATGCCAGATGCTTGACCCAAGGCTTCGATGATTATAACTCCTGGAAAAATTGGATTTCCTGGAAAATGACCCTGTAAAAAATATTCGTCAGGTTTAATTAATTTTCTAGCATGGATAGTTTCATTCTCATCTATTCCTACTGATGATTTTGCCCAGTCTTTATGATGCTGTGCTGGCATAATTCCAATATATTCTCCTGACTCACTAATGCTTTTGGTTATGAGCGTATGAGCTCCAACTTTTACATCTTTGCAAATTTCAAGATGTCCCAAAACTCCAGATAAGCCACCCATTTGAAAATTCTCACCTATCTTTGTTGAGCCAGCTATTGCGCATGAAGCAGCAATTGCAGAGTTTTTTCCAACTACTACATTATGAGCAATATGAACTTGATTATCAAAAATTACGCCATCATGAATTTCAGTGTTATCAATTGCGCCTCTGTCAATTGTGCAATTTGCTCCAATTTCAACATTTTTTCCAATAACTAATCCTCAGTTGCTCTATTTTTACGTATCCATTTTTTGTAGGTGCAAAACCAAAGCCGTCTGAACCAAGCACAGACCCATGATGAATTATTGAGTTTTCAGATATTGTTACGTTTTTTACGATTGAGCAATTTGCATTAATTATTACGTTTGAACCTATATTACATCTAGGTCCAATATATACGTTAGGGCCAATATATACATTTTTATCTATATTAGCCTCTTCAGATATAACAGCCGATGGATGGATTGTTGGAAAATTAATTTCGTCTTCACAAAAAAGGTTACTTATTTTTGCATATGCCAAATAAGGATCCTCACAAATTAAATAATTTTGATCGCTCTCTAAAGTAAAATCCTTAGATACAATTAATGCAGCTGCTTTTGATTCTTTTGAGTATTTCTTATATTTGTTATCAGTAACAAAAGATATAGAACTATCATTAGAATTAGAGATCGTAGATATATTATCGACAACGCAACTGGGGTCACCCTTCAGAGTTGCATTTAGTATTTCCTGTAACTCGCCTAGATTAAAGCTGATAGATTTGGACACTACTCAGATGTAGAGTTTGCCTCTGCAGCTGCTACATCAAGCATAGATGTAACATCATCAGTTAAATCTAAAGCTGGATCACTAAAAAGTAATGTCTCATTCTTTGCCATCAAAACCTTAATCTGTTTTGCAGCTATAAGCTCACCAATAATCTTTTGCATTGCAGGACCAGAACTGGCAAAAACTTCTTGAGCAGTTTCTTCTTGAGCTTGTTGAATTTTTCCAGCTAAAAACTCCAAATCTTTTCCCTTATCTTGAATTTCTTTTTGCATTTGAGCTATTTCTTCTTGTGATAGTGTTTCTAACTCTTTTTGAAGTTTTTCAGCTATAGCCTGTCTTTCTGCTTGTAACGACTGAGCTTCTTCAAGATTTGATGAATAATCTGGGTCTTCTTCAAGAGCCTTAAATGCATCAGCAGCTGCTTGAGTTGATAAAACAGCGGTTCTCATATCAATTACTGCAACTCCATCCATAGCCATCAAAGGCACTGCAGCAAACAAGAAAGCTATTAAGTATATTTTAGTTATATTTTTCATAAGTACCCCACATTGGATTTGAACATTTTATATTAACTAGAAAACATTTCCTACTGTAAATTGGAATTCTTCAGTTCTCTCTTGAGGACCAGCATTAGTAGGTTTAGAAATAGCGAAACTCATTGGGCCAAAACCAGTAATCCATGTGATTCCGACACCATAAGAATATCTCAAGTCATCAATAGATGGTTTATAGCAATTAATTTGATAATCTTTACAGTTATCTGAAAACACATTTCCAAAATCAAAAAAGAAAGCACTTCGCATTGATCTTTGGTCTTCAATAAAGGGGAGTCTAAAGATCATTTGAAGACTTCCTTCAACTTTAATGTTTCCGCCAATAGGAGCATCTCTATATCTTGATGTATTGTTAGCATATGGATTGTAGTATGGAGAGTCTAATTCACCATCTCCATCAGTATCTAAAAGATTTGGACATGTTCCTTCCTCATAATTAAATTCGTAACATGGAGCATCAGTGCTTCTTGGTCCAAGAGTATTTGATTCAAATCCTCTTAATGATCTAGGGCCACCTGCATAAAAGTTTTGAAAGAATGGTGTTTCTTCAGTTTCGCCATAGGCGCTTAAATATCCAAGCTCGCCTTGAAATCCAAAAATTAAATCTGATGATAAAGGCTGGTAATATCTTTGTCTTAGGTTGATTCTGTAATAACTCAGGTCACTTCCTGGGACGGTTGAACTTAAACTCAACGATGTAGAGGCACCATCAGTTGGAAATAATCCCCTATTTAACGTTACTGTTTGCCAACTCACTCCAGCACTTAATGTTTCAAAAACATTTCCCTCAGCTGCAACAAAATCATAGATCTCTCTGGCTGGTAAGCTCCCTATGTCAATATCGGTTTTATCATACGTCAAATTAAAACTTAGCCTTTGCGTATCTGATATTGGATAACCAAACTGAGCTCCAAATCCTGCAGAATTTGTCAAATAATTTGCAATGTTAAATTCTCCATAGTCAGTTTCCCTAAAATATATGTTGTAACCTAAACTAACAGCATCTTTCGTTGCATAAGGATCAAGAAATGATATGTTGTAAACTTCATTGTAAATACTTTTATTTATACCGATTCCAACTGTATTTCCACTGCCAAGAAAGTTTTGTTCTTGTAAATTAAATCCTAACATCAATCCAAAGTCACTGTAGCCAATATTCCCGCCTAAGCTTCCTGTTGTTTCTTCCTCGACACTATACAAAACATCTATTTGATCGTCTGTTCCCGGCACTGGAACAGTTTCTACAGAAACTTCTTTAAAGTAACCTAGCCTTTCAAGTCTAACTTTTCCAGCCTCAATACTATTGTCAGAGCTCCATGCTCCCTCAAATTGTCTCATTTCTCTTCTTAAGACATGGTCTTGAGTGATTTCATTGCCGGTAAATAAGATCTTCCTCGTATATGTTCTTTTTCCAGGCTCTATCGTAAAAGTCAATTTAACTTCATTAGACTCATCTTCAACTTCAGGATTGCCTTTTACCTCAGCAAAAGCATAGCCTCTATTACCAAGTACATTAGTAAAAAATTCTTCTATTCCAGTAATAGTTGCCTGAGAATAAGTTTGCTCTTTCAATGAATCTGTAATATTTATATAAATTTCCTCTTCAAATGGGATTTCGCCAACAACTTCTACATCTTTGATTGTATATTTTTGGCCTTCGTTAACATTAAAAGTAATATATATTTCCCTTTTATCTCGAGAGAGACTTATCTGAGAGGATTCTATTGAGAATTTTAGATATCCTCTGTCTCTGTAATATGATTCAAGTGTTTCAATATCGCCTTTTAATTTCTCTCTAGAATACTGATCATCATTAGACAGAAAAGAAAAAAATGAGCCTTCTGATAATTCAAATCCTCTTAAAATTTCTTCAGTTGTGAAAATTTCATTTCCAATTATATTTATCTTTTCAATTTTTGCGCTCTTGCCCTCATCAACCTCAATATCTATTTCGATTCGATTTCTTGGTTTATTTATTTCTTCAATTTCTACGGTTGCTCCATATCTCCCGTTAGCTGAATATGATCTAACTAACTCTGACTTCACTTTTTCTAAAGTTGATCTTTTATATACTTCTCCTTCTTTAATACCTACTCCGTCAAGACTCTCTAATAATTGTTCTGTCTTCAAAGCTTTGTTTCCAGATAGTTCAATTGCTGATATGGATGGCCTCTCTTCCACAGTAATGATCAATGTATTACCTTCTTTACCTATTTGAATATTGTCAAACTGTTCCGTAGCAAATAACGACCGTACAATATCATTAGATTTACGTTGATCAATTCTGTCTCCAACGCTTATAGGTATTACATTAAATATACTTCCAGTTGAAACTCTCTGCAGACCAACAATTCGAATATCACTTACAAGAAATTCATCAAAAGCATTGATATGTAAGCTTATGAGTAAAGATAAAAAAATTATTTTGAGTCTTTTCACTCTTATACCTAGAAGAATCTTGAGATATCATTGAAGACAGCAAAAATCATCAACATCACTACAATTGCTGCGCCTCCGGTGTAAATCATATTTTCAGCTTTTTCAGGAAGTGGCTTGCCTCTTATAGCCTCGACTCCTAACAGTGTAAGTTGCCCTCCATCGAGAACAGGAATTGGTAGTAAATTTATTACAGCAAGGCTAATGCTGAGCAAAGCCATGAGATACTTAAACGGTAAAAATCCTGCTTGGGCGGTGTTTCCTGCCATCTGTGCGATACCAATTGGCCCACTGAGATTCAGTGTTTTGATACTTAAATTATATGTTTCATAAACTCCTTTATTGAGAGACTGTAGAAGACTTCTCGTTGTGCCGAAAGAAACTCCTAGAACACCTGACTCTTGTCCATCTCTTGTTACAGAATCTATAGTTATAGGCAAATATAACATTTCAGCTCCGCGTTCAACTTTAAAAACCAAATTAGCATTTGGATTATTTGAAACTATATATCTGATGTCTTCAGCATATCTAACCTCTTTATCAGCAATGCTAATTATCTTGTCATTGGCCTGCAGCATACCTTTTTCAGCAGCTCCTCCATTAATAACACCTCCAATGTATGGCTGCATCTTATAATCAATACCAATTCCCAGATAATCCAAGGGTTCATTTTGAGATTCTGATGTTGGCAAAAAATCTTCAACAAAAATTTCTATATCAAAAGGTTCCTCAGATAATTCTCTGTGAATTTTTATGTTTAAGGGTCCTGTATATCCTGCATACGAAAGTAATTCTAAATTTACATCCTTGGCATCTTTGACAACCACATCATTAATTTCAAGAATTTGATCTGCAATCTCAAATGAACTAGTTGATGTATAGTTTTTAACATCTTGATTTAAATTACTAATAACCGGAACGCTTTGAGGATCAGGTGTGTTTAAAAAAATCAATGTAAATATAAAAATTGACAGAATAAAGTTTGCAAGCGGTCCAGCAAACATTATTGAAGCTCTTTGCCACTTAGGCTTCGAATCGAATGTATTTTGAATCTGTTCCTCTGTTAATTGATCTCTGACCTCAGGTTCTAATTCAATAAGTTTATTAGTAATCATTGAAACATAACCACCTAAGGGTATTGCAGAAAGTGCAAATTCTGTTCCATGTTTATCGTTTCTTTTATAAAAAACTGGGCCCATACCAATTGAAAATCTTTGGACATGAACTTTGCACATTCTGGCAACAATAAAATGGCCAAATTCATGAATGGTGACGAGTGCTCCTAGTAAAACTAAGAAAGCCAATATGTATATAAAAAAACTCATAATGTAATAATTTTCAGGTTATCGATTTTACCACCTTCTTTGCTTTAATGCGTGTTTGCGTATCAGCCTCATATATTGATTCAATCGATACATCTTTAGACATGGAGTTATTATCAAAAGTTCGATGAATTACTTCATAAATTTTATCAAAACTTATCTGATCATTTAGAAAACTTTCTACAGCTACTTCATTTGCAGCATTAAAAATTGTCCCAAGATGCCCACCGCTATTGCAAACTTCTCTAGCTATTTTTTGAATTTGCAATCTATCTTCTGGAAACGCATGAAATGATAAATTTAGATCATTAAAATTAATGTTCTCAAAATTGATTGGGAGTCTGTGCTCATTAGATAAAGCATGTGCAATAGGAACTCGCATATCAGGCATGCTCATTTGGCAAATGCTCGAACCATCTTTATAGGTTACAACTGAATGAACTATGCTTTGTGGGTGAATAACAAGATCAAATATACTTTCCTCTAAATCAAATAAGTATTTAGCTTCTATAAGCTCAAGACATTTATTAACTAATGTTGCAGAATCAATAGAAATTTTACTACCCATGTCCCAATTTGGATGATTTAGGGCATCATCTTTGGTTACATCTTTTAAATCAGAAATTTTTTTTCCTATAAAAGGTCCTCCAGATGCGGTAATTGTTATATTTTGAACGTCATCGGGGCTTCTCTGACCAGATAAGCATTGAAATATTGCATTGTGTTCACTATCAATAGGAATAATTTTAGAGTTAAATTTTTTAGCTCTAGCAGTGATTAAATCTCCTCCGGCAACAATACTTTCTTTGTTTGCAAGTAATATTTTTTTTCCTGTTGAGGAAGCTAAATAGGTAGCTTTTAGGCCTGCAAAACCAGAAATAGCTGAAATGATAACATCAACATCATCATGTTCAATAAGCTCTTTTAACGAAGAGTCTCCATTAAGAAAAGTAATATCGCTTGTATCTTTTTGGTCTTCAAATGTAGACCTGTCTTCAACATATGCAAATTGAGGTTTAAAATCTTTAATAATTTCCTGTGACTTATTTATGTTTTTGTGAAAAGTAATTCCAAATAAATTTAACTCTGAGTGGTTCTCTTCTATAACTCTTAAAACACTGTCTCCAATGCTTCCGGTTGCTCCAAGTAACAAAATATTCATAATATTTGTGAAACGAATATGACTTTAACTGGTGTTGCTAAAAGATGAGAGTCTATCCTGTCAAGAATGCCGCCATGGCCTGGTAAAATTTTTCCAGTATCCTTTATACCTATTTTTCTTTTGTAATGACTTATAAAAAGATCGCCAATCAAAGCAAAAATTGAGCCAATAATGAAATAAATAATTATTAAGAAATCAATATTGAAAATAAGGCAAATTAAATAGCTATATAGACCACTAAATAAGATGCCTCCAAATAAGCCTTCATATGTTTTTTTTGGACTCGTTTTTTTTGCAATTTGTGTTTTCCCAAAATTTGATCCAACAATGTAAGCAAAGGTATCAAAAATAGCTGTATTAATTATAATTAAAAGATAAAGCAGGTACGGTGAAATAATTTTTCCATCCTGCATAACTATAAAAATTATCGAGCAGATTCCAAAATTTAGTATTACAAATAGTCCAAGGACTTTATTATCTAGATTATTTTTAATCCATTCATAAAAAGCTCCAAGACACACTATCGATATCAATAAAGAAAAAAATATTAAATTTTGATAATAGATAACAAAAACTATCGGCATCATTATAATAAATGATGTAAAAATTCTTTTTATTAAATTTTGCTTATACTCGTTTACCAAATCTTCTACTCACTTTTTGGAAATTACTTACACATTCTTTGAAATCTTCTTTAGAGAATTCAGGCCAATATTTATCAATAAACATAATCTCAGCATATGCAATTTGATAAAGTAAAAAATTACTAATTCTTTTGTCGCCACCAGTCCTGATGAGAAGATCTATTTCATTAACAGGCGCGCATGAGCTCTCATGAATTTTGCTTTCATCAATATCATCTATGTTCAATTTTTTATCAAAAACCTCTTTACTAATTTTCTTTACCAAGTCCAATATATCTTGTTTTCCTTCATAACTAAGAGCAACGTTTAGATTTAATTTGTGATCTTCACAAAATGTCTCAGATTCAGCATATTTAATTTTTTTAATAAATTTTTTAATCGCATTAATTTCTGATTTTGGTCTTTGCCAGTTCTCAGAGCTAAAAGCATAGATTGTTAAAGAATCTATATTCTGCAAAATAGATTCCTCTACGATCTCTCGAACTATTTGAACTCCTTTTTTATGTCCCTGACTAATTTTTAATGAATGTTTTCTGGCCCATCTACCATTCCCATCCATAATGATGGCTACATTTTTTAGATTAGCATTTTGATTTTTTATAGCCATGTGGCTTTTTAGATTTCTAGAAGATCTGACTCTTTATTTTTTAATTCAGAGTCAACTATTGAAATATATTTATCAGTTTCTTTTTGAATTAAATCTTCTATTCTTCTAAGCTCATCCTCTGAAATTTCTGATGCTTGCTGTTTATCTTTTACAGTTTGGTTAGCATCACGTCTAATATTTCTTATTGAAACTCTTGAATTTTCTGCTTCTGATCTTGCTTGTTTTATATAATTTTGTCTTGTTTCTTCAGTCAAAGCAGGCATCGTAACCCTAATCAAGTCGGAACTTGAATTAGGATTGAGTCCTAAGTCTGAGTTGAGTATAGCTTTTTCAATCTCTGGCAATAAGCTCTTATCCCAAGGTGATATTACAAGAGATCTACCCTCTTCAATAGTTATATTTGAAGTTTGATTTATGGGAGTCATATTCCCATAATAATCAACTTTTACATCATCTAAAATAGATGGATTAGCTCTTCCAGTTCTAATTTTATTAAAAGCATTTCTTAACGCGGATAAAGATTTATCCATTTTTTCAGAAACTTCTGTCAGAATAGTATCCATATTTAAGATATTAGCGTACCTATTTTTTTACCACAAATTATGTTTTTTAATGCATCTGGTTGATTTACATTGAACACTTTAATTGGAAGCCTATGATCTCTAGCAAGAGTAAGAGCTGTAGCGTCCATAACTTTGAGATTTTTTGTAATTGCCTCATCAAATGTTAATTCGTCAAATAATTTTGCATCCTTATTGACTTCAGGATCAGAGTCATAAACTCCATCAACTCTGGTAGCTTTAAGCATGAGATCTGATTGAGTTTCTATTGCTCTGAGACATCCAGCAGTATCTGTTGTAAAAAAAGGATTGCCCGTACCAGCTGTAAAAATCACCACAAATCCATCTGAGAGTAACTGAATTGCGAGTCTTCGATCATAGTGTTCCACAATCCCAGACATAGATATTGCTGACATGACTCTAGTTTTGATACCTGCTCTTTCGAGAGCATCTCGTAAAGCAATTCCATTCATTACAGTTGCAAGCATGCCCATGTGATCGCCTGCAACTCTATCCATTCCAGCTTTGTTGAGTTTTTCACCCCTAAATAGATTTCCGCCGCCTATTACAATTCCTATTTCTGTTCCCAGATCTCTGCATGATTTTACTGAATCAGCCATCTGATCAAGAATTTTGGGATCTATACCATGCTCATCATTACCGGCAACAGATTCACCACTAAATTTGAGCAATATTCTTTTATGTTCGGTTACAGGCATTTTTTACTTTAATTATTCAGCTACCTCTTCAGCAAAGTCTTTAGATTCAATTACTATATCTTCACCAACTTTTAGTCTAGTGAATGAAATTACTGATGCATTTTCATTTGATAAATATTCTTCAACAGTCATGTCTGGATCTTTTACAAACGATTGAGATAAAAGTGAAACTTCAGAAAGAAATCGATTTACTTTTCCATCAACCATTTTATCCATAATTTCTTTTGGCTTACCTGAATCTTTAGCTTGGTTTTCATATATAGCTCTCTCACGGTTTAAAATTTCTTGATCAAGATCATCTTTTGACAAACAAAGTGGATTAAATGCTGCGACATGCATCGCTATATCTTTTGCAACATCATTACTTGTTATAACTCTTCTTATTTGAATATTTTCTCCAATAGTTTGAACCAGTGACTTTCTAGCGTCCTCCAATTCAGAATCTTTTAAAGAGTCAACATTTGTAACCTTATTTTCAGAGATATAAGCACTGACTTTATCAACAAATGACAAAAAATTTGCATCCTTTGCGGCAAAGTCTGTTTCTGAGTTAATTTCTATAATCGTTGCATAGTTTTCAGCGATTACAGTCGATAATATTCCATCTGCTGCAACCCTTGAAGATTTTTTTTCAGCTTTCAGAGCGCTGTTTGATCTCAACAGATCTAGAGCTTTTTCAATATCGCCGTCGCATTCAACAAGTGCTTTTTTGCAATCCATCATTGCAACACCTGTCATATCTCTAAGTTCCTTTACTTGTGAAGCTTTAATTTCCATGCTCAATCTTCCTTATTTTCTTTGCTATTTTGATCATCAGCTTCTGCAACATCCTCTTCAGCGCTTTCATCAGCTAATGCATCAGGATTTTCCTGTTCGGCAGTATTAGTAGTTGCTTCTTGTTTGCTACCTTCCTCTAATTCATTTTCTTTTTCTTTTTCTTTTTTTACAGTTTGAATTATAGGTGAGTCTGATTTTGGAGCAAAACCTTTTGAGGATTCAATCCCTCTTGAGCATGCTTCAGCAATAACTTTTGTTATTAGTCTTATAGATCTAATTGCATCATCATTTCCAGGAATAATAACGTCTATTCCATCTGGATCTGAATTTGTATCCACCAATGCAATAATTGGAATGCCCATTTTTTGCGCCTCTAAAACTGCAATCTTTTCATATTTGACATCAATCACAAAAATAGCATCAGGAAGACCTTTCATATCTTTAATGCCACCAACGCTTGCTTGAAGTTTTGTATATTCTTTTTGAATTTCAACAGCCTCTTTTTTTATGAGCTTTTCAATTCTTCCTGAAGAAATCATTTCCTCAATATCCAAGAGTCTTCTAATAGAGCCTCTTATTGTTTTCCAGTTTGTGAGATTTTATTGCCTTTAGAACATATATCCTCAACTTTTGAAGCTGCTGCACTCAAATGCTCCTGGGTAAGATCAAGATTTATGATGCTGATTTGTTTCCTGGTATCAAAAATAAACTGTTCCATTTTTGGATTCCAGAACCTTTGTTGATGACCAAAATGAACGCCTGCTTGAAGCAGATCTTTTATTGAAACTATACTCAATTTTATACTCCTGGGGTTATTCTCCGATTCATAATAAAGCTGACTTAATTAAGCACCCCAACCTTACAAAAACAGAATCTTCGTGTTAAAAGTCTGTGTATTCTATAAAAAAATGGGTAAATATTAAAGATTTTATTTTATTTGAAGCTTGATAAGTCATATAAACCAGGTTTAGCTTGAAAGAGTGATTCTGCTCTTTTCAAAGCTCCTTTTGCAAAAATATCCCTTGAAAGAGCTTCATGAACAAAATTTCTAAAATTTTCTTTATTATAAAATGATACTTTATGGTAACCATATACATTCTCTTTTCTATAAGAAGTTATTTTTATGGATTTAACAATATTTTTTTTATCAACAGACATTATAAAGTTTCTTAAGTCAATTGCAGTACCAGAGGGAAAGTCAATCTTTTCGGTGTGATGAGTCTCTTCAATTTCACAACTAAAGCTTTCTGAAGAATTCTTTATAAAACTTTCAATTGTTTTTTTTAAATTCAATACACCATCTGAAAAATTTGAGGAATACATAATTGGTATTTCTTGAGCAGCCTTTTCAATAGTTTTAAATTGTTGTTTTGAAAATCCTGTTGTTCCAATAATGATAGGTTTTTTAAATTTGATGCTACTTTTTAGCATCTCTGACAAATTATTTGGATGAGAAAAATCAATAACTATATCGCATGATTCTATGGCATGAGAAATTATATAATTTTTGTCATTTGCAATTTTTGAGACAGACTGGCCCATCTTTCCAGACAAGCCGTTTATAAAGATTTTTAACATTATTGTTCTTTTATTTTTGAAATAGCTTTAGAAAAAGTACTACTACCTGGATAATTCTTATCATTATTAAGTGAATCTTTAAATTTATTAAGCATTTCTAATTGTTGTTTTGATAAATTTGATGGAGTTTCAACTACGACCCTGCACAAAATATCACCCCTTCTTCTGTCTCTTACAATAGATGCTCCCTTACCTTTAATTCTGAAAACTTTTCCAGTTTGGGTATTAGAGGGGATTTTTAGCGAAATACTATTTTCTAATGTAGGTATCTGGATTGATCCACCAATTACAGAAATATCAAAAGGTATTGGTGCTTCAATATATAAATGTCTGCCATCTCTTTCAAAAAGAGGGTTTTCACTTACTCTTATGGCTACATAAAGGTCTCCCCTTTGCCCGCCTTTCATCCATTCTCCCTCCCCTGATAGTCTTACTTTGTCACCATTATCAACACCAGCAGGAATATTCACAGACAAAGTTTTATTGTCTTTTAAAGCACCTTGTCCTCTGCATGCTCTGCAAATATTTTTTATTATTTGTCCATTACCTGAACAAGTTGAACATGTCTGTTGGACTGAAAAGAATCCCTGTTGCATTCTAACTTGGCCAGAACCATTACAATTTGGACAAACAGTTGGACTTGTTCCCTTTTCAGCGCCTGATCCATTACACTCAGTACATTCAGAATGTGAAGGAATTTTTATCTTTTTTTGCACACCCAGAACAGCTTCTTTTAAACTTAACTCAAGATTATATTGAAGATCAGACCCTCTTCTTTGTCTTCTGGATTGTGTTCTTGTTCCGAATACATCTCCAAAGATATCACCGAAAATGTCATTGATATTTATATCGTTGAAGTTTGGTCCTCCTCCCATACCCTCTACTCCTGAGTGACCAAATTGGTCATATGCAGATTTTTTTTGAGAGTCAGATAGAACGTCATATGCTTCAGCAGCTTCTTTAAACTTTGCTGCAGCTTCAGGATTATCTGGATTTCTATCTGGATGATACTTCATAGCCTTTTTTTTAAAGGCTTTTTTTAACTCAGCTGCTGATGAATCTCGAGAGACTCCAAGGATTTCATAGTAGTCTCTTTTAGACATAATTTCTGATTATTTTTCGTCTTCTTTTACTTCTTCAAATTCCGCATCAACAGTATTTTCATCAGTATCTGATGTTTCAGGTTGTGCTGCATCCTGCTCACCTTGATTCTCTTGTTTGTATAGCTTCTGGGTAAGAGGTGTAAGTACATCATTAAGGCTTTTTGTAGCTGACTCAATTTCATCTACATTTTCAGCTGCTATTGCTTCCTCCAATGATTTAATTGCATCTTCTACTTGTCCCTTTTCGTCATCATTTAAAGCATCGCCTGAATCTTCAATTGTTTTTCTTGTCGCATGTACAAGCATATCTGCATTATTTTTAGTTTTGACTAATTCTTCAAACTTCTTGTCGTCTTCAGCATTAGCTTCTGCATCTTTAACCATTTTTTCAATATCCTCATCAGACAATCCACTTGAAGCTTTTATAACAATAGACTGTTCCTTGCCAGTATTCTTATCCTTTGCAGAAACATTTAGTATTCCATTAGCATCTAGATCAAAAGAAACTTCGATTTGAGGAACACCTCTTGCAGCAGGTGGTATATCAGTCAAATTAAACTGACCAAGAGATTTATTTTGAGCTGCTTGAGTTCTTTCACCCTGAATAACATGAACGGTTACTGCTGTTTGATTATCTTCTGCAGTTGAAAATACCTGAGATTTTTGGGTTGGAATAGTTGTATTTTTTTCAATCAATGGAGTTGCAACACCACCAAGTGTTTCAATACCTAATGTTAGAGGTGTTACATCTAAAAGAAGAACATCTGTAGTATCACCTGATAAAACTGATCCCTGAATAGCAGCACCTACAGCAACTGCTTCGTCAGGATTTAAGTCTTTCCTGGCTTCTTTACCAAAGAATTCAGCAACCTTTTTTTGCACAAGAGGCATTCTTGTTTGGCCTCCAACTAACAATATTTCATTGATGTCGCCTTTTGAGATTTTTGCATCTTTGAGAGCAAGCTTTAATGGCTCTAAGCTTTTATCAACAAGGTCTTCAACTAGAGACTTCTGTTTGTTCAGAAGAAGAAAGTTCAATTTTTGCCTTTTCGGCTGCTTCTTTAAGCCTTTGTAGAGCTAGTGGATCACTTTTTAAATCAAATCCTGATTCTTCTTTGAATTTATCTACAAAGTAATCAATCAATCTTAAATCAAAATCTTCTCCGCCCAAAAATGTATCACCATTTGTAGATAAAACTTCAAATTGATGTTCACCATCGACATCAGATATTTCTATAATTGATATATCAAAGGTGCCTCCTCCTAAATCATAAACCGCAACAGTTGCATCACCTTTATTTTTATCAAGGCCATATGCCAATGCTGCAGCAGTTGGCTCATTAATGATTCTTTTAACATCTAAGCCTGCAATTTTTCCTGCATCCTTTGTTGCTTGTCGTTGCGAATCATTAAAATATGCTGGCACTGTAATTACAGCTTCTTTAACCTCATGACCTAGATAGTCTTCTGCGGTTTTTTTCATTTTCTTTAAAACTTCTGCTGCTACCTGAGGTGGTGCAAGCTTCTTATTTGATGCCTCTACCCATGCGTCTCCATTATCAGCTTTAATAATTTTATACGGAACCATGTCAGCATCTTTGCTTACGACTTCATCATCAAAAGTACGACCAATTAATCTTTTAATTGCATACAGAGTATTCTCAGGATTGGTTACAGCCTGTCTTTTAGCTGGAAGACCAACTAAAACTTCATCGTTCTCAGTATATGCAATGACAGATGGAGTAGTTCTTCCACCTTCAGCATTCTCAATAACTTTATGTTGTTGTCCTTCAACAACAGCAACACAACTGTTTGTAGTTCCTAAATCAATTCCTATAATTTTTGACATAATTTCCTCTAATTCTTTATAACTGTTACCCTAGCTGGCCTTATCACCCTTGAGTGAAGCTCCCATCCTCGTTGAAAAATATTTCCAATTTCTCCATCTTTCTTATTTTTATCTTTTTCCATTGAAACTGCTTCATGCTTCTCTGGATTAAACTCCTCATTAACAGGATAGATAGGTATCATTCCAAATTTATCAAGAGTAGATTCAAAAGATTTTAAGGTAAGTTCAATCCCCTCTTTATCTTCATCCGATGAATTATCTGAAAGATTCGATAAAGCATGCTCAAGATTATCGATTACAGGCAAAAGTTCATTTAAAAGTTTTTCAACTCCATATTTATGAGCTTTTTCAACTTCAGATACAGTCCTTTTAATAGCATTATCAAGATCTGCGTTTGCTCTGAGTAATGCTTGTTCGAGATCCTCTTTTGTATCAAGTAGCTCTTCGTAGGATGGTGTACCTATATTCTCTTCATCAACGTTTACGTTTTCTTCAGCAACAGCTTTAACTTTTTCATCTACAGAATTTTCATCTGCAATGCCATTTTTCTTGGTTTTTTTAACTTTTTTTGTCATTTTTAAATCCCACGATCTTATATATTGGGATTTAAAAATTCAGTTCAAGAGTATTGAGGATTTTTGTTTTTTATAGTTTTTTTACGTGCAAAACTAGATTGTGGTCAACTAGTTGATATCCAGCGTCCTTTGCGATGTTATTTAATCTTTCTATGAGCTCTGCATCTTGAAATTCAAGAACCTTACCAGTTTCAACATCAACCATATGTTCATGATTTTCCTCAACTACCTCATATACAGCATGGCTACCCTCAAAATGGTGCTTTTTAACCATGCCAGCAGACTCAAATTGAGTTAAAACCCTATACACTGAAGCAAGACCAATGTTTTCTCCATTATTAAGAAGTTCTTTATATATATCCTCTGCACTAAAGTGTGCTTCTTCTTGTATGGCTGTAGATGCCAATACTTCCATAATTTTTATTCTGGGAAGTGTTGCTTTTAGGCCAGCTTTTTTAAGTTCTTTGTTTTGGTCATTCATATAATTATTATATCAGTCTAGTAGACTATTTTTTTTAAATTTGGATGCGACATTAAAATTATTAAAAAGTATAATAAAATTCGCTCATGAAACAAGTTATGAAAAATAAATTTAGTAATATTTTTTATATATTTATTGCAACTTTCTTAATTAGTTCATGTTCTGCGCTCAGTCCTTACAAGGTTCCAATTCTTCAAGGTAATATTTTTGAAGAAGAGGATATAGAAAAATTATCTGAAGGATTGTCTAGAGACCAAGTAAAATTTATTTTTGGTACCGCGCTTATTCAGGATCCTTTTCATTCAAACAGATGGGACTATTATTATTCGATCCAAGTAGGTGATGAAAAAATTAATGAAAACAAGCTCTCGATATTTTTCAATGATAAAGGTCTTGTTGATAGCTGGACAATAGAAGAGATAGATTTAAATTAATCTTTAATATTTTTAAGGAATCCTTGAATCGCCGCTTCACAAAATGAGTTTATT
>LULP01000032.1_pt1 | contig 37690 bp, 61 predicted proteins | sample 728111 | NCBI WGS metagenome assembly LULP01 (sample SAMN03860286, study PRJNA289734) | marine metagenome | biome: seawater column; feature: ocean; material: water; isolation source: Red Sea water column Station 149 - depth 25m | place: Saudi Arabia: Red Sea | collected 2011-10-15 | depth 25 m
GCTAATAAGTCATCAATATCTAAAGATAAGTTAATACCAGCGTAAAGAGCCATCTCTTTTGCACCTCTGTGTTTATCTAAAGATTTTACAGCAGCATCAAAGTCAGCCATTGTAATTGCTGAAGAACCAAGATCCATAGTTTGACCTTTGTTCTCGATGAACTTCAATAAACCTTCTGTGGTAACAACCTGTCTTGCTCTATTTGCAGTAGCAGATCCATCTTCTTCACCAGCAGCATTAGATAAAGTACCATCACCACCATCACCTATAATCATTGCAAGTTCACAGTAGTCCATAAATCTTTGGTAAGTATCAGCCTCACCTTGTAAGTACCATAAGTAACCAGAACCAAACTCTTGATTATCTACTTTTACGTAAATAGCGTTAGTTGCTTCAGAACCTGAAACAGAGAAAGATTCTTTAATTATCTGACAAGAGTTAGAGTACTGAATTACACGTGGTGTAATACCCTCACCTGGCTGATCAGTTCTTTCTGCATAAGCATTACCTACAATACAGAATTTAGTATCTGCAGTTGCAGAAGCTACATTACCATCTGATACATTTTTAATTGTAAAGTCATGATTTGGTTGAGCACTATCTGCTGCTGTAACATAATACAAAGAGCCAGATCCACCCATAATAATATCACCATCACGAAGAGAAGTATTACCACTACCATCTTGAAATGCAGTATCGCTGATTTCAAAATCACCAGAACTTCCCATTACCCCATCAAAAGCATTGTGGAGAAATGTTTCTTCATAGTGCTCAAATTTTTGAGCTGTTGTTTCTTTTTTAGAACCTAAAAGCTCCATAAGACCAGTAATCCCTTGATTACCGTATCTTTTTACTAGTTGCTCATCTACATCACGCTTAGTTAATAAGTTACTACCATCAGATGCTGCTGCTAAAAGAGTAGCACTGTTTACGTAGTTTGATGTAGTTGCAACTGCCACATTTGCAGGAGTCGGGTTCATTGCTGGACTCGATCCTAAACTTACTGTTGCCATTTTTTTATAATTTTAAATAAAGTAATTAATTTTCTTTTTAACCTAAAATTTGTTTTCTTAACATATCAAGAGTTGTCTGTTGCTTCTGAGGTGCATCCTGCTTGTCTTGTGCAAATGATGGGTTCTTAATCTCATTAATTACGCTTTCTGTTCCTTTGCTTCTGTACTGATTAGCGACACCTCGAACAATCTTATCTATGTTGTTCAAGATATACATATCTGTATTGAGCTTGTCAAAGTCCCAGTTACCACCTTCGTCTACATACTGATCAAAAAAACTTTCTAGGTCTGAGTTGTACCCCTTGATTTCATTCCTTGCGGCATCATCAAGTTGATAAACAAACTCTTCACCCTGATCGTTTATAGCGAATGATATACCATCCAAGTCATCAACCTCAGCACTCATAGTGCCGATCCATTCTTCTCTATCCTCTTGGGATACAGAAAAATCTTCTGACTCTGTAGGCATAGCATACTCTTCTTTGACCTCGTTAAAGTAGTCTCTAGCAGCTTTAGCGTCTTTCATGAGCTGAACCTTACCAGCATTCATTTGTCTCTCGTTATATTCCTCTTTGTCCATTTTGTATGTTGTAGTCATGTAATCATTTAACTCAGCTTCAGTTAAATTAGGATTATCTAATCTTAGATACTCCTTTAAGACTGCATCATCAGACACGTTGGATAAATCAACAGTTTGAGTGTTTAGGTAATCTTGAACTGTACGACCAGTGTTTTTAACATACTCATTGATAACTCGAAGCTGATCGCTAGCAAAGTCATTGCTTTCTGTTTCTGTACTAGTAGTTGTGTTAAGATCATCAAATGATGTTAGGTCTCTCCCAAGCTTTTCGCTAAGGTATTGTAAGACAACTTCGTCATCACTGATTTCCTCACCCTCTTCCTGCTGACTAACTTGAGATTCATCAACGTTAGTCTCCTCAGTATTCAAAGAACTCTCTTGTGTTAGATCTACAACGTTGGAAGATTCCTGCGTTGTAGGTTGAGACTCAGCTGATTGGTTTTCATCACCAGTTAAGTCTACAATATTTTGTTGGTTTTGTGGTTGAACAACCTCTCCACCAAGTTTACTTAATAAGTCTTCTCTTATATCCATTGTCTTAAATTTAATTTATATTAATTTCGCAAATATAATTTTTTTTATATTAATATCCTATTATTGAGATATGTTTTGTTCTTCACCTAGAGGACCTCTACGATCTTTTCTCTGCTCTATAAGTTGAGATTGATTCATAGCAGACTGTTTTTGTATAGCTTTACGAACCTCTCCTTGAATAGACGCAGCACCTTCTTTACCTAAGTTACCTAACTCTATCTCTCTTAATCTTCTCTCGTGTTGAGATTGTTCAAACTGCTCTTTTAGTTGAAACTCTAATTGCTTTAACTGCATCTCTGCCTGATTCTTAGCTTGAATACGTGCTTGCTCCATTTGAACTTCAGCCTGCATTTCTTGCTGTCTTAGCTGTGCAGCCTGTTGTGCTGACTGTTGTTGCATTATAGCATTTTGCTCTGAAGCTTGTCTTGCTTGAGCTTGCTGTTCTTCTTGATATTTAGTTCTACGAAGGATAAGCATTTGATTGGCCATTTTAATATTCCTAATAGAACGTATCATTATAGCATCTTCAAGTCTAAGTTCTTTTTGAGCTAAAGAAACTTGAATGTTTTGCTCCATCATTTGTCTTTCCTCTTCACTAGGTGCAACCTCTAGAGTTATACCAAACTCATGTATAGACATCTTTTTCATCATATCTATACTGTGCATTGCAGTATCACCTATAACATTACTATACATATTATGTAAACCTTTATAATTTAAAAGATCTTGCATTCTCATAGATATGCACTGAGAAACTCTTCTTGTAACATTTAGGTAAGCATCATTTATATCTCTTGTAGCATTATTAGATGCTAGTAAAGCTAACTTCTGAACACCCACAAGTGCTTCGCTAGATGGCTGAGAAGCATCACGTGCTTCATTAATACCAGTTACATCACGAATCATTTGTAGATTATGATTGTAAACATTTATTAAAGTTCCAAAGTCTCTACCTATACCATTTTCTAACTCAGCAATAGGTACTGCACCTGTCATATTACCCTCATCATCTATACGTCTATAGTATATATTACCAGTTTGATCGTATATTTCTTGAAGCTCTAAAGGAGTAAATGTACCACCATCACCTTTTGATACGTTCTCTAAAGAACCTATCTCAAAGGCTGCACCTTTAGGTCTAGCTTTAGCAAGAACATGTTGTATTTTAAGGTGAGCTAATTGTATCTGATCAGCAAAAGGAATCATTCTATCAACCAAAGATTTACTCTTCATCTTATATAGATTAGGTTGATATATAATATATGATAAATTAGTCTCTGATAAATTAGATTTAGATCTAGGCATGTTTTCCATCATACCATAATTAAATATATAATCTGTATTTATTATATACTTACCAGTATAAACTACTTTTACTGAAGACCCTATGTTTTCTCTTTTAGTTTTTGAATTTTTAGGAGCCTTATAATTAGATGCTTTTTTATTTACAGAAAAACCACCAAACTTATTTTCTTTCTTTTCATAATTTAGAGAATGACTCGTAATAAATTCAGCATCTAAAACATTAACGCTAAACTTGTCGTAGTCATAAGTTTCGTTACCATTGTCATAATAAGCTCTATCACCATAAGTCATAGGATTATTATTTTTACCTGCATACTCTTTAGCGATCTTCTGATAATCATCCTCACTAAACTGATCTCCAGCTTGCTGTTTAAGATCAGCTATAGTCATTGAGTAAATCTCACCTGCGTGTCTAACATTTTTAAAGTCAGGCTTTGATGAATATGAAGTAATAAGATTAGCAGGATCAACGTGTCTAATTGTAACGCCTCTAGAAGGAGACAGCTCAATTTTAGAAGAACACAAACCTAAAACAACTAAATCACGAATCATTAATCTTTTAACTTCATCGTAATCGTTTATATCTAAAGTATAATCTATTGCTTTTTCTAATGCTATCTCTACATTTTGCTTGTAGTTTATAGCCATAAACATATCTATCTCTTCAGAGCTTTTAGCAACAAAACCTTTAGGAGCAAGAGGTATACCAGTTTGATCCTCAAGACCTTCTACAAAGTCTTTGGTAATCATGTCAGCATACATCTGTTTCTTTTTATTTAATCTTTCTTCTGCAGCTATAGGGTCTATAGATTTGGCTTTTATATCGTACTCCTGATTAACCATACCATTAACTATAACGTCAACAAACTTTGGTATTATTGATACTGGAGTAAAATCTATATTAAGATAAGCAGTATCACCTTGTACGTCTAATAGATCTTTATACTTACCTATGTCCTGACTACCCTCAGCGTATGCTCTATTTCTAGAATACCTTATCTTTCTATCTCTATGGTAGACATCTGAATTTTTACTATGATCATAATACATGGCCTTAAAGTAATCAAGACCATACTTAATGTCAGCTTTCTCTTCATTCGTAGCTAACGGAGAAGGATAGCCATTTAACTTATCTTTTGTATTATTATACATCATACCTTAATTCTTTTACTATACATCCCTTTAACATTATATTTTTTTACTATAGGGTGTGCTTTTTTTATTTCTTTTTTAGGTTTTATATACTTCTGTGATGCTAGTAAAGCCAATGATGACGATATACTAGCATCGTACTTTGTTCTATTATCTATCTCAAATCTACTCCAATCATCTAAAAGCGTGTTAAAATAACATCTTCCAATTTCTCCTGTGTCTGCATTATAACCAACGTGGTCATATATATATGTTGCTATAGCCTCTGCTTGTGCATTAATTACTGCAGCACCTGATCCAGGTATTCCTTTTGTCTTTTGCTTTCCTCTACTCCATTCTGTATGAGTCATATCTGGCCTATCCATTAAATACTCATAGTATCCTCTGTTTTCAAAATACTTTAGTATTCCTACTTTATTATTCTCTACTAATATTTGACACCCATAAAACACACACATCTTAATCATGTCTTCGTAAAATATTTCCGCTTTAGGAGGTCTATTAATGTACTCACACACAAACTGCATAGACGCATCACTTGCCATGCTAAACTTATGGAATACATGAGCAGCAGCATCAGACCTTCTACCATCCGTAGTGGTATCATGATCATAAGGGTCACATCCTGCAACCAAAGCATCTGATTTACCAGGGAACTTCTTGTTATATCTAGATGTAATAACATTTTGGTTTTGAATTTCTGGAACCCAAGTAATTTCCCATTTGCCTTTTCTGTGAGGTATCCACATAACTTCGCTGTCTTGTACGCCATTTTTCCAAACAAATTCTCCCTTTGTTGTAGGAGTATTATTAACTTCGTTATAATCCATCTGTTGATAAATCCTTTCGACATCAAATATACAACTTTGTGTGTCATTTCTAAACGCTTCCTCTACAGTAAATGGAAACTGTCTTTTAAATTCAGATAAAGCAGTGGTATCATCTTTTAAAGCATCCCTCCTGTTTTGTATATAATCTCTAGCACCAGTATCAATATACATATCGTCAATACCCATAACTGGCTTATCAGGAGTGTCTATAACACTATATCCATACTCATCTATAAAACCTTCAAGGTTATCATAAGCTGGTATAAAAAGTTTATATAGACCACTTTTAGTCCTACCATTAAGATCTTTTTCTCCCATGTCTGAGTCATAGAATATATCTTTAAACTCTGCACCACCATCTTGCTGTTTATTAGCAGTAGAACCCATCATACACTTACCAACTACTTTTCTACCAAGAAGTAAACATGTTTGAGTTACACCCCAGTTCTTCTTTATAGAGTTTTGACCTGTCCACTTACCAGCTTCATCATGCACTAAAAGCTTAAGCTTCATACCATCGTAACTATTATCAGCAGTATTTTTCCAATCTATTATAGAATTTAAAGCTTCAGACTTTTCTATATGCTTTTGATTTTTAGTAATCTTTTTTGCAGGCTCTCTAAAAGCAAGCTCAACACGAGGATTACTAGAACCATCCTGTATAGGTTGAAAAAAGAATGGGTAGTTTCTGTATATACGAACCACTTTATCTGTAAACATAGTTTTAGCATCAGCACCAGTTTTAGAAAGTAAACCAAAATTACTATCATAAACTTGAGTAGCTTGATTAACTATCTCGCTACTAGCCATATAAGAAAAACCACTACGTCTGTTTTTAAGAAAACACATACCGTATGAGTTCTTATCTTTTTTACACGCTTCCCAAAAAATAAAGAACGTTCTGTTAGCGTCCCTGTAATCAGGGTAACCAACATCTATTTTACTCCACTGAATAAACATATAATGCGATCCAGTGATATAAGTAGGAACACCATTATTGTAAAACCACAAACCATCCCTTCTTCTTCTAAACTCCTCTTCTATATAGTCTACATAATCTGTGGCGTTCTCTCTTGTCAACCCCTTTGGTATATCCTGCCTAACCCATCTTTGTTGCTTTTTAGGCAGGTTATGATATAGTATATCTTTTTTATATCTAGGTTTTTTTGGTAAAACTATCTTTAAGTTTTCAAACTCTAAGACTTCTCCTTCATTGCCCTCTATAAGATATATAGTATCACTTTTTTGCATACCGTTCAGCAAAAGATCCTTTAAAATCTTTTTTCTCTTCTATTAAGGATTCTCCTTCCTTGATTCTATCTTCAAGGTTTTTTATTCCTAAAAGAATTTCTTGACAGTCCTCAAAACATTCTCTTTTTGCTTTTATAGCCTGTCTTCTTTTAGCGTCATCTTCTTCTATTAAAGGTTTACCTATCTCTTCTATAAGAAGATCTACAGCTCCCTTACTTGCTTCTATTAACTTCTCTAAAGTTTTAAGAGCATAATCTCTATTTTGCTCCTTCATAAACTGCTAAGACATCAAAGTTACGCATGCGAAGAAGTTTTTGTCCATCTATATCCATGTCATATTCAGAGTTTTCACTCCACATAACTCTGTCGCCTTTCTTGACTCCCTGATCTTTCATCCAGTCATTTATTATAACTGCTTTCCCATGAAGTTCTACTTCAGATGCTGAAGTTTCCAAAAATATACCAGACTCAGTTTTTTCTGGCTCCTTCATTTCTTGCTCCATAAAATTCCATACCCCTACAGGAATGTACTCATCTTCTCTTTTAACAAGATATATCTGATCTGAAAAAGCTTGATATATATTGTCCTTGTCAGCATGCTTGACATGATTTGTATCTGTTGCTACAAAATGGTGAAACCAAACTTTATCACCTTCTTGTATTCCAGTTTCTTTAGTGTCTTGCATTGGTGTTTTATACACCGTACCATATTGTCTTGCTAATCTCATAGGATCGTAAGAAGTATCTCTATACAATTCTACACCGTTTAACATTATAGTATCTTCTGTTTCTTTTTCTACCTCTATCCAGTAGATGTCTTTAATTGGCTTCATTTTTGATTATATTTACTTTTACTATTTACTTAACCTCGTACTCTTCTTCCAGTACTGCAGTATTATATTCTATAGCTGTTGGTTGAGAAAAAAACCTTTTCCAAGGTCTTGAAAACTCCTCTTCATCTTTTTTTATATACACATCATACACTACTTGTTGATGTTTATACCAAGCCGCTTCGTCTTGAATTATTGCGGTGACTTCTAGTGAACCTCCAAGCATCTTTTGACCTACCTGATAAGTCAGTCCTTGCTTTAAGTCCCCTATTGTTATTTTTCTTATAATAGGGTTTATCGCTTCCATATATATTTAATTTAAATTTAATTAAGCTAATGTTCTTGATATTTTTATAAAGTGACAGTATAGAAATTTAATTGAAGCTGATAAAGATTGTAAAGCTACAACTGGATCCAAAGCTATACCAGCTGTCATAGCTAAAGACTTTGAAGTAGAAACAGATTCAGTAACACCACCCGCAGTTGTTGTAGTTGGAGTAGATGTTAAACCATATTGTACATCGTTTACAAAAACACTAATTTTTCTATTCTCATCAAAAGCCAACTTTAACCTATAAACAGTGCTAGCAGTGACTGCCACACCTAAATCTGTTATATAATCAGTTCCACCTATACTATATATAAAATGAAGATTACCATTATTTGTTAAAGTTCCTAAATCATCGTCAGTAGCATATAAAAAATAAGCTTTATCATTATCTGTAGCATAAGCACCTGTAGTGTTTAATTTCATTCCAGCCCATATTGCTGTATTTGTAATATCACTATGAGTTGATATTGCTACATTAAGTTCTGTTTGAAACTCAGCGGAAAAATTTACATTTCTCCAAGGAGATACGTTTATTATATCGGTGTTATTACCTTGATCATTAGTTTTAGGATGAAGTATCACTTGATCATTGTCACCACCACTAGTATAAACTCTTAAACCTGGTTGATCTCCAGCGTAAGTTACGTATACTTCTTGAGAATTAGTCCCATCTAAAGCCCAGTGATCATTGGCATCTATATGAGGATCAACAGTAACTTGAACTGTAAAAGTCATACTAGAAATATCAACATTAGCATTTGATATTCTAATTTTACAGTTGCCATCTGCTATATCATAAGCCATTACAATAACAGCAGCGTTATCACCTACAGTTGCACTAGTGTCAACTAAAACTGCATGCACATAAGACTTAGTATGTATCATTTGGTTATTAAAGGTAAACTCTTGAGAGTCGTTAGCAGCTAAATCATTAGCAAATGTAGTAATTCTAGTGTTTTTAGTGTGACTAGTTACAGCATTTGTAGCACTAGTATCTTGAGTTACTTCAGCATCTTGTATATCTTTATAAGGAAGTTTATGAAAATACTCCTCAAGAAAATATCTATCCTCAGATTGAGAAACTACACCATTTACTTTAAGATTTGAGTTTTTATCTAAAGTCATGGATACAGACCCATTAGTACTAAAGCTAAATGAATCATCAGCATGATTATAAGATATTTTACCTACATCATTATCATTAGCATCACCAAAAAACATATTACCCTGAGATGATGCACCTGACAATATAGATAAACCAGTATTTGTTGAAGACTCTAAAACAACTTCATCAGCTAAAGAATTTGCTATAACTGAACCTGCAGATGTAGACAAAACATGTAATAATCCATCAGGATTAGAACCTGTATTACCAATACCTACTTTTGGAAAAACAGCTTTATCTGTAGATAATTTCATAGCAACATTATTTCCAGAACCACTTTGAACTTGTTTTAAAGTAGTGTTAGAAATTTCACTAGAAGATTGAATTAAATTTTTATATGTAGATGCTATTGATCTTCCTTTTAAATCTGCCATTTTATTTTTTTCTTATTTTTTCTATAGACCTACCCGCAAAGTAAGCTCCATATACTGTTATTAATAATGTTTGATATATAGGTATATAACTTTCTTGAATAACAAACTCTCCTATATTCCCATCAAATACTGACAAAACTACAAAAATTGAAGTTAAAAATATACATATTAAAGGTCTAATGTTTTTAGATAACCAGTTGTCAGATTTCATATCTGCCTCCCAGCGTCTAGTAACTTGTTCTTGTGCTTGCGACTCAGCCTGCATAAGAACTTCTTCCATTTTACGCTTTGCTTCTAATCTTTCTTCTTCAGAAGTACTAAGGTTGTCTATTACATCTCCAACCTGTTTAACAACACCTCCGCCTAAAAAGTTTAATAATTTACTCATAATTAAACTAGTTTATAAGCAGTTTTTCCCTTTTCATCTTTATAAGCTTCAAGAACTTGACCTCTATTTTCTCGTGACTTAAGAGATATGTGTATCCAAGAATAGTCAAACTCATTTATCATTTGATCAAATTCTACACCTGATTCTAATACCCAATCATAAATAACTTTATTATTCATCACTCCTTTTTCCCAAAACTGCAAGTCCAAAGCTTCAGCTTTGCTATGCTGACTGCGAGATGATCCTCCAATAGCTTTATTGAGTTTCGGACTACGATAACCACTACTAATACGAATAGGACCAATAGCGTCACGCATAGGTTGAATAAGATTGTCGATAAGCCTTTGCATGTTCTCCAAATGTTTTTCAGACATTTCATTACTAATACCTAATCTTTTTGCTGTGTTACTGTGTTCTATCTCTGCACGAGAAAAATTTTTACTTAATTTCATAATTTAAATTTAAAAAGCTTCCATGACTATTTCATCTATAGAGTTCTGAACTTCACTCTTAGTAGCCTCCATAGTCATCATTATATTTGCTTGAAATCTTTTTACCTCTTCATTGTTATTGAATATAACAATAGTAGGAACAACTACTATCTTGTAATCTTTAGACCATCTTGCATCTGCTGTTATGTCAACTCTTTGTGTTTCGCAATCTGATAATTTTGATAACCAAGCTACTTCGTTAGCTTTGTTAAAACTAGCATTAAATTCAACAGCTACCATACCATCGGGGAAATCCTGACTAAAAGCTGTTAATGATATAAAGAAAAATGTAATTATTAAGCTTTTCATAACTTTATCTTAAGTTATCAATCTTCTCTTCCATCCTAATCATTTGATTTTTTATCTCTTTTACGTCTTCTTGAGTAGTCATAATAGTTTGACGTATAAGCTGATCTTTCATGTCATACTCCATACGAGTAATCTCAGGATCAGGAGGGAGCGGTAGTTCTTTAGCATCTGCTATATCATTTTGAAGTGTAAACCACATTCCAACTAATGTAAATATAAGAACAGCAATACCCGCTAGTGTTTTTAAACTTATATTAAATGATGTTTCTTCGCTTAATTCTTTTGCCATGATTAAAATATTACATAATTAAGGCCAACACTAAAGTTGTGCCACTGTCTGTTCCAATACTTATTATATCTTCCCTCCACAAATATACCTAAACTTTTATTAAATCTATAACCGTATATTAAACCAAGAGAATAATCCACCCATTGACCATTATTAAATTTATGATAAGAGTATATATTGTCTGTATCTAAGTGATAAGGCATGATATTTCCCCAGGTGTGAAACCAAAAATCTTTTGTAAAGTGATAATAATCTAATCCTAATACAAAAGAATACTCTACAATATTAGATATAGAGTTTCTTTGTTTTTCTACATAATTATTTATAACTTGTGGTATAACAACCTCTTCCCATACCTCTTGACTGTTTGCTACAAGCTCTCCGTCAGGTGAAAAATACTCTCCCCCTAGGGTGATATTGTATCCTTCTTGAAGGGCAAGGTATGTATAATGAAGTGTACCATTATCAAGTACCCAATCAGCAAGAGGATCAAATCCGTAAGGTTCAGCAAGCCTTTGTACTAAACCCCCGTTGAACGAAAGCTTGCCCTCCCTTACCTTTAATCTAAATCTTTCAGATGCTTCAAAATATTTAATATCTGCAAAACCATCTTGTAAGTATTCTATTTTACCTACCCAACTATCAGCAACATATCTTACAAAGTGATGTTGATTTGTAAAATTAACACCCAGTCTTCTTACAAAATCAGCCTCGAATAAATACTCAAAACCATCAACCCTACCAATTGTAGCTGCATCACTATATGAATTTTCTGTACCGTTATAAAAAGTTAAGGCTCTATTTTCGTATCCAAATCTTTTTATCTTTCTAAGGCCTATAGAAAAAGTATAATCAAATGGAGTTTCTATTACATCCTCCTCAAGAGAACCTGAGGTTACAGACCAAACTTGATTATCACCTAGAGATGTACCACCATTAATTGCAGCATAAAAAGTAGAATATTTAAATATTTTATGCAACCCCTGAGCACTTCCTAAAAAAGGGATAAATAATAATATTAATAGTATTTTTTTCATCTCTTTAATACTTTTATTGTGCTAGTGTTGCCATTATATGTTATACTAAAATTATATACTCCAGAAGGTAATAAACTTACATCTAATTGATTTAAGCCTTTATGTGTTTGATTTTCTTTTATTTTAATAATAAGCTTACCTGTTATGTCATAAACCATTATACGAACAGGACCATTAGTTAAAATATTTAAGGTATCATCCATAGGATTAGGATACATAACTATATTGTGTCCTCTAAGTAAATGTCTAGTATCAAGATCACTATCTCCAATACAACTCCAATATAACTGTTGACACTTATCATCCCAGTTGTTATTACAACAATATGGATCAACCATAATAACCCAAGCATAACATGTGTCATTTAGCCAGTAAGGAACTCCAGGGCCACCAATACAACCTGCATCATATAAACAACTTCCGTCATCTGTATTATACACTGCATTGTAGTTATATCCTAGCGGATCCATACAACCTTCTAATACATCTATACATCCGCCATTATCAGTGTTTGCTAGTGAATCATAATTAAATGCTGACTCATCAGTACAACCATACACAACACCTATACAAGAAAAATCTTCTGTGTTTGCATTAGCATTATAGTTAAATGCATTTGGGTCTGTGCACCCTGGTGTTACTGGGATACAAGATCCGTTATCGGTATTAGCAACAGGGTCATAATTAAATGCAATAGTATCAGTACACCCAAATATAAAAGGGATACAATTATCGCTTGCTGTATTCGCTTCATCATTATAATTATACATTGTAGGGTCCATGCATCCTATTATTACAGGAATACAGCTACCATCATTAACATTAGATTCTATATTAAAATTAAACGCAAAAGGATCTGTACAGCCTGGTACAGGATATACACAGTTATCGTTGTTTACGTTTGCTGTGCTATCATAGTTAAGAGCTAACTCATCTGTACAACCAAAATACAAACAAGATTCATCTGCTGTATTAGCGTCAGGATTGTAGTTCCATGCTGCAATATCCATGCACCCTACTATTACAGCTACGCAGCTGCTATCATCTACATTAGCAAGCTCATCATAATTAAATGCAAAAGGTGAGGTACAGCCTTCTACTATCTCAATACAACTATCATCATCTGTGTTTGCGTCAGAGTTATAGTTTAAAGACTGTTCATCCATACACCCGTATATCATTGGTATACAGTAATCACCACAGTAAGGCATAGCATCATACACATGCCAAAACGGTGGCTCAAAAGGTTGTAGCGCTCCTGCGCCATTCATAGCAAAAGGATTAGTTCCTCCTGATATTAATAAATCTAAATCTTCGTTAAATAAAGAAAAAGAGTTGTGCATAGTTTGAAACTCTAACTCTTCTTGTGGTACTTGTGGTGGACCTAACTCAAAGTATCTAATGTGTACAGCCATATCTGTTCTTAGATATAACCATTTAACTTCTTCATATATACCAGGTCCTAAAGTGTACACTCCAAGAATAGAATCTCCTTGTGTAATAGCTAAATGAGAATCACCCCATCCGTCACCTCCTGCATCATTTAAAACTAATTTATATTCGCATATAGGAACTATATCATTTAGTGTTGCTTGAGAATCGTAGTTATATGCATTCCAATTTAAACAACCTACAATATGTTCTGTTTCACAGCTACCATCATCTACTTGTGCAAAAGGATTAAACTCCATAAAATCATTATCCATACATCCATATACAGTAGGTATTTCACAATTTTCTACATATATAACACCTGAATATGCTACAGCTCCAAAATTAGAATCAGGTAGCTCCCATAATACATCAGGACTACCACAAGGTTCTAAATCACCCATAATAGTAAAACCACCATCTGACCCTCCCCACTGACTTCCTCCTAGTCCATCACCGTATGTGTCACTAAGTATTAACTCTACTCCTGTTTCAGGTACACATACTTGATAGGGTATTGTTGTGTTTGCTTGATCAAAAGAATACTCACCTGCCATTACGCTTTCTACTGGTTGTCCTGTAGATACATCTGTAAGAATCCATCCTGTTTCTCCAGGGTATTGATCAAGTGTAATTTCAAGAAGCATTTTAGCTTCTCCTTCATCACAATTGACATTTGCACATCCACCATTATCAATTTCTGCTAATGGATTAAAATTTATAGCTTCAGGATCTGTACAACCATAAATAGGTATTTCACAAGTTCCATCATCTATCGTAGCAAGTGTATCATAGTTTAAAGCAAATTCATTTATACAGCCATATATAGTATCTAAAATAGGTATGGGACAATCAGCAGCATCATAATTAAACTCAGCACAATTAAAGTTTATAAGATAACCATTCCAAGAATATGTGTTGTCATCACAAAAACCATCACCTAACCAATTTTCAGGAGCTTCATTTCCTGCACAATCTAAAAATAAACTATCTTGAGAATGTACGTTTAAAGATATAAGTAGTATTAAATAAAATATTTTTTTCATTACGCATTTCTTACTTTTCGGGCTACTTTTTTACTATATTTTGCAAATTGCTTACCTTTTCTTCTAGCTCTTTTTTTAGCTCTATTTGTAGCAGCTTTTTCGCTAGGACTTAAAGATTCTCTAACAGATTTAGGAAGGTATCTACCTCTTTGGCTTACAGGTTTTTTTTTATCTTCTTTACTGACGTAATCCCAATCCTGATCTCCCCAATCTTTTAAACTTTTTTGTGATTTTCTTAAAGCCTTCATTAGTTTCTATAGCCACCTCCTGCAGCTTTATAAGCTTTAGCTAACATTTGAGCTTTTCTAGCAGACCACTGACCTGGAGCTCCACCTTTTCCTCCAGCCTTTATTCTATTAAATATACGCTTTCTCATTCCAGGTTTTGTATAATTACCTGCTTTGTTTACAGTGCTACCTTTTTTAGCTTTTTTTATTGCTTGTGCCATATTACCATTTAACTTTATCAGCCCAATAAGCTGCAGACATTTTACCTTTAGCTATATTTTTACCATGACGTGCTTTAAATGATTTTCTTTTAGCTTTCATTCTAGCACTTTCACCTTTTTTTGGTTTACCTGCAGTTCCAGATAATGATCCTACTTTTTTACCTTGCTGACCAAAACGTATAGTTTTAATCTTATCGCCTTCCTTTGCAACAACTATGTGTGATTTAGTAGGATGATTAGGGGTTCGTTTAGCTTTATTGTATCCAGATACTCCAGCTTTTTTTAATCTATTATCTTTCTTTACAGCTTTTGCCATTATTTATTAGCAAATTTTTCTACTCCAGAAATGCCAAACGAGCCAAGAACAACCCATACAAATGAATCGTATACAAACTCGTTTATTACTAGGTCTGATCCAACCCACCCTGTAACAAGGTCAGCTATCATTATCAAACACATTATTGCAAAAGCTATAAATCCAACTATAGCTTTCTCATTCCAAGCGTTATCGTTCTTAAATATTTCCATTTTATTCTTCTTCTTCTATATACCAATCTGACTTAGCCATTTCAACTTTTATCTCGTCATAAGTGTATGTTGTTTTGCCACTTAAAAAAGATGGCTGATCGCCATTATATTTTACTAAAGCTTTAGAGCCGTCAAGACTATATCTTAACATAGCAGCATTTCTGTTCATTAACTTAGAAAAATCTATAGCAGAGTTTTCATCTGTAATTTCTGTTGTATCTATTATAACGTATGTAACCATAATTTAAGGAGTATCAGATGAGAATGTAACACCACCAGATGTTAATCCTGGATTGCCATTTAATTCTTTTACAGATATACTTTCTAGCTCTAGGTAATTGCTAGAGTCATCAGCAGTATCAACTAAACCTATATGTGTAGTTGTAGCTACAGCAGTAAAGTAACCAGTTCCTATTTCTGTAGATGTTGATAAAGTTGTAATATTTGAACCAAGTACTGAATCTGTAGCAACTCTTAAATTACCTGACCCACCTTCAGCATTATCTACATTTATATTAAAATCTACCTTATAAACTTTACCAACTACTGTTGTAAAAGATTGAGATACCCCATAAGCTCCAGAAGCATTAGCTGTAGCTCTTAACCTGCCACTATTAGCAGAAAGGGTTGTGTTCGGGTATGCAAGACTCCAATCACTTGTAGTAGAACCATCCCAAGTAACTAAGTTACTTCCAAATCCAGGGTTATCTTGATCGTGAACTATACCATTAGCTTTATCATCAAATAAACCATTACCCATTCTGTAGTAAGCTTGAAGAGCAGAGCTATTATCGTAGTTGCCTTGATCAAACTTTAAATTAAGTGGTGAGCCATTATTGTAAATAGCAGTTACTGCATCAGAATCTAAAACAGTATTAAAAATTGCAAACTCATCTAACCCGCCTTCATAATGATTCAACGCTGAACCTTCAACACTTCTTGCAGCAAGTAATAAGCTTAAGTCACTTGTATAATTAGCATGATTAGCTGAAGGTATATTTGCTTGTTCAGTAGTTTTATCTACACCATTAACGTATATTTTTCCTATACTGTTACCACTACTCTGTAAATTCATAGTTACAACAAAGTGAGTCCAAGAACTTTGAGCACCATCAGAAAAATTAAAACCACCGTTTCCAGTTGCCTTCCAAACACCAACATCAGCAGCTGCAGTAAATACAAACCTAGGAGATCCATCAGATTGAAGTTGAAAATAAACTTCAGCTCTACCACCACTGTTACCATCATCATTTGAATCATTATCAACCCCAAAAATCATTTCAGAGCATCTACCATCACTAGGTTTAATCCAAAAGCTTATTGAAAAATCACCTCTAAATACAGATTGAAAAGTTTGATTTGTATCTATAAAATCATCAATCCCATCAAAGCTAGCACTATACTTAGACTCTACTACTTGAGTAGATGATATGTTACTTGCAAGACTAAGCATTAATTAGTGACTTGGTGCTATGTAAGCTATTATAGTTCCTGAAGTAATGTCAATTTCAGTATATCTTCCAAAGATAGTTACCCCTTTAGGGAAAACAACAGAATCTACAACTTGACCACCAGATCCTTGAACTTCAGTTTCTGAACCATCTCCTAAATCATGAGCAGCAGTTTCTGTGTTAACAAACTTAGTTGCTGTTTCTGCAACTAAACCTGCACTAGAATCAAAAACTGTATCTGATAAAAAAGTTATAGCAGCAAAAATATGATTTGTTGGAGGTTTAATAGCATCACTAGAGGCTGTAGTATATACAGATCCATATTGACCTAAAGAAAGTTCATTAAACTTTGTACCTGTTAAAGCCATAATATTTTATTTTAAATTTTTTTATTTTATACGCAAATGTAATGATAATTTTTTAATTATAATAAAATTATTATCTTTGACCTAATTTAATCTAAGACAATGAGGAATTACCTGAAGTATCTTAGTGATACCATGTACTCCTTTCAAAGAAAGTATGACCTTACGGATAATCAGATAAGGTTCCTTCTTTTTATAAATGATGAGAAAGGATCTTTTACTAAAAGGTTTATACGAGAAAATATGTACGTTAGTAAAAACTTTAACGACAGAATGTTTCCTGAGTTAGTTAAACGTGACTACATATTTGTTTTTGAAAAACGAGCTTGGAACTCAAATCAACCGAACCAATATCGTGTAACAAGTAAAACTAATAGGTTGATTAATAAATTTTATAATGTTCTTGAAGGAACAGAAGAAATATAAAAATGCCAGGAGTTAAAAAATCAAAACATGGTGGTGCATTAGCTATAATGATTGCACCCGTAAAAACAAAAAAAATGAAAGCAGTTAAAAAAGGAGCACATGGTGCTAAAGTAAAAAAAGCACCAGGCGGTGCAGCAATGAGTAAAATTAAAATGAAGATGATGGAGAAGGGTGGCAAGCTAAAAATGGTTAAAGGACCAGACGGCAAAATGGTTCCATTTTATGCTGCTGATGGAAAAGGAAAGATGATGTATGGTGGATCCATGAAAAAGAAAATGGCTATGGGTGGTCGCATGGGAAGTAAAGAGATGATGGAGAGTATGAAGAAAGACGATAAAATGCTTAAACATGGAGGTAAAGTTAAAGATAAAATGATGTACGGTGGATCTATGAAAAAAGCAATGTACGGTGCTAAAATGAAAAAGAAGGCTATGTATGGAGCCAAGATGAAAAAAAAGTAATACATGAAATCACCCCTTAAGAAATCCATAGGTGAGGTAGTCACTGATTACGGAACTAAGGTAATGAGAATACTAAAGAAAAGGCTACAACGTAGCCTTTTTGATTTTTACGGAGACGTAAAAGCTGATAACCTTAGAACAAGGGAGACTATTAATCCTCCAACAACACCTGTCGATGGTGACGGTGGAGTTATATATACAAAAGCTGCAGACGGTAAATTATATTACAAAAGTAATGAAGTTTCAGAAGTTGAGCTTAGTTCTGGTGGATCTACACTAACCACTGAACAAGTTCAGGATATTGTTGGAGCTATGTTTAGTAGCAATACTGAAACTAATATTACAGCTACCTATGAAGACTCTGACGGAACAATAGATCTTGTAGCTACAGATACAAACACACAACTTAGTACAGAAGAGGTTCAAGACATAGTAGGAGCTATGTTTAGTGGTAACACAGAGACTAGAATATCTGCTACATACGAAGATAGTGATGGTACTATAGATTTAGTTGTAGACGCCATACCTGTAGATTTAACCTCAGATGGTGCAGGAACTATCCACGTTAATAATGTACCTACATTAAATCAAGACACTACGGGTAATGCTGCAACAGCTACAAACTTAACATCAGGAGATAAAACTTTAGATGGAATAATTACCTCAAAAGGACTTGTAGTAGATGATAATAGAAGTGTAAACCCAAGCGCAGATGGTGTAGCAATACACGTTGATGCTATGGATATAACAGATAGTAGCACATCTGCATCAGGAACAGCAAGTACCTATAATCATATAACTTTTGAAAATCCTAGATTATTTGCTACAAATGCATCTGTAACAACTACCGATGCAGCTACTGTATTTATAAAAGGAGCTCCATTTGCAAGCACCAATCAAACTATTACTAATAATTATGCTCTTAAAATTCATTCTGGAGATAGTTATTTTGCAGGAGATATAATTGTAGCAGGTAACGATATAAAAGATTCTGGAGGTAACACAATACTATCATCTGATGGTAGCGGTGTTGTTACTATGGCGGGAGGTAATATATCTGTTGGTGGTAGTAATGCTAACTTTAACATGAATTCTGGTTCTGACATAATACTAGAAGCAGGTAATGATGGGGGTAGCTTTACTTCAACAATACAATATCCTGACTCTGGCGGAACTAATAGAATTATTCTTGGAGCAGATAGTGATGTGGTTATATTATCTAACAGAGCTTCAAATGGTACAGTACAAATTAGAGCTAATACATCTACTGCAGGTGGTAGTGGTGAGGTGACTGTTGTTACAGTTCATGACGATAAAGTTGATGTATCTCAAGATTTAAATGTTACAGGAACAATTACTGGTAAACAATATCAAGTGTTCCCAACTAACTTTACAGATGATTTTGGTACTTCTGAAGTTTTTATGCCTATACATGGTACAACATTTGAACAATCTCAAGTTTATCAAGATGATGTAGCTTTACTAGCTCCATGCGATGGTAGAATAGTATCTGTCACTCTTAGTATAATGAGTTTAACTGGTAATGCAGACCTTACAGTTAGAGTTTATTCTATAGGTCCAAATACTTCTGGAACAAGTTTATCTAGTTGGACTTTAGAAGAGTCTGAAGTTTTACCTATAACATCTACAGATGACAATCATGTTTTACACTTTGGATTTAGCAATGCTAAACATTTTGAAAGTACAGAAAAATTTGCAGTATCAATACAGGCTAGCGCAGATATAATGGGTAATACATTTATATATGCAACAACAGTAATAGAGTGGGATTATAGCACTTTATTAGGAACTAGTGCAGAATATGACTCTGTACCTTAAACAAAATAAAATAATTTTATATATTTGCAAACACACATAATTTAAAATAAAATGGCAACAGTAACACCAAAATTAACAATAACAAGTACTGACTTACTATCTCAGAACTTAAATTTATCTTTATCTACATCTATTACTGCAAGCTCTACTACAGGTTTAGCTCGTAACGCAATAACATCTACAGCTAAAGGTACGGCTTCTGGTCAAGTAACATTACATACAGCAGCAGATTTTACAGCTCCTGCTTATTTATATGTGAAAAATACAGACTCTACAGCATCAGATCACATCATAGTATATGATGCTACTACATCTGGAAATCCTATATTACTACTATTACAGGGTGGAGAGTTTGCTTTCATGCCTCTAAATAGTTCTATAGACTTGAAAGCTTATGCTGTAACTAGCGGAACAGTAGTTGAGTTTATGGTATTTGGTACAGAAGCTTAAGATTTCTTTTCCCAAGATTTTCTATAATTACTTTGAACCTTTTTACATCCTTCACATCGACAGCCATTTCTATAAGCTGTCGTTGAAGGACAAGGCTTACCCTGTCTGTTTCTAGCTGCTTTATAGTTGCAACTCTTGTGCGAGAAAGCTATGTTGTCAATATCAAAAAACAAACCCCTGGGATCTTCTGAATGAAGCCAAGGGGTTTTGTGTTCTATAGTAAAATCATCACAATCCTCTATCTCTGATCCACACTGATAACACCAGTGTATATCCAATCTTTTAGCAAACTCAAATAATAAGTTTTTCTTGAGTCTATTTGAAGCAGTGCCAGGATTCATCCCTAACTGATCAGTTTTTGTATTTTTAATACTCATCGTTAGATGATATACTAATAACGTTTCCAAAAGTATCCTGACACACTACAACACATAAATTATCAGTAATCCAGAATACACTATATATCATATTGTAAATACTTCCAAACATTATTTCTTAATTTTATTTAAAGTGCCATACACATACCTATCCTGAAGTTTCTTATCTTTAGGAAACTTCTTCTTTGCTCTTTTGTATAACTTTTTCTTTAAAGCCTTAGGCATTTCTACTTCTTCTTATAGATTCTTTACCACGCTTGAATATACCAGCAACTTCACTTTTACCCATTACTTTAGCACGCTGCTCGCCTACAGTTAGTATTTGTATCTTTCTAGCGTATGGTTTACTAATGCGTTTTACTTTAGCAACAGTTGCTCTAGCGTCTGCAGGAGTTGCAAACTTAATACTAACAGTGTCTTTAGGATTCTCATCTGTGTAGAGTCGTCTACCAGAACCTTTTGGCTTTTTACCAGTGCCAACTTTTGGATCTCGTTTGACAGCTTTAGGCATCTCTGTGCTTTTCTTGTATTTCAAATCTAGCTGTAAGACTAGCACCAGGGTGAGGGACAAAAGCACCTTTATGTCTCATCAACTTATATTGATTTACACCTTTACGCATCCAATGAAAACCCTGAGGAGCTTGAACACTTTTTGTTTTTCTTACAGATCTAGCCATGATATAAATTTTTTGCAATGTACAAAATTTTTTGAGAAACGAAAAGGGTGGGGGTTATATATGTATATACGACCCGACACACGCACACCGAAACCCAAAACCGCAAACGGGGTACTACAACTAAAATATTATGCACAGAATACAAATGTCGTTTTCTATTTTTGGCTCAATAGACTAACTATATCTAACTATCCTAGGTATATATAATAAGATGCCGAAACTTTGCTTTATATCTTCCCTAAAGTACCTTAAACGGCTTGTATTTCGTTTACTATTATAGAGAAAGTAGTAGAGAGAGAGGGCATAATCTCCCCCTTAACAACACCAATCCCGAAAATATACAATCAATCTAAAAAAATTTACCCTTTCAATCCCTTGCTATTGCTGGGATTAGATATAATCTTCAATATTAATATGTAAAAAAAGTTTACATTTTATTTGTGTATGTAAAAACTAATTATAATATTTGCAACATCAATCATTAATTAAAACTATTTACTATGAATGAATTACAGAAATTTGAAAAAGAAACTTACTTACAAGAAAAAGAAGAATTTATGTCTGATAAATGTTCTTGTTGTATGAATTATCTTAATGAAGATAATGAATGCGAAAACAATTTTTGTGAGAGTAAAATACCAAGTGAATATAGATAACCTAAACAACTAGAAACTATGGAAATAAAATTTGAAAAGTACAGACAAAACCTAACACAAATAGGCAACAACATTTACAGCTACGATACAAGAGTAGCTAGTATAAATGGTAAAGAATTAACCCAACATAAAAATCCACTTAAAGAAAATGGTTGTTGGTCAGCTACCACACAAAAGCATATAAACTATGTAGCTAACTACTACGACCTTAACCTTAAAAAATAGAAACTATGGAAACAAATTATATTACTACAAATAAAAAAGAAGAAGCAATAAAGTTAATAAATAAAGTAAGGCTATCTAATAAAAATAATTGGTATCAAATTAATTTAAATTATAAAGATGAAGTTTATAATATAAAAGCATACGATACATGGGTACAAATATTTACAGACAACACTTATTACTCAAATTGTATGGATGAAAGTGTTACAAAATTTAAAGAACATTTAAGTAAAGTATTAAAATAAAATAAACAGAAACTATGGGAAGTTACACAACAATAGGCTACTTGCAATCTAAGATGATACGTATGCCTCTAAACCTAAACACGAATTGGAATAACGACATCAATTCACTAACATCTATCCAGGAAATTATCAACTACATTGATAACAATGGTACAACGGATGAACACTGGAGACTACTCCAAGCTATCAAACAAATGGAGAAACTAAACGATACAGACAACCTATTAAAAGACTAAAACTATGAAAGCAAAACAAATGGAAAACTATCTTCTTGAAACCTATGGAAAGGTAGTGCATAATATGGAAGCTATGGAGTACGCTTGTAACGAAGTAGCTAAAGGACACGATATAACAACAGAAGAAGTATTTTTCTTCATGGTAGAAGATAAACCTATATCAAGTATGTACACACACAACTATGGGTTTAATACAAGGTCAGGTAGAATATTAAAGTTAGAATTTAATGATATATACTATAATTACCAATAGGATATAATATGGGCTTGATACAATTCTATTGTAACCTTTGCCGAACAACTTGTAATTCTCCAGTAAGTAGCAATCGTAATCGCGAACGCAACATCAATCTCTACTGAATGATTTGTAATCATACTCCATTGATATTGCTTACTCGCAGAGAGATTATTTAAAAATTTAAAAGAGGATTATGTAATCGAACTGCTATTACATAGAAAGGCGAAGTTACAAGAAATATTTTAAAAAGTCAAGGAATTTAAAAAAATTAACAATTATGAAACAATTAATAAGCATACCTGTGTATTATCATATTAATGATGATAACAAAATAGTTATAGACTATGAGCAAATGGAAGAAGAATATAAATTTAAAATTGAAAGACTTAAATTAGAAATAGAAAGAACAAATAAAAAATACAGATAAAACTATGGAAACAAAGAATAAGATAACTAAAGAAATTATTGAGAGATTAAATTGGTATAGTAATGGAGATGGAGAAGAATTTGAACTATGGATGGATAAAAAAACTAATATAGTTTATAGAGTTCCGATCGAAATTGTAAGAGACTTTGATAACGCTGAAGAAAATTAAATTTGTATATGTAAAATATATTTACTAATATTGCCTAACCAAAAACTAAAAACTATGAATACACAAACAACTTTGCAAGAGGGTAAAGACTACGAAGTAGTAGTGGATGCCTACGTTACCAACGAAGATCTGGAAGTCAATAGCATTATGTTTCATTGTAGAAAGACAATGACTGCAGTAGATATTACAAGCTTCCTATACGACTACCTTAGTGTAGATTGTATCAACGATTTAGATCAAAGAATTATTAACAACGCAAAAGACTAACACTATGGGAAAGACTAAAGAATTATTTATACAGATGGCTCAAGGCTTTATGGAAGGTATAAACATAGAGAGAGAGCTAAGAGGTAGAATGGCTGATGAAGAATATCAGTACACTATATATAAAAAGAATAGAAACAAAAAAACTAAGAGCAATGGAAAAGAACAATAAACTTATAGCAGAATTTATGGGGTGTAATCATCCCTTTAATAATGTAACAGATGCTACCTTATATAGTGTTAGTCATGGCACATTTGAGGCTGACGAGTTAAAATACCACACATCTTGGGATTGGCTGATGCCAGTAATAGAGGAAATTGATCATTTACAATATGAGTCTATTGATAATATAGAGAATGCTTTAGCCACAAGATCTATAAAAAATACATATAACGCAGTAGTAGAATTTATTAAAGATTATAACAAGTATATCTGTGGCTCTTGTGGGGATAATTGTAATGAGTATACCTACAATGAAGAAACAGATGTAGATGAGTGTAATCAATGTAAAACAATAAACCAAAACAACTAAAAATTATGGGATATACAAGCAGGGTACTTATAGCAGTACCAAAAAAAGCAGAGAAAGAATTAGATAAACTTTTAACTAAACACGATCTTATTTCAAAAAATAAGTATAGTTATAGGTTTGTAAAAACACACCATAAAGAAGATATTGTTCTATATCGAGCTAATAGTCTTAAGTGGTACGAAGAATATAAAGATGTTCAAGAAATCTCAAGATTAATAGAGAAATACGAGCCTAGTGGTGCCTGTATTGTGTGTGTTGGAGAAGATAATTCTATACATTCTGATATAGGAGAATATTGGAATGTATTTGATATATACATGAAAGTAGAATTACTATAACCTTAAAACTAAAAGACATGAGAAAAGTAACAATAACAGAACGTAGAGTATATCACAAGGTGGCTAGGATAACAATCGAACTACCTAAAAATTTACCATTGGAAGATACTGACGATTGGTTAGAGAAAAACACAAGTAAGTGGGAACAATCTTTAGATAATGAGTTTAATAATGCTACCCTTGAATCTGGTACTGGAGTTTTAGAATGTAAAGGTATGTCGTATGAAAGTGCAGACAGAGAAACAAGATATGATGTTATTAACGAAAACTATGGGGGACACTTATAATGGCTAAGATATATATAGATAACTCAACATTTATGGTATTTGTAGATGAGATAGCTAGACAATTAACTGAATTAAGCTTTCATGATGAAACCTTTGTAGAGGTGCAAGATGGTCTATCAGATGGCACTTGTATTATATTTACTGAAGATGCACAAGAGTTTTATAATGAAAAGTATGATGAGGTAGAGACAATGCTAAATAAAATATTAAACATACATAGTAATGACGAACTAATAAACGATAATTAATATGGCACTATACGAAGTAGAAATAAAATGGTGGGATGATCTTTGTGTTGAAACAAAGATCGTATCTACAAACCCAGCATCCGTAGATGATGATACTATCTTCTACACATTTGAAAACGAGGATGAGATAGAATCTTTTACCCTTGAAGATCCGATAGGAGAGTTTCAAGTATTATCTTATACAAAATTATAAGCTATGGAGAGTAGAAAAGAATTTATAAGTAGAATGGCTTGGATGATGTCAGAAATAGATGAGTCTAAATTTAAAACTTTAAAATCTCTGTCAATGTTAGAGTTCCACTTAAAGAGAAGGGAATTAAATTTACTGAACCAGACTAAAGAACTCATTATAAACTCCATGGAATACAGGGCTAATAAAAGATTAAGGTCTGGAATAGAAATAAGTTTAGGTAAATTAATTATACACACTCATCAAGAATTTGATGATATAATAAAAAAACTATAATGATATGGAAATAGAAGAATTTTATAGAGAAAAAATACAAGAATTAGAAAATAAAATAAAAGAACTAGAGGATAAATTAAAAGAAAAAGAAAATGAACAATCAAGTAAGGACAATTGATTTAGACCAAGTATGGATGAGGGGAGAGAAAGATCCTTGCACTAAGTATGTTCTATACGCTAAAGTACAGAGAAAGTATATCAATCCTATAATTAATAACATAGATAGTATACAATCTCTTTTAAAAGGTAAAAAACTATTTAAACTAGACACATCAAATAATAAAGTTAAAATATATAACATAATAGATGCGGTAGATAGATCTTTTAGCAACGAAGATCTTGAGGAATTACTAGAAAAAGAGTTATCTTTAATAGAATTTATCTACAAAGTCTATGCAATACGAAAAAGAAATGCTGGAGAACTTACTTAAAGAGTCGGGTATAGACTACAAATTAAACAACCGAATAAGACCTAACAAACATCCAAACATGAAGCGTTTAGAGACAGCTTTAAAAAAGCATGGGGTAAATTACATGTACTTTCATCAGACAGATAGTCTAGCAGTAACACAAGTAGATATAGGAAAGCATAACGCTTTATGCCACACCCTTATGATGCCTTCAGAAGATGGTATAAGTGTTTTAATGGTAGTAAACAATGATATTGATTTAGAGTTAGTTATGGAAGGTATAACGCAAAGCCTAGACAGAATAATGCCTGAAGATATATCTTATAATATTTTAGGAATAATATAGTAATATGTAAAATAATTTACTATATTTGCATCAGAAGTTAATTAAATTTAAAAACCAAAAACTATGGAAAAGTCAGAAACAATTGGCAAGCTAACCCTTGCCTTATCTAAGGTGCAGTCTCAATTAAGACCTGCAAAAGAAAACTCAAAAAACCCTTTCTTCAAGTCAAGTTATGCCGATCTTGGATCAGTATGGGACTCTGTTCGTAAGCTACTAGCAGACAACGAGTTAGCAATTATTCAAATGCCTACTGATGTAGGTGGTGTAACAACAATCCTATCACATTCTAGTGGAGAATACCTAGCATCAACTTGCTACATACCAGCAAAAGAAGATGCACATGGTGTAGGTTCTGCTATATCTTATGCTAGAAGATATGCTCTTGCATCATTTGTTGGTGTAGTTACAGGAGATGATGATGATGGCAATATGGCTGTTAAAGGTTCTAATCCAAAATCAACTACAACTTTAAAGTCTAAACCTAAGCTAACAGAATCTCAGTATAAGTCTATGATGAAGGCTATTGAGGATGGTAAAGGTAGTGTGGTAGAGCAAAAGATGGCTGGATATACTATGACTAAAACTCAACAAGATAATCTTAACAAAGTTCTTAAAATATCTAAGACCTTAGTGTAATGAGTTTAGATAAGTTTATAAAAAAACTAGTCGATGACTCCTTTTATTACTCTGACTACGAGTTTGTAACGAACTCGCAGTTAGGGTTAATAAAGCAGGATGTTAGAACCTATAAGATGATGAGGGATCATCCCGAACTCAATAAAGAAACTATGCCTATGATATTTGGTAGAGCATATCATGTAGCTATGTTAGAGCCTAATCACTTTAATAATAAAGTTTTAGTATTTAATTCAGCTACAAGAACTACCAAAGGATTCAAAGAGTTCAAAGAAAATAATCCTGGAGCATCTACGATAATCTTACAAAAAGAGTATGATAAGATTATGTATATGCAAGATGTATTGTTTAGTCATTCTGAAGTTAAAGATCTTCTTCAATCAGAAGGAGAAAGGGAGATAGCTAACGCTTGGAAGGATGATGATACAAATGTGTTCTGCAAAGGTAAAGCAGACTATCGTAATGGAAAATTATTGGTAGACCTAAAGACTACTGCAGATGGTAGCTTCCATGGATTTTCTAACTCTTGTAAAAAGTATGGATACGATAGACAATCAGCCTTTTATATGGATGGCTTTGGTTGTGATGAGTTTGTATTTATAACTCAGGAGAAAGAAAGACCTTATAATGTTTCTATATTTTATGCTGGAGATGAGTTTGTAGAGAGAGGTAGACAAGAGTACAAGTATCTACTAGATGTTTACAGAAGATTCTTCATAGATAACGAAGAGATCGTTGAACAACATTTAATAATGGAGACACTATGACATTAAAAGAAAAGTTAAAAGAAAACAAAATATACAAGCCTTGGCTTGCAGAAAGATTAGGGTTAAGCCGACCTACCCTAGATAAATATTTAGATAAACCTGATGAGTTTAAAGTTAAACATCTTAGAAGGATTGCTAAGTATATAGAAACAACAGAAAGGAAGGCATTAGTTAATTATTTTATAAAAGCTGAAAGCTATGAGTAACAAAACAACTAACAGAATCTACGTTGGAAACGGGGTAGAGAAATTTGATGGGGACATGGTAGAGTTCTCTTTAAACCTAACTAAATTAGGTAAAGAAGCAACAGATCACATGTTCGAGTACAATGGTGAAAAATTCATCAAGCTAAAGGTAGCTAAGATGAAAGAAACTAACGATTATGGTAAGACTCACTACGTTGAAGTGAACACTTACAAACCAGAAGTTAAGAAAGAAGCAGTAACTGACGACTTACCATTCTAAAGATGGAGGGGCTTGTCCCCTCCCTTTTTTAAACAACCAAAAAAAAACTATGAAGTACAGAGTATCAGATACAGACATTATTAATATAGATAAAGTAGAATTTATCGAAGTTGATGGTAGTTGTATTAACTTTCATACCTCAACAAATACACACCGATCTGTATATAATAACGAGATAGAATCTAATTGTGTTTTCAATAATATTGTTAATCGTTTTTCTATTGTAGATCTTAGGCTTAATAATTCTAAAAAACCTGAGACTGAAGCTGAAAGAAAGGAAAAAGCATTTGAAATGTTTTGGAATTTATATGATTACAAAAAAGATAAGCCTAACACAAGAAAGACATTCATGAATTTAAGCTTAACTCAAATGGGTAAGGCTATAAAAGGAGTAAAGGCTTATGTTGATTCAACACCTGATAGAACTTACAGAAAATTTCCTAGAACTTGGCTTAACTCTAAGGCGTGGGAGAACGAGGTGCAGTTAGATAGAAAGAAAACTAACCGATATGTTAAACCTAAATACATCACAGATGAAAGATAACATGGACATGGAGATGAGGCTTATCGGTAAGATTATGTCGAATCCACGAGACTATTACGACTGTCATAGCCTTATATCTGAGGAGATATTTACCGATCCTTTAAATAGGAAGATATATAAAGTGGTGTCTGAAAGGTTAGATAAAGGAGATAAGGCTGATATGATTGTCATATCCTCTGCTATTAAAGATCCTCTTGTGGACCTCAGGGTAGCTGAGTGCATGAGCTCTGATCATTATGCTTACATAACAAAGAACATGGTTCTATATTTATCTCAAGAAGATAAAAAGATAAGACTTAAAAAACTAGCAGAGCTTACTACAAAGAAGATTGATAATGGTGATGACTTATTTAACGTTATAGAGTTTGTAGAAGAGCAAATGAAGTCTATCTCTGAGGTCAGGGGTAGTGATATACCTGATATTAAAAAGCAGTTAAAGATACTGCATGATGATATAAGAAGGAGGATGGACTCTGAAAACATGGTTGGTCTACCTACGGGCTTTCAATCAGTAGATAAGTTTACTGGTGGATGGCAAGAGACAGACTTTATCGTTATTGGTGGTGCTTCATCTATGGGTAAGACATCACTTGGTTTAGCTTTTTGTTATAACTGTGCTAAGACTGGTATACCTGCGGCAGTATTCTCTTACGAGATGGGGGACACTCAGTTGCTACAAAGATTAGTTTCTTTAGAAAGTGAGGTCAATAACAGGTACATAATGAAGGGTGCATTAGAGAGTGGTGAACTTAATAGAGTTGATAAAGCTATAGGAAAGCTAGAGGGTGTTAATCTATTTATAGATGAGTGTAAGGATTCATCTCTTAGGTATCTTCTTAATAAGATAAGACAGTACGTTATAACTAAAGATGTTAAGTTTGTTCTTATAGATTACCTACAACTTGTTAAGGGTAGTGGTACATCTAGAGAACAAGAGGTTGCTATGGTGGCTCGTGAGCTAAAGAACCTAGCCAAGGAGCTGAACATAACAATTGTTGCATTATCTCAACTTAGTAGAGGTGTAGAACGTAGAGATGGTTGTAGACCTAGTCTATCTGATCTTCGTGAGAGTGGTGAGATAGAGCAGGCATCTGATATTGTTATGCTTGTGTACAGACCTGAATACTATGGTATCATGACTGATGATAGTGGAAGATCTACCGAAGGACTTGTGGATCTCATATTCGCTAAAGGTAGGAATATAGGAACTGGTACACTACCTCTTAAGTTTAAGAAGGAATACACTAAGTTTATAGACCCTCAGGATTATACTGAGAAGTTTATATCTGCTCAACCATCAGAATCTTTTTAGTTATGGAGTGGGATTTAGAGTCAATTATTAATTTTACGATAGGTTTAATATTTATATTAACCATGATAAAAAGATGTGTAGATAGATTATGAGAAAAGAAATATATCACGCTACAGTTCATTACAGATGGAGAACAGTAAGATTTGTAAAAGGAGTTGAGAAGCCTGCTAAGAATTGGAAAGAATCTACTCACAGGACCTGTATTAGTGAACTTGATCCTGAAAAACTACAAAATGTTAAACATTTTGTAAGAGGACTAGAGATAAAACATAAATCAACTAACGATATACAAATAAAGATAGATAAGGTAACTGACTATGAGTTTATATGTATGTCTCAAGATGTATATTAAAGTTATAAATATAAATTTATTAACTTTACAATAAAATTGTTAATTAAATTTTAAATTATGGAAACCAAAGTAATTGAGTGGGGATGGGAAAAACAATCTCCAATGGGTATGAGAAGTGAAGATCACATAGCTTTTTTACTCAAAAGATACAATGAAGGTAAGCCAAAAGAAAATCATGTAGAAACTATGGCTGAATTAAACAGAGCATTATTAAAAGAAGAATCAAATAAGTTAAACAGTTAAATTAAATTAAAATGATATCACTAGCAGTAATCTGCGTTATATTTATTCTTATAGCGTGGAACATGATAAAGTATTCCCAAAAAATTAAAGAAAATGAAAGGCATAATAACAGAGTTTTTGAGACTCTCAAGAAAGAAAAAGATAAAACTAAACGTAGTTCAAAGGTTTCTGAAGATCAAGTATCGAATAAACGTAAGTATAGAAGTGCTAAGAAAAAGGCTGTCGAATCTAAAGTAAAGAAAAATGCAGGAAGAAATAAGAAAAAAGTGTGATGAGATCAGGGATCTTCTCATAGAGAAAAACAAATCCTATGGTAACTCAGTATTCGACAAAGGAGTTTTGTTTAATGTTGATCCTATGTATGCTATCCAAGCTCGTATAAACGACAAGCTTAATAGGATTAAGAGTAAGGAAACTTACATGAGTGAGAACGATCTAATGGATCTCACTGGTTATCTTGTACTTCTTCAGGTTTATATGGATGAAGTAGATAGAAGAATGAGTGAGACTATAAAGTCTACTGAGGCTTATCCTGAGGGTGAGACACCGTTTGATTACGAAATATCCAGTAACGGAAAAGATGAGTCCTGAACCTAGATTTGAAAGTCAGGAGGACAGAGAAAGAGAGGCTGAAACTCTTCGCATTCTACTTGAAGGAAAAGATCTAACATTTGAGCAACTAGATAGGTATGCTCCAGTAGATGCTGAGATAATAGACAACAAAACTATGAAGGTTGTTTCTCTTTGTGAGGTTAAAACTATGAGCCTTGATATGAAGGACATTGAAAGGGTTAGGACCTCAGTTAGAAAAATACAGCACTGTCAAAAGGAGGCACTTCAAAAGCAACTACCTTTGTGTATAGCTTGGAGATTTATTGACGGTATTGGCTACATCTGGATGCACGAAATAACAAAAGCCACAGTTGAGTGGGGTGGCATGAAAAACCCACGACCAGGATCTATATGGGATAGAGAGTTATTATTTTATATAGATTTAGATTTACTAACTATAATTAAATTTTAGACATGAACAAGCAACAAAAAGATCAAGAGCAACAGTACAAGTACTTAAAGTTTGACTGCGAGATGAGAGCTAGAGTGCTAGAGATAGCTTCAGGACTACCAACAAGTAAGAATGCTAAATCTCTTTTAGATAATGCAGACAAACTTGCTAAATACGTTTTTGGTATACCAACTCCGCCAAAAGAAAAGAAATAATTCGTATCTTGCAGGCTACAATAATATAGCATGGCGAGTAAAAGCACTAAAAATTATAAAAAGAATAAGGAGTCGTATAATAAGAAAAAAAAGTACGACTCCGAATATTCTTCATCTGAACAGAGAAAGAAGTATCGTGTTAAGCTAAACCTTTTTAACAGAAAGAACGGTAAGAAAGGTGATGGAAAAGATGCCTCACACACTAAATCTGGAAAACTTGTTTTAGAGAGTCAATCCAAAAACAGAGCTAGAAATAGAGGTAAGAAATAATTATTTTATATCTTAGCTTGATGCGATTCAAGAGAAGAAAAGGAAAGCAGATAACTAAAGCTAAGAAACACATCGCAGATGGAATCACATTTGCCTCAGGACTAGAGCTTTACTGCTATAGAGCCCTTAAAAAAGCAAAGATCCCAAATCAATACGAAGGAAAAACTTTTGAGCTTGTAGAGAAATTTAAGTTTGAAGGACTTCTTATGGATAAGGGAAAAACAAAAGGTAAAACTACCTTTAAAAAGAAGCCTGGTAATATAAGAAATATATCTTATACGCCAGACTTTATTAATTTAGAGAAGGGTTTTATTATAGAAACAAAAGGAATAAGAACCCCTGAGTTTAAGATGCGATTCAAGCTGTTTTTAAAGTATCTTCATGATACCGATCAAAAATTAGACATATATGTCCCATCAAACCAAAAGGAGGTCGATATTGCAGTCGATACCATCTTAGGTCGGGGTTCTAAAAAACGAGAGTAAGCTGCGTGAGTGCTGCATATTTGTTCTTGTATTCGGGGGTTAAAGATTTGGTCGTCTGCACCCCCAATACTTTTTTAAAATAATATAGTAATGTTACACGACAGAGACGAAGCTTTACGAGAAGCGTTAAAAAGATCAGATGAATCTAAAGAAAAATTATTTGAATCTTGGGTAGTTGACCTTATTGATCCTGAAGATGAAGAATGCTGTGGAGAACAGGATGACTGCTCTACTTGCGAGGACTAATCCCAAATAACATAGAAGCATATAACTCCAGCAAATAGCTGGAGTTCGTTGTATGGCATGGATTCTGTTGGGGCGAATAACCTAAATCCAAACACTACTCCATTAACTAATTGTATACCTATTTCCACAGAGCTAATATACTAAAAAAAAAGGAGGGAACTACCCCTCCTTCTTAAACAACCAAAAAACTAATCTATGAATGCGAACAAAAAAGCAAACTGTTCCAGAATGGAACGTTAGAAAAGTAATACAAATTTAATAATTAAATAATTAATTATATAGTGTTTGTATATTTTATTCGTCTTTTAATATGTTTATGTTGTCTTGATGGTATCTATCAATACCTCTTTTCTCAGCTATAGATATTAAAAGATTACTCATTCCAGCCTTTCTTAGTATTTGTCTTATGTCTTCACCTGCTATATTATTTAATCTAGCAGCACTAATTATATCAGCAAACTTATTTAACACCTCATCTGCTCTTGAGTCATAATCTTCAGATCCTTTGGTTATGAATCCTCTTAACTTACTCTCATCCTTTATAACATCTTTACCTACTATATCAGTAAGCTCTTGTTTAGCAAATCTAGATCTAAAGTAAACACTTTTGTTTACATTTATTCTATTTACTCTTAAACCAAATATAGCTAATACCTCATAAAGAGGAACAAGTTCAGAGTCCTCTTCAAATACTGATTCACCTATTCTAACACCAGTTCTAAGTGTTCCTGGAGCAATTCCCTTACCTATAAATTCTATACTTTTAAAAAGCTTCGTTAGGTTATCATCAGTTTCGTTATATACTTTTCCGCCCTTGTTGTTATAAGCTTCTTGAAATAAAGTTAAAGTCATCTCTTCACTTAAAAATGGCTCGTAGATAGCCTCTACAATTCTCATAAAGCTTTCCTTTCCAGGTTCCGTTTTAATATCTGTAAAGGCTAATCTAAATAAGTCCTTTATATAACCCACACCAGATACTCTGGAAAAGTTTATATAATCTATATATCTGTCTTTGTATTTTTGATCCTTAGAGTATCTAGATTCTAATTCACCTTTTTCAGTATAGGATAATAATCCTTTAGCATCCCAGCTTGGTAAAATAGTTCTTATCTTTCTAGTTTCAACTTGCTCGTCATCCTCGTCTTCTCCAAAGAAAGACTCCATGAAGAATTTAGCTGTATACAACTGCATGCTTTGAAGAAGAGTAAACGTTGCTAAGGTTCCAGATAGTCTTGCTACACCTGACTTTCTTAAAACTGGATTGTCACTAGATATTTCTTCAAGTCCAAGCAGTATTGCATTTTTAGTGTTACGAACAGATTCAGCCTGGAAAGCAACAAAAGAACCAACCACAGGAGATCTACCTATTGTTCTTATTATTCTAGGTATCTCGTTATAGTTTGGGTATAAGTTTCTTACATTCTTAGCTGCAGTAGCCTCAGCATCTTCAACAGAAAATCCAGCCTCTAAGTATCTAGCTTTTTCAGATAAGAATCCGTAAGCTTTCCATACGTTATCCTCAGCTTGATAAGCATCTGTAGCCCAGTTGTCAAGTTTTTTACCTATCTTACTTAAATAACCTATAGCTCCTTTATCTGTAAAGTCCTTATTTTTAACATACTCAGATATACTAAAGTTACTATTTTTAACTTGCTCAGTTATAGATTGTATCTCACTAAGTGTTGCTGAGTTATCTATAACTCTAAGCTTTATTAGCTTCTCTCTAAACTCTTTCACTTGAGGATCAGTCATATTACTTACAGACTTTATAGCTTCTGTAGCAAAGTACTTAGAGTTTTTAAAGCTAACGTGACCATTCATTAAAGCAAAAGAAGTGTTACCTATTAAGTTAATAAAGTGAGTAGGTAGGTTCCAAACTGTTTTTGCTTTCTTGTTAAGAAGTATAGACTCCATGTAAAGGCTTAACCACCAAGGGTAGCTCACCTTCTCTTCAAATCTGTTTAGAACGTTAAACATTTCGTTATCTACACGCTTACCCTCTAGTAACCCAAACTTTTTACCCTCTAGTATATTCTCTGCTATACCAGGGACTGTTTGATCAAATATAAATTTATCTTGACCAATATCTAAAAGATCTTTATACATTCTTTCAGCAGCTACTGTTCTTGCTATTTTAGATATTGTATTGTTGTAATTAAATACAGGATTATCTATCTCACCCCACAAATCTCTTATTTCTTGAGGAACAACTTTTCTTTGTTTAAATATAGAAGTTACCCTATTAAGTCCATCTAAAGAAAAAGAACCAGAAGAGAACCTAGCAAAATCTCCCTTTGTAATAAGTTCGTTGTAAGCGTCAGTTACTTTAGATTGTATTTCAGATTCTGGTAAATCAGGATTTTGTTTTTTAACTTCCTGATACAAAAAGTCTTTAGCTCTTTGTTGTATTTCAGTATCTGCTTGTTTCCAGTTCTTGCTTTCAAACTGCTTGTAAGATCTTGTTATGTAAAAGCCTCCATTAGCTTCTACAGCAAAAGATGCTTGACCTCTTATTAATCCTTCGTCTATAAGTATTCTACTAAGTGAGTCAATATGTCTTCTCATCTCCATTAGTATACCTTTCATGTCGCTTTTATCAGACTCCATGGCTTTTATTTTATTTACGTCACCAAGAAGATCATTTAATTCAGCGTCAGACATCTGATATTCTTTATTAATATCAGCAAATCTTTTCATTATCTCGTTAGCCCTGTGAAGCTCTAAAGCTACATCACCCTTTCTAAGAGTCATCAACTCTTTTACTTCTTTATTGGTGTGAGTCCCTTTAGGTTTTAATAGTAATGTAGATAGCCTAGCGTCTATTTCTTTTTCACCTGTTAAGGTAGTATATCCAGGAATATTTTGAACCCATTCTCCAAGTTTGTAATCTAAATCTATAACAGATTGAGATACATCAAATATTAAATTACCTAATCCTGAAGTGTACACCACAGTCTCATCTTCTGGTTTAGCAACCTGTTCTCTTAAAGAATAACTTGAGTCTTCTACAAAATCGTTTACTAAATTACTATTGTTTGAAGCAACGTAACCTTTAAAGTTTCCAGAGCTCCAATACTCTTTAACATTTTTAAAGTTGTCTTTTAGTATTTTTATCATACTAGACTCTTTAATCATGTTAGACTCCATACCCTCAGCAGCATCACCTTCTTTATTTAAAACCCTTTTCTTTTTATTGGCTAATTCTTCTTTTGTAAAATACTTCTCTTTATATCTGTCTTTTATCTCTTCATTACTTTCGTAATTTTCTGTAAAAAACTTTTCTTCAACAATTAATAAACCATCCTTACCTAAAAGATTATCTTTAATATATTTTATTTGAGGTGCTCTATTGTCGTTTATAAACTGGAACACCATTGATTCATGTACAACGTCAAACTTTTTATCAGGATCGTAAGCCTTAATATTATCGTAACCCTCCATAAAAGCCTCTGGTATATATTCATTTCCATCAACGGAACTCTTATTGTCAGAGAATTTTTTCATCTCTGGATTAGGGTCTAACGTTGTTGTTTTTATTTTACCATCACTAACTCCAGAAATAGCTTTAGCCCATGAGTTTTCAGATCCACCAATATCTAAAACAGAAGCTTTTTTGTTTTTAAATAAATTTGTTATAGCAGTACCAGTTATAACTTGTATCTCTTTATGTCCAGGTATACTCTTAGCTATATGATCATCGAAGTTACCTCTGTGCTTGACGTATTCCTCTATGAACTCTATTCTGTCTTCTCTTTTTATATCTATATAGGGTTCGTACTTAACTTTAGAGAATCCGTATCTACCAGCAGTAACGTCAGAGAAAAATTGCTCAAAAGCTTTTCCAGTTTTTTTAGAAGACTGAATTGATTGCTCTCTTATAGTTTCATCCCCTTCTTTTATTTCAGTTTCACCTACTTCAAATTGAACTCCACCAACATTAATTTTTCTACCATTTACTAAAGCACCAGATAAGTTATCAGCCAAGTCTTTTAGAGACATTTGTTGTAAGTCTATAGACTCAACATTTTCTACTGGAGATACTATATTTAGTCTCTCTAGTATAGCTCTTATAACTTCTCTAATCTTTGTTAGCTTAGACTGTTTGTTTACAAAGTGACCATAGGCAGCGTCACCCATCATCTCAGCAAAAGCCTCCTCTATTAACGCCTCTTCAGAAAGGCCTTCGTAGTTTGCCTTAGCCCAATCAAGATAAGAACCCTTTACTCTACGACCATCCTTTATAACACGTCTTTTCATGTTACTTTCCTTAACTTCAGACTCTATTCTTTTATATAAATCAGCATCAGTCTTCTTAATGAAATCAACCATAGGGTGAATAATCTCATGAAATAAAGTATTTCCACGAACAGTTTCAAGGTTTACATATATAGTCTTGTCAGCACCTCTAAAGAAAGATGATCTACTCTTAGATGGATCTTGACCTATAGACTTTAATTGTTCAGCCATTGCGTTACTATTTTTAATAACAGTAACATTAAGGTTTCCTATGGAGTTAAGTAACTTAAGTGCAAAACCTAAAGCTTCTTTTCTTGCCTCACTAACACCTTCAAATAAATCTGAATCATGTTTAGGATTACTCTCATCAAGTTTATGTACATTATCTGAATTGAAGTTTTTACCATAACTAGTTTTTTCAAAGTTCAACCCTGAATGTATTGATGCTTT
>LULP01000330.1_pt1 | contig 37382 bp, 38 predicted proteins | sample 728111 | NCBI WGS metagenome assembly LULP01 (sample SAMN03860286, study PRJNA289734) | marine metagenome | biome: seawater column; feature: ocean; material: water; isolation source: Red Sea water column Station 149 - depth 25m | place: Saudi Arabia: Red Sea | collected 2011-10-15 | depth 25 m
ACACCCCGAATCAGATGTATGAGCAAACAAAAACCGAGCTAATTGCTTAACTCGGTTTGAAGTGGAATACTGTCAATCTATTTCAGGACAAGACAATTATCTAATTATTGTCCTGACATTTGTTCAGGCTGCACAACGACTTTCTTCACACCAGTGATTTGTAGTGTTACACGGCGGTCAGGTTGTAAACATGCTTTTAATTCAGCAGTTGCTTTCGTACCAGTACAGTTCGTTGTTACAGGCTGAGTCTCACCTGCACTGTTGACACTCATTTGAGTTTGAATACCACGTGTAGCAAGGTATTGCTGCACTGTTTGCGCACGCTTCATACCAAGATCATAGTTGTATTTTTCAGAACCCAAGCGATCCGTGTGACCTGTAACACCAATACTGTTAATCGTCGTGTAGTTACCATTTACAGCGTCAACAACTTGATCAAGTGTCGCACGCCCTTGTGGCAATAAGTCAGACACTGATGATCCGTCAAATTTAAACAATGCATCGGCAGCAAGGTTAATGGTTTCTTGCTCTACACGTGGCGCAGGTACTGGCGCAGGAGCAGGCTCTGGAAGTGGCTCAACCGCTACGACAGGTGCTTCAGGTTTCAAGTGACCACCCAAAACAACATTCAAACCAGCAAGTGCGGTGTAGTTCCAAAACTCTTCATCAGCATTATATGTCGCACGAGCTTCTGTACGTAGTGACAACGCATCATTGAAACGATAGAACGCACCAATACCCGCATTACCCAAAGTACCTTCTTCTTTCAGACCGCGACCTGCACGACCCAATGTTGCTTCATCCGCACCGTCAAAATCATATTTGTAATGACCAGCACCTAAAAGTACATAAGGCTTAAACTTGCTATCATAGTCTTTTGTGATCAAATCAGAAGTCACATAGAAATTACCGTTGATTTGGCTTTGAGTGTATTCAGCGCCGTTGATTTGCTCACCACCAAGTTCGATATCACCATTTACTTGGTTATATTCAGCCTCAAAACCCAACCATGGCGTAAGCTCTACACCAAGTGCAGCACCAACGAATAAATCATCTTGGATTTCTGCTGCGCTTGTTAAATCACCTTTTTCCCCAGAATTATTGTGCTGAGTATCCTGGAAAGTGTAGCCAAGCAGCAAAGGTGTAACGGTAACTCCTGCATTCGCAGCAGCAAATGGGAGCGCTAACATCAAAGCACATGTTAAACGATTTAAGTTCATATCCAACTCCAAAATATGCGTTATGCATTAAAATTTATTAAGTAATCAAAATTAAAAGCTTTGAAACAATTCTCGCTTTGAGCTTTATCATTTAATCACTAAATCAACAAGTTGGGTTCAATATAGTGATTTCATATCGTGTAGTTTGTAATTTTTTGATACAAAAAAAGCAACCCGAAGGTTGCTTTTTTATCATTTGGTAAAAACTGTCAAATTATTGACCAGGTTGAACCATTACAGTACGGCTACCAGTGATCGTAGCAAATACACGACGGTTCATCGCACGACCTTCTTTAGTATTGTTGTCTGCAATTGGTTGATCCCATGCAAAACCTTGCGTGCTCAAGCGGTTTGCATCGATACCAAACTCATTTACAAGTGATGATTTCACAGAGTTTGCACGAGCAAGCGAAAGACGTTCGTTCAACTTACGTGGACCTGTGTTATCAGTGTGACCTTCGATTTGTGCAGTTGCATTTGGATATTCAACCAATTTCTCAGCAACTTTAGCAATTTCAGGCTTGTATTGAGGTTTGATGTTTGACTTGTTGATGTCAAAGAATACACGAAGTTCCATCTTAAGATCTTCAGTGATTTCTTGTGGTTGCTCTGGAGCAGGTTCAACAACAACTGGCTCTGGAACTGGCTCAACTTCAACCACTGGCGCAGCTGGTTTCAAGTGACCGCCAAGAACAACTTGAAGTGCTGCCAAGCCTTGACCTTCCCACCAGTTGTTATCGAAGTTGTGGATAGCACGAGCTTCTGTACGAAGTGTCAATGCATCGTTCAACTGCCAAAGTACACCTGCACCTAAGTTACCAAGAGTGTCGTATGAACGACGATCAAAACCAGGATTATCTACAGTGATACGTGAATGGCCTACACCGATCAAACCATAAGGCTTGATTTTGCTGTCATAGTTACCAGTGAATACGTCAGTAGTAGCGATCGCATTCAAGCTAAGAGTTTCTTGCTTAGCTTCCCATGGTTGACCAAAAGATGTAGCAGCTTCATTCGCAGCAGCATCAGGTTTAGTTTGTTGGTATTCAACTTCAGCTTGTAACCATGGCGTCAATTCTGCACCGATCGCAGCACCAACAACCAAATCACTTTGAAGCGCAACACCAGAACCATTAGTACCAGTAGGTGTAGTTCCGCCATCACGGCTAGTTAGAACATCACGTTGCTTATCTTGAGTATCTTCTGGATACCAGTGATAACCAAGCATTAAAGGGGTTACGGTAATACCCGCATTTGCAGCTGCAAATGGAGTAGCGACTAACATTGCTAATGCAATACGACTCATTTTCATGGAATGCCTCCAGATTAACATTTTGTAGTGTAACGCAAGCCTAAAACTTTGTTTTCTGTGTATAGTATATACACAATTTCATATGTTTTTAAGCTACTTGCTTAAAATTTTACAAAAATTGGACATCAAACCCAAATGTCACAACCCAATTGTCAATAGTATTGACAAACTTACTTACAATTACCGTTGTTATTCGGTAACTTGGTAAGGATTCTGACCTATCCTTGTGACGCAGTCTAGTCGTATTTAAATGCTTTTTCTATACTTTTTTATAAAAGTTTGATTGCTTACACAGTTTTTTTGTAACTATGACTTCCATTTATTGAAGAAAATAAATTAAAATTATTGCAAAACAATATGTATAAAATTATTATATTTTGACAAGTATCACAAATTCCCACATCAGTTTAACAATCTACAACGTATTTATTAAACAAACTGGGTAACAGAAACGAACAATAAATTAAAATTCGAGGTTTCAAGTGCGAGCTTCCACATATTCCAAACAATATGGTATTACTTTAGTCGAGCTGATGATCACCATTGCAATCTTAGCTATTGTAGCAGTGATTGCAGTACCCTCTTTCCAAGCCGTCATGGCTAATCTTGAGGCAAATCGAGTTCAATCTACCATGCGATCCGTTGTTCAAGACAGTAAACATCGTGCTTTTACCAATCGACAGCGTATTACGATTTGCGGCAGTTCAAATCTACAAGATTGCGATGCGCAGTGGTCTACAGGATTTATCATTTTTAATGATTTAAATATCAACAAAACAAAAGATCTTGCTGAAGAGATCATAAAGAAGCACAGTTTCAATTTGAAACATGGCACACTCTCTTGGCGTGGTTTTGGTGGTAGTGCATTATTTTTTCAGCCTGATACTGGTCTCCCTCGTGGATCGAACGGCAGTTTCACGTATTGTGCGAACTCAAATAAACATCAAAAGATTATTATTGGCACGATGGGACATGCACGACATGAAACGGTGACCAGTTGTTAAAATTTAACCATCCCCATTAATCTCCCTAAGAATTTGGTAACAAATGAACGTATAGTTTCGCTTTATTTTGTACCTATATTTAAAAATGACTTATAGTTTGTTCATCTTTTTATAAGCCACTAGATTTTACACAGGAGTTTATTCATGTCTGATATCGTAATTGTCAATGGTGCTCGTACTGCAATGGGCGGTTTTCAAGGCAGTTTAGCAGGTGTTACCGCACCTGAACTTGGCGCAGTATCGATTAAAGAAGCGATTGCTCGTGCAGGTCTTCAGCCGACTGATATCGAAGAAGTCATCATGGGCTGTGTATTGCCTGCAGGTTTAAAACAAGGTCCTGCCCGCCAAGCCATGCGCCAAGCTGGTCTACCAGATACCACAGGCGCAGTGACCATTAACAAGCTTTGTGGTTCAGGTATGAAAGCCGTGATGCAAGCTGCTGATATGATCAAAGCAGGTTCAGCACATATCGTCGTTGCTGGCGGTATGGAATCGATGACCAATGCACCATACATTCTACCAAAAGCACGTGGTGGCTACCGCATGGGACACGGTGAAGTCAAAGATCACATGTTCTTAGATGGTTTAGAAGATGCTGAAACTGGCCGTTTGATGGGTTCTTTTGCACAAGATATGGCGAATAAAAAATCGTATAGTCGTGAGCAAATGGATCAGTTTGCGATTCGTTCATTGAAACGCGCGCAAACTGCGGTCAATGAAGGCTATTTTGCTGATGAAATCGTTCCTGTCACTGTATCTACACGCAAAGGTGATGTGGTCGTTGATAAAGATGAGCAACCGTTCAATGCCAATATCGAGAAGATTCCAACACTTCGCCCTGCTTTTGCTAAAGATGGTACCATCACAGCAGCCAATGCAAGTTCGATCTCTGACGGTGCGTCTGCATTAGTATTGACGACTGCTGATAATGCGCAATCAAAGGGTTTAAATCCACTAGCAAAAATCATTGCTTACGCATCAAACTCACAACATCCATCTGAGTTCACCATTGCACCAGTCGGCGCAATTCAAAAGGTGCTTAATCAAACAGGTTGGGATGCACAAGATGTTGACCTTTGGGAAATCAATGAAGCATTCGCCATGGTTGCGATGTGTCCGATTGATGAATTCAGCCTTGATATTGAAAAAGTCAATATCAACGGTGGTGCATGTGCACTTGGCCATCCAGTTGGCTCTACTGGCTCACGCATTATCTTGACTTTGATCCATGCCTTAAAACGTACTGGTGGTAAAAAAGGTATTGCAGCACTATGTATCGGCGGTGGTGAAGCAACTGCTGTAGCGATTGAATTATTTTAATTCAAAAGTTTAAACAGAAAATCCCGCACATTGATGCGGGATTTTTTTGTTTAGTGGAATAATATTCATACAACAATTCAAAACTAGGATGTTACATAAAACATCGTATATTATTTAAACATCTTTTTCAGAAGTAAAACTCATCCAGCAATCAAAGGATATAACAATGCAACTCAATCATTATTTAAACTTTAAGGGACAAACCGAAGCCGCATTCTTATTTTATCAATCTGTCTTTGGCGGGACATTTTCCAATATGACTCGTTATGGTGATATGCCACCTGAAGATGGTGTGAATTTAACTGAGGAAGAACGCAACTTTATCATGCATGTGTCGTTGCCACTTAATGATCATACAGAGCTTATGGGTTCTGATTATATGGAAGCCTTCTGTGGTAATAATGCTCACGGTTTTATTCAAGGCAACAATCATTATATTTCCATCAATTTAGTGAATGATGAAACTGAAACCCGTCGTTTGTTCAATCAATTATCTGTAAACGGTCACGTCTAAATGCCTTTGGAAAAAACTTTTTGGGGTGCGTTGTTTGGTTCTTTTGTTGACCAGTTCGGCGTGCAATGGATGGTGAACTGTCAATTGGATGAAGTGCATAATAGCCAAGACATTGCTTTATAATTTCATCTATATTCAAATATTCTAGTCATAAAAAATCCCGCACGATCTGCGGGATTTTTATAAACAGTACGACTTATTTAATGACTGGTTTGATAGCTCGCTTCACGTACCGCCGTTGAAGCTTGATATGGATGGGTAAAATCATTCAAACCTGCCGCAGCTTCTTGAATATCTTTGCCCTCTTTAATCACAAAGCTATCAAAACCTGAACGCTTTAGATAATTCAGCACATCTTTAAAGACATCACCAACTGCACGCAATTCACCTTGATAGCCTTGACGGCGTAAAAGTGCTGCAAAAGAATAACCACGCCCATCACCAAAACCTGCGAAATCAATAAAAATCGCATCGAGTTGATCGACTGGATAATCTGTGGTTTCAGGTGAATCTTCCGCAGTCAAAAACAGTGCTTTTTTACCTGTGACATTCGGCAATTGGTCAAGCTGTTCAACCGTTAATACCACATCACCTTGTGGCAACTGCCCTGCTTCAGAAACTTGCTGAAAGGTATTATCAAAAATACTGCCATCTTTGGCGAGCACAGGCTGAGTTAAATTAAGCATATGCACGCTCCTTAAATGGTTTGATGCCAACACGACGATAGGTATCGAGGAAACGCTCTTCACCTTCGCGTAGATCAAGATAGGTATTTAGAATTTCTTCAACCACATCAGGCACAGCTTCTGCAGCAAATGATGGTCCAAGAATATCACCAATCGACGCATCATGATCGGCGTTACCACCTAAGGTAATTTGATAAAATTCTGCGCCTTTTTTATCCACGCCCAAGATACCGATGTTACCGACATGGTGATGACCGCAGGCATTCATACAGCCTGAGATATTTAAATCCAATTTGCGTAGGTTATAAACGGTATCTAAATCATCAAAACGACGGGTAATCGCTTCTGAAATCGGAATTGACTTAGCATTCGCCAATGAACAGAAGTCACCACCTGGACAGCAAATAATATCGGTAATAAATCCGATATGAGCACGTGCCATATTGGCTTGATCAAGCATTTTCCAGAGTTCAAACACATCTTTTTGTGGCACATCAGCAAGGACGATATTTTGCTCATGCGTGGTGCGAAGCTCACCAAAAGTGTATTTATCGGCAAGATCGGCGATAAAGTTCATTTCTTCTGTGGTGACATCACCTGGCGCAACACCAGCACGTTTTAAGTTAATGGTGACAATATGATAGCCCTGCACCTTATGCGCATGGGTATTAACATTAAACCATTGCTTAAACTTCGGATGTTCTTCGAACAATGCGCTAAAATCTTCATTTGGCAAGTCTTGATAGTCAAATGGTTGAAATACCGCATCCATTTTTGCTAAAAGCTCAGGCGCCACTTTCATTTGATCTTTGATTTGCGCAAATTCTGCTTCGACTTTTTCAGCGAATACTTCAGGGGTCAGCGCTTTCACCAAGATTTTAATACGGGCTTTATATTTATTATCACGACGACCATGCAAATTATAAACACGTAAAATCGCTTCTAAATAACCGATGAGATCTTCACGTGCAACAAAGTCACGAATAAAGCTACCAATCACAGGAGTACGACCTAGACCGCCACCGACTTTGATTTTATAGCCCATTTCGCCTGCATCGTTACGCACGATATACACGCCAATATCATGAAATGCAGTTGCAGCACGATCAGTTTCTTCCAAAGCAGACACGGCAATTTTGAATTTACGTGGCAAGAAGGCACTTCGACTTCGCCTGCAATCACACCTGCGTATTGATCGGTTGTGGTATTACGAATACAGTTGCCCGATGTCTGTGTCGCATGCATTTGCACGGTTGCAAGTTGCTCAAGAATTTCAGGAATATTTTCCAGTGCAGACCAGTTCAACTGAATATTTTGACGGGTTGAAACGTGTGCATAGCCACGATCATATTCCTGACTAATTTCGGCAACTTTGCGTAATTGCGTCGAGTTCAGCAAACCATATGGCACGGCAATACGAAGCATTGGCGCATAGCGCTGTACATATAAGCCGTTTTGCAGTCGCAGCGGACGATACTCATCCTCGGTCAATTTCCCTGCAAGATAGCGTTCGGTTTGATCTCGAAACTGGGCAACACGTTGATTGAGCAACTGTTGATCGAAGTCGGTATATAAATACATGGCGTTCAGCTAGTAAGTCATTCTAGAAAGGTGTGTAGCATACCGACATTTACTTGATCAATAAAATGCTTTTTTTGCATACTTTATTTCGATTTTATTGATAAGTCTGCTGATAATAACTTTTAGATGATAAAAAAACGCCCACCGAGGTGAGCGCTTTTGAATTGAGCTTTTTAAATCAGACTGAGATTATTTGCTATCAGGTAAAGCATAGGCAATCAAATAATCACCCATCTTCGTTCCGAATGAACCATGACCACCCGCCATGATCACCACGTATTGCTTACCATAGCTTTCATAAGTCATTGGTGTCGCTTGACCACCTGCAGGTAGTCGTGCCTCCCAAAGCTTGTCACCATTGGTGACGTTGAATGCACGGATATAGTTGTCTTGCGTCCCTGCAACAAACATCACATTACCCGCTGTTGAGATTGCACCACCAAGACCTGGCACGCCTATTTTAAGTGGTGGTAATTGCATCACGGTTGGCAAGCTATCACGAATCGTGCCGATCCGTTTTTTCCACACCACTTCATGGGTTTTCAAATCCACACCAGCGACATAGCCCCATGCAGGTTGCTTACACGGCAAACCAAGTGGTGATAAGAAAGCCTGAATATCGACACCATAAGGTACGCCATACATCGGTTGCATGCCATGCTCTGTCCCTGCACCACGTGCTTGAAACTCACGGTTCGGATCAGCAGGAATCAAGCGAGACACAAATGGCAAGCCAATCGGATTCATCACCGCAATCTGACGGTCAGGGTTGATCGAAACACCACCCCATTCAAATACACCTAAATTACCAGGGAAGACCAATGTGCCATTTTCCGAAGGTGGTGTATAAATCCCATCGTAGTTCAATGACTTGAAATAAGCACGGCAGTACAATTGATCAAACATCGTCGCACCCCACATGTCTTTGTCTTGCAACTTATCTTTTGGTGCAAGATTGAATGCAGAGAACGGCTGTGTCGCTGAATAACGCTCACCTTTGGTTTGTGGACCATGTTTCACCGTTTGAGGTACTGCTTTTTCAGTAATCGGGACAATAGCTTGACCATTACGACGATCAAGGACAAAAACATTACCTGTTTTGGTCGGCACATAAATCGCTTCACGCATTTGACCTGCTTGATCTTGAATGTTCGCCAAAGTCGGTTGCGCAGGTACGTCCATATCCCACAAGTCGTGATGTGTAGTTTGGAAACTCCATGCCAGCTGACCTGTAGACGCGTTGATCGCTAACATTGAATTGGCATAACGTTCTTTCAGTTCATTACGATCGCCACCCCAAATATCAGGTGTGCCTACACCCGTAGGCACATAGACCATATCAAGCTTGGCATCATAAGCCAGCGGCGCCCACGCATTCGGTGAGTTATGCACGAAGGTGGTGCCCTCTCCTGGCATTGCATTTGGATTTTGCGCACCTGTGTCAAACACCCAAAGCAATTCACCTGTATTGACATCATAACCACGAATCACACCAGAAGGTTCTTTATTCGAATGGTTATCTGTTACAGCACCTGCGATCACCACAGTCGTCCCAGACACCACACCAGGTGAGGTTGGGTTATAGCCACCTGGATAGGCATAAGGCATGAACTTTTGTAAATTCACTTCACCATTGTCACCAAAGTCAGAACACTTTTGACCTGTATCCGCATTGACTGCGATCAAACGACCATCATTGACTGGTAAAAATACTTTGCGTGGACATTCAGTTGAAGTAGATTTTTGACTTTCCAAGCTCTTTGCAAACTCGACAGTATTTGCTGCATCGTAATACATCACACCACGGCAGGTCAGATGTTGAAAAGAGTCGTCTGAAACAAGTTTTGGATCGAATTTCCACTTTTGTTGACCTGTCGCAGGGTCAAGTGCGATCAACCATTGATGTGTCGTACACATATACATGTTGTCGCCGATCTTGATCGGTGTAACTTGGTTGGTGGTTTCCGCTGAGTCATTCTCAGTCTTGAAATCTCCCGTACGATAAGTCCAAGCAACTTCCAAGTCTTTGACATTTTGATCATTGATCTGTGTCAATGGTGAGTAGCGTTGTCCTGCTTGGGTGCGACCATAGGCAGGCCAGTCCGCATCTGCGACACCATCGACTGCTTGCGCTGAGGCAGGCTGTGCAGTGCTGAATGCACCTTGGATGCGCTGTGGATCGTTAAAGATCGCAACCACCATCAATACCACAGCAACTGCCAAAGTCCCAGCCAAGACCCATTTGCTAGGTTGTTTCGGTTGGGTAATATCACGCGTCACCGCAGGAATTAACATCCACAGACCAAGCACACCGAGCACATCCAACCGAGGTGCTAATGCCCAAAAGTCTGTACCGACTTCCCACACTGCCCAAATGATGGTGCCAAGCATTAAGACAGCATAGACCAATAACGATGCGATCGAGCGACGAAACAGTAACACGCCACTGACCAGTAGCATCAACCCAGCAATGATATAGTACCAAGACCCACCAAGAACCGCCAGATAAATCCCGCCAGCCAATAAAATCACACCAAATAAAACGAGTATCAACGCTGTAAATACACGCATACCTGATTCTCCAAATATTCTATTAAAAAAAATTTAAAACGCCGTCATAAATTTAATACCACCAACCCAAGCATCATCACTTTCATCATCGATTGCACCGATATGACTGATATATTGCACATTCGGACGGACAGTGAGCCAATTATTGACGTGAATGCCATAATACAATTCGGTATTGAACTCAACATCACGATTGTCCAAATCTTCATTGAGATGAATCCGAGAAAAGCCCAACGCTATCTCATCTTGCGGTCGATGATCAGCGAGTCCCTTATAGCTCAGTCCAAGATTTTGCATATCCACCACAGCATTAGTGTCTTCGTCAAACCATGTGGCATTAAAGAAAGCGGTTAGACCACGTATTGCATCGTCCGTATGTTGGGTAAGTTGTTGCTTACCTGACAACCAAAATCCTTGGCGATGATCGGTTTTGCTGGCATCGTTAATGGTTTGGGCATCCACAGTACTGCGTAAATAACCTGCACGATATTCTGCGGGTAAATTCGTTTGTGGTTGCCACACCACCTCCATCGGGATCAATGCGCCGTGTGAACCATCCGTACTGAGATTAAAACCTTTGCCACGTTCAAGATTTTCAGGATTATATTCATAGACACCCACTTGGGTGTAAAGCTCAGGCGAAAGCTGATATTTGACACGGGCAGCCCATTGGCTTACTGGCCAGTTGTACCACTGATCTCCAGCCCAGTTCCCCATTTGCGAACCACATAGTGCTAGGTTTTGGAAATTACAATCGAAGCTATTAAAGTCTTCACCTTCACCAAAACGCCCGACTTTGATATCGAGTTTTTCATCGAAAAACTTTTTCTTAATCCACAGGTCAGTTAAACGCCACGTTTGACCACGCCCCCAAACTTCTTGTACAGAACTCATCTGTCCAGACAAAGCCTCAGACGTATTACTCAAATTCCGTCCATCACGCCACGTCACGGTGATATTTGCTTCCGTATCTTGCCAGCCCAAGATTTTTTCCAAATCCAGCTGTGCACCCAGTGCCAATTGTCCTGAAAACTCAGTCTGATGATCACTATCCCGAGAAGAGTCAAGCAAGGTCGCCGAATCCAGCTGTGCACCCAGTGCCAATTGTCCTGAAAACTCAGTCTGATGATCACTATCCCGAGAAGAGTCAAGCAAGGTCGCCGACTCGCCTGTATAACCCAATGAAAAATCATAGCCATGTTGTGATAATGCAGTACGCTGACCTTTCCAATCACCCAACATCCACGAGCTTTCACTGGAAAACGCTGTATCTGCGTAAATTGATTGAGCCATCACAGCAGACAATACTATCGAAATCGAAGATACGGATTTCAACGCTAAGCCGTTGACACTTAATCGCCCTGCTTTGGACATCACAACCTCTCGGTGACTTATTTTTTCTTAATATAGTGTAACAATATTTACTTTTATGATATTACCTTCTATTTCATCATGCGTTGTATTCAACCCTCAAAAAATGTAAAAAATTACGCTTATCTTTATGAATTTATTGTTTTTTATAAACAAGCTTAGACTTTAGTCTAAAGCATTTCTTAGCGAGCAAAATTGAATGCCTATTGATATTTCACACCAGTTACCATTTGCCTGCACCCAAAGCTTGACCGACATAATCGTAACGCATTTTTGAACGTGAAAATTGAATTGGGTTTGTCAGTTGGCGCTCAACCGTTGCATTAGATTCGTTTGGATTCGCTAATGGCACATTGACAACCCATTCACGCTCAACTGCCAATTCAGAATGTAGCGCTTCTGCCAAACTTAAAACTGGCTCTACACACAAATCACGCATTTCTGATCATCGGGCAATTGCGATAGACCTTTTTCAGCGACAATAGATAATTGCAAAGCTTGCGCCAAACCCTGTAAAAACTGAGGCTCTAAGCCTCCAATAGATAGGTATCGACCATCGGCACAGCGATAATAATCATAAAAACTACCGCCATTTAGTGCGGCGGATTCTGCTTCTGCATTGTGATTGGCCGCCAGTTGAGCAGATGCCGCCATATTATTCAGGCTGACCGCACAGTCTGTCATCGAAATATCAATATACTGTCCCAGACCACTACGAGCACGTTCAACCACAGCCGCCAAGATTGCTATCACCGCATGCAGTGAACCACCCGCCACATCAGCAACCTGCACACCCAAAGGCGGTGGGCCAGACGCTTTACGTCCGCTATGCCCTGCAATCCCTGACAAAGCAAGATAGTTAATGTCATGACCTGCACGATTGCGATATTGACCAGTTTGTCCATAACCTGTAATTGAACAATAAATCAATCGTGGATTGATCGCAGAAAGCGTCTCATAACCTAAACCGAGTCGTTTCATCACATCAGGACGGAATTGCTCAACCACAATGTCATAATCTTTAATTTTTGATTTGATCAGCTCAATACTGTTTGCTTCCTTTAAATCGAGGGCGATCGACTGTTTATTTCGATTGAGATAGCTATGTGCTGTGGCTTGTCCATTGGCATAAGGTGGCATTACACGCACCAAATCCACCCGAGTTGGCGATTCAATATGCACGACTTCTGCACCCATATCGGCAAACATTAAAGTCGCAAAAGGACCTGGTAATAAAGTCGAAAAATCTAAAACTTTTAAACCACTTAAAGCACCATCCATTTCACACATTCCCTAAATCTTTATTCTGCAAAGCCAGTACCATAATGTATGTTCGAAGCACCAGACAATACGCATTTTGCTCAAATGCCTTGTCATTTTCTGCCAAGCCAAATCTTATTCGACTAAAGTTAATATTTGATTTCATTCAACATTAAGTAAATGATTGATATGAGAATACTGCAATTTTACTCAAATTATGACATATTCAAGAATATAAAATATGCGTTATCATAATTACTCAGTGAACAGTTGTATTTTTTAGCAAGAACGAGATTGCACTGATGCAGTGAAATCCAAGAAAAGGTCAAAATCATGAGCCGTGATACGATTAGCATTCATTTTGTCAATGCTGCGCTTACAGGTGTAAAACGTCTAGGACTAGATATCGACACGTTGCTGTCCCACGTTGGCATTGAAGCAGAGTTGCTCAAACAACCCAAAGCACGTATTTCTCCCGATCAATATACCCAATTTGCTCGAATGCTGTGGCTTGTCACACAAGATGAACACATTGGTTTTGATGTACAACCACGTAAGCTAGGCACCTTTGCCATGATGTGTCAGCTGATTATTCATTGCAAAACTTTGGGCGAAGCATTAGAGCGGTCCACCGAGTTTTATCGTTTATTTGGTGATGAATGGTCGGTAAATCTTGAACGTGATAAACATGAAGCACGTTTGATTCCTGCGATTCCGCCGAAATACGATCCTGATCATTTCGTTACCGAAAGTATGCTGATGATTTGGCACGGCTTAGCCTCTTGGTTGATTGAGCGTCGTATTCCTTTAGAACGTGTACATTTTGGCTATGATCGCCCAAAACATGCCGACGAGTACGATGCATTATTTTTTGCGCCTGTGATTCAATTTAACGCACAGCGCACAGAAGTCACTTTTGCAGCAGATTATTTGGATTTGCCAATTCGTCAGACTGAAGAAACTCTCGCAGAGTTCTTAAAAACTGCACCCGCAGGGCTTTTGGTGAAATTTAAAAACACCAACTCTCTGACCAATCGTATTCGTGATGTATTGAAAAGCCATATTGGCGAAGAAATGCCAACGTTGAATGATGTCGCAGCGATGCTCTATCTTTCACCACAAACTTTACGTCGTCGCCTTGCCACCGAAGGCAAGAGCTACCAAGGTGTCAAAGATGCGCTACGTCGTGATGCGGCTATTCACTTATTATTGCGTCATGATTTGACTTTGGAAGATGTCGCACAACAAGTTGGCTTTAGTGAAACCAGTACATTCCACCGTGCATTTAAAAAATGGACAGGTGTAACACCTGGCTTATATCGCCAGCTTCATGGCGGCTATCGTCATAGTGAAAACTTGGAATAAAAGAACCGAATTAAATTGAATTTCAGCGTAATATTTGTTTGATCTTTGCTTGCAAAGCTCCTATAATTTGCGCTTCTTTTCGTTTGGTCATTTTGTTTTGTGTGATTACGCAATTTAAAAATGAACAAACCAACTATAATAGGTAGTAGTGAATGAAAACTCTCAGTGCAAAACCTGCTGAAGTGCAACACGACTGGTACGTTGTGGATGCATCAGGTAAAACACTTGGTCGTTTAGCGACTGAAATTGCTCGCCGCCTTCGTGGTAAGCATAAAACAACTTTTACACCGCACGTTGATACAGGCGATTACATCGTAGTGATCAATGCGGAACAAGTTCAAGTTACTGGTAACAAGTCACTTGACAAAAAATACTATCGCCACACTGAATTCCCAGGCGGTTTGAAAGAGACTAACTTTGAAAAATTAGTTGCTCACAAACCTGAAGAAATCTTCCAACGTGCTGTTAAAGGTATGTTGCCAAAAGGTCCTCTTGGTTATGCAATGATCAAGAAAATGAAAGTGTATGCTGGTAGCGAGCACCCTCATACTGCTCAACAGCCGCAAGTTTTGGATATCTAAGGGATAAAAGACATGGCTCAAAATTATGGTACAGGTCGCCGTAAGACCGCAACTGCACGTGTTTTCTTATCAGCTGGTACTGGTAAACTCGTGATCAACAACCGTTCTATTGAAGAATATTTCGGTCGTGAAACTGCGCGTATGGTTGTTCGTCAACCGCTTGAGTTGCTTGAAGCAACTGGCAAATACGATCTTTACATCACTGTTAAAGGTGGTGGTATCGGTGGTCAAGCTGGTGCAATCCGTCACGGTATCACTCGTGCATTGATCGCATCTGACGAAACTTTGAAGCCTGCGCTTCGTCAAGCTGGTTTCGTTACTCGTGACTCACGTGAAGTTGAACGTAAGAAACTTGGTTTACGTAAAGCACGTAAACGTCCTCAATTCTCTAAGCGTTAATTTTTTCAGAGCTACGGCTCTTTACGAATTACGGTTTACAGAATCAAAAAAGCCTCGGAATTTTCGAGGTTTTTTTTATGGCAAGTGGTTAATGGCGGATAGTTAATCGCTAGAGTTTATAATGGTAAATTTTCAAATACCCTTCCTACACAAAAATCTGAGCAGAAAAAACCACACATAAAAAAAGAGCCACCGTTATGGCAGCTCAATTTTAAAAAATCAAAATATAAGATGAATTAGAGCAAATCTTTACGGATCAATGATTTTACTTTTTCCACCGTATCTAGTGGGTGCTCTAGTGGGAACATATGTCCACCTTCGACCACTTGAAAAGGAATACCTAACTTACGCTTTGCCACGTGAGGAAATTTACGCTTTAAAAATTGACTATCTTGCCCAACGACTAAATCTACTGGAACTTTTGGCTTAGGTTGAGGCAACCACCACAGCGATGGATTTTTTCTAAAAATTTCCACTTCGGCTGCCTTAGGAATGGTTAAAGTCACACCACCACGCACGGTATCTTCAGTTAAACCTTGTTGAATATAAGCATTAAAGCAATCGGGATCAAAGTCTTTAAAAAAGCCTCGACCTGATAAAAGCTGTGCAGCTTGCTCACGACTTTCCCAGTGATCACGGCGATGCTTTGACAATCCCGCAGGTGTGATGTGATCCACGAACTTTGGATAAAACAATTTGGACATATGGAAGACCAAAGATGCTGCGCCCAAGATCAATGGCGGATCAAGCATGACCACCTGACTAATCAAGTCTGGACGCTTATTCGACACCATAAAACTCAGTACAGAACCGAGCGAGTGCCCTAGCGCGATCACTTTACGACCATTGGCTTGTGATTCAATGCTATCTGTAATTTGCTGAACCAAATAATCCCAATGATTGGTAATCGGATAGCGAGGATTCGCACCAATCGGTGTGGTATAGATGATGTCATATTCATCAGACAGCGCATCAAATAGCTTTTGATAGGTTTCAGATGGAATGCCATTAGCATGAGCAAAATGAATCAGTGGTTTCATAGCTGATATTCGTGTTGGATTAGACCTTTATCTTCTCCCTCTTGCCGATTTCAGACAAGAGGAAGAACTGAGCAGTTTTACAATTGCAATCAATGATTTTTTATGTGCAAAGTATGTTCAGCTTGCACGACTAGCCAAAATTATTGCAGTTTCGCCTGTTACTGTAATTTTGCTTGTGACTGAGCTTCGATTTGTTGATTGATCGAGTGACCAATACCATTTCCGATAGATGTACCAACCGTGCCAAGCAAAGATTCAAACGGACTACGTTTTACGGTGTAATCAACTTTTTTATCAACATTAAGCTCACGTGCTAAAGTGGTGAGATTGCCTGCTTTGTCCGCCAAACCAATTTTGATCGCTTGATCACCTGTCCAAAATAGCCCTGAGAATAAATCTGGGGTATCTGCTTTCAAACGCTCACCACGACCTTGTTTCACCGCACTGATGAAATGTTCATGAACATTATTCAGCAAGGCTTGTACGTGGGCTTTCTCTTCTTCATCGACTGGCTTCGTCCAACTTAATAATGATTTATGATCACCCGAAGTCATGGTACGATCTTCCACACCTAATTTCTTCGCAAGCTCCGTCACGCCATAGTTTGGCATCACCACACCAATCGAACCAACAATACTTGATGGGTTGACGTAAATCTCATCAGCAGCAGAAGCAATATAATACGCACCTGATGCGCCCATATCACCGATCACAGCATAGACTTTTTTATCGGTATGTTGTGATTTTTGATAGCGGATTTCTTGCCAAATCTCATCCGACTGAACAGGTGAACCACCTGGTGAGTTGATGTTAAGCACCACTGCTTTGGCATTCTTCGCTTCAAAAGCACGCTTTAAGGCTTTGTTGGTATCTTTACTATTCACGCTATTGGCATCACCTGCGATCATGCCTTGAATATCGACCACTGCAACGTGTGAATCCGATACCATCGGCGCACCATCCACTTGCGTCGAGGTACTACATCCTCGACCCAACATGATCAAAATAAACATCAAATAGAGGAATGAAAGCAATTTAAAAAAAATGCCCCAACGGCGAGTACGACGTTGCTCTTCGACAGATGCCATCACGGCTTTTTCTAATATTTTCCACTCTTGACCTTGCACTTGGTTTTGATCAGAATGATTTGATTGTTGTGAAGATGGTTTTGGTGGCCAATCCGACATAACACTGTCCTAAATAAAAGGTTTTGGCACATCATACAGTTAATCAATTCAACTGCCTATATTGATCTGTAAATCTTCTTTATCTCGTTGTTTTTTGGCTTATAATTCAATTATATTTTTTATTGTGAATTTATGATTTTAGTGAATACTTATGCAAAACAAGACTAATGGACTAGCTTGGCTTGTGCGAATATTTCATTACGCACCCTTACCGCTGTTGCAAAGTCTTGCCAAAATGGTCGCCAACACATTGTCGGTCTTGCCGTCGTTTAAAACCATTCAAACCATACGACTGAACATCGAGATTGCACTTGGTGATTTATCCGAAGCAGAACATGAACGTATCAGCAAACTCGCCATTCAAAACGAGCTGACTTCTTATTTTGAATTTATGCAGATTTGGCAAAATAACAATCAGCAAAATCTGGCTTTGATTCATCAAGTGCATGGACATAGCCATTTTAAACAAGCGCTGAATGAAGAAAAAGGTGTGGTTTTAATCATTCCGCATTTTGGCACTTGGGAGGTGATGAATGCGTGGATTTCGCAACATACCGAACTCACTATCATGTATATGCCGATCAAAAATCCAAGCATGAATCAAATCGTATTAGACGCGCGGCAACGTGAGGGGGCGACACTGGTACAAACCAATGAAACTGGCGTGAAGCAAATTTTTAAGGCTCTAAAAGGTGGTGGAACCACCGTGATCTTGCCAGATCATACGCCTAAGCATGGCGGTGAGCTTGTACCATGGTTTGGTGTCCCTGTCGAAAGTAGCCAACTCAGTGCAAAACTCATTCAAAAAACGGGGGCAAAAGCCTTGCTCATGTATGCGCTACGCAATGATCAAGCAGGTTTTGAAATTCATATTGAAACGATGCCTGAACAAATCTATGACCGACAACAAAAAGGCACGGCGATCATTCATCAACATATTGAACAGCTTATTCGACGCCATCCACAGCATTATCACTGGAGTTATAAACGCTTCAAGGCCAATCCTGAAAGCAAAAAAATATATAGCTTGCCTCATGCGGAAAGCATCGACTTAATTCGTAGCATTCAATCTCGAAACACTTAAGTTCTAAACACTTAAGTTCTAAACACCTAACTTCTGAACATTCAATTCAGCCCCGAACGCTTCAAGACTAATTCGTTGATTGGTTGTAACCACTTCCGATCTGCTCGTCGGTATTGCCATGTCCAAGTTGAGTCAGCTTCTTTCTGCTCAATATGAACCCCACCCATCTGCGCCGTATCCACATAGGAAATATTTAAAGCCTCTAAGCGTGCAATGGTTTCAGGCGTTGGATGTCCATAACGGTTGTGGATTCCAACAGAGATCACAGCCAATTTCGGTTGAATTTGTTTTAAAAAATCATAAGCTGAACTGTGCCGACTACCATGATGCCCAAGCACTAAAATATCAGCTTCTAAATCAGGATAATCTCGCATCAGTTGGTATTCGGTGAGCCAACCAGCATCGCCCATCATGAGAATTTTGAAATTGTCGGTCACATGATTCGAAGTGATTAAAACCACACATGAGCTTTCATTTGCACTTTGTAATAAGCCACTTTCAATCGGCTCATTTGGCATGGGTGAAAGCACTTCAAATAATACACCATCCCATTGCCAAGATTGACCTCGCTCACATTGGATAAATGGTAGATCAGGATAATTGGTCACACCGTCTTTTTGTTCATTACTGCGTAGTTGTTTTACAGCGATTTCACGAATGACTGCATCTGTACCACCACGATGATCAAGATCGAGATGCGTCAATAATATTTCATCGAGCTTGCGAATACCTTGATCACGCAAATACGGCACGATCACACGATCGCCCATCGTCGGTTGACCCTCTTGCCACGCACCCATACCTGTATCGAGTAACATATGATGCTTCTGTGTATGTACCGCAATGGCTTGTCCCTGTCCAACATCCAAAATATCCACTGCCAAATGCGCACGCAGGCTCTGTTGAAAAATTATCGGAATGAGAAAGAATATTGCCCAATAGCGAGCAATCAACCCTTTGGGTAACATCAAAATCGCAACAGCAATCGCAATACAGAGCAAGCTCATGTCAGTAAAAAAGCTCGGCAAATATAACAAATTGGCAATCGGCTCAATCGCCTTTAAAATCGAATGAAAAATGGATAATAAAAAAGCTGAGAATCCCCACAACAATTCACCCAAAGGCTCACCAATAATCGGAACGACTTGCCAAATCAACGCCGATAAAATATTCAGTGGCACAATTAATACAGTCAAAAAAGGAATCGCAATGAGATTCACTAAAGGCGAAAGTAAAGATACCGCCTGAAACTGCCACAGCACAATCGGTAGCAAAGCAATAAAGACACGCCACTGTGTCTGCCACAACACCGAAAATGCATATTTCAGATGATCAACAAATGTAGCTTCAGGATGCGATTCATGCTTCTGCACTTGGCGATAGATTAGGAGCAAAATTCCTGATGCCGCAAAAGAGAGCCAAAATGCTGCGGACAAAATCGCAAAGCAATCCAAAATCAGTACGATCACCGCCGCCATCAGCAACATCGTCAAAGTTGAAATCTGCCACCGTTGCCACAGACAGATACTCGCAATACAAGCGATCAACCACGTTCGCAATGCTGGAATCTCAAAGCCTGTAAACACCACATAAAAACTGACTAGACTGAGAAAAATCGGGATGTAGAATAATTGTCGTGGAAACTTTAAATAAAGATTCTCTAGTCTTCCCATTCGCATAGACAGATGTAACGTTTTCATCAACAACCATGTCAACATCGCCGCTAAAAGCAACACATGTGGTCCAGAAATTGCCAAAAGATGGCTGATACCCAGTACCTGAAAACGCTGTGTGGTGGCGTGATCAATGCCACTACGATCACCTGTCAATAAACCTAAAAGCAAACCTTGCTCTTGGCTATGTCGTGCTGTTTCAAAGTCGTTGAGATGGTTGTCATTGTTTGGCTCTAAAAGCTGTTGCCGAAACTCAAACCGTAATTTTTCAACCTGTAACCGCCAATCATTGAGTAAACCTCGCTGGTCTACCACGAAACGATACCAGCCCTTAGATTGAACTTCTGAAGCCGTGATCGACTCATAATAAAGTACCGTNGTACCTTGAATGCCTTGTTGTAAGAGCCATTTTTCTTGATCAAATCCACCACGATTAACATAGCCATGCGGTGGCTTGATGTCCAAAGTCATCTTATAAAACTGACCCAGTGCCAATTGATCGGTACTCATGCCAACCACTTCACCCTGTGCATCATAGATACGCTTGGGGTAGAGTAATATTTTTAGACTACGATTTTGTTCGGGTATCAAAAGCTGTGCAGGCTGTCGCCAATTTTCTAGTTTGCCTTCGCTGAGCTGTGAAATATAAACAATGCCTTCAACGGTCTGTCGTTCGATCACATCATTGGCAAGTCGATGCTGTAAACGCTGATCGGCATAGCTCATTGCCAACATCAACGTTGAAATAAAAGCAATGGATTTGAGTGAAAAATTGAGACATTTCCAATGCAATACTCGATCAAAACGCCACAATAAGAGCAATAGTGATAAAGAGGTGAAACAAGGAATTGCCCAAAATAAAGAAAAATAGCGTTCAACGAATTCAAATGGCATCCCAAGCGTGACAATCCCGATAATCCATGCCAAACACAACCAGCGAATCACGACCTTGTCGCCTTTTTAGTACAAGTTATTAAAATGAATTTTTTATAATGAATCACTGCTTGACCATATTTAATACTTTATATTCTGATAAATTTAAAAGTAATTGAAGCCCAGTGAATTGTCGAGCGATTTATTTAAAACTGTTTAGAAAAAAACTGACCCAATTGCATAGATCAGTTCTTATAAATTTCTATCAAGATCAATGATTATTCTGCGTTAAACCATGCACCATCACGCATATGCAAGATTCGATCTGCGGACTGGGCAAGCGATTCATCGTGCGTCACGATCAACATCGCCATTTGACGTTCTGTCTGCAAATCTTTCAGCAAGCTAAAAATCCCTTGTGCCGTTTGTCGATCCAAATTCCCTGTTGGTTCATCGGCAAGAATCAGATCAGGATCAGTCACCAGTGCACGAGCAAGCGCCACACGTTGCCGTTCGCCACCCGATAGCTCACCTGGTTTATGATCCATACGGTGGCTTAAACCGACTTGATCAAGTAGCTTTTCTGCTTTCTTTTTTACTTCAAGAAAAGTCGTGCCCTGACGAAGCATCAATGGCATACAAACATTTTCTAAGGCATTAAACTCAGGCAATAGGTGATGAAACTGATAGACAAAACCTAAGTGCTGGTTGCGTTGATGTCCACGTTCTGCTTCTTTTAATGTATCAAAGCGTTGTCCTTTGAGGAAAATTTCGCCTTGCGTTGGCGTATCCAAACCACCAAGCACATGCAGTAGCGTACTTTTACCCGAACCACTTGCACCGATGACGGAAACGAATTCACCTTGTTGTACAGATAAATCTAATCCACGCAACACATCAACTTGATTACGCCCATCATCGAAACGACGATGCACATTTTTTGCTTCAAGGACAATATTGCTTTGGCTGTTCATCGCTTGGCTATTTACATTACTCATAGCGTAGTGCCTCCGCAGGTTGTGTCTTGGCTGCACGCAAAGCAGGATAGATCGTTGCAAGGAAGCTGAGTAGCAAAGACAACACCACAATGACTGCCACATCACGCCATAGCAGCTCTGACGGTAAATAATTAATCACATAAGCAGCGAGTGGATTCAATCCTAAAGCATTGGTGACCCAACTAAATACTGAGCTAATCGACAGTGCCACGGTGACACCGAGTATCGTCCCGAAGAATGTGCCGATCACACCAATGACGGTGCCATGCACAATAAAGATTTTGGTAATGGTCGATGGCGTTGCGCCCAATGTCCGTAAAATCGCAATATCAGCTTGTTTATCAGCGACGATCAGCACCAGTGACGATACGATGTTAAATGCAGCGACTAGTACGATGAGGAAAAGTAATAATCCAATCATGAATTTTTCCATCTGAATCGCACTAAACAAACTACCGTGTGTATAACTCCAATCCGAACCGTAGAAATGTGGAGGAAGTTGACTTAAAGCTTGATCAACCACATCAGGTGCAGCGAATACATCATCGAGCTTCATACGTACACTTTGCGCACCTTGAGGCAGTCGAAGCAAAATAGCCGCATCATTCAGCGCAACATAACCGACTAGACCATCGACATCCGCACCGACGCTAAAGATACCGACTAAGGTAAAGCGCTTAAAACGAGGTACCACACCTGCTGGTGATGGTGTCGCTTCAGGCAGGATCAAGGTAATTTTGTCATTTACTCTTAAACCAAGCGCATCGGTAAGGCTCTTACCCAAGATAATGCCGTATTCGCCTTGTTGTAGATTGTCCAGTGAACCTTGCACCATATGATCTTGGATAATGGATACACGTGGCTCATATTTTGGGTCAATCCCATTCACCACAAGCCCTGTCACCTGACCTTGTGAGGTGATCATCCCCTGCAACTGGGTAAACGGCGCAGCCCCTTGTACATGCTCAATATTTTCTACGACAGGTAATATATTTTGCCAGTCAGTGATGATATGATTTGAAGACACGGTCGCCTGTGGCACCATACCAAGGACACGGTTTTTAATTTCATTTTGGAATCCGTTCATCACTGATAAGACAATGATGAGTACCGCGACACCGAGCATCATGCCAATCATAGAAGATAAAGCATGAAAAGAGATAAAACGATTACTACGACGCGCTCGCGTATAGCGTAAGCCTATATAAAAAGCGATCGGTTTATACATACGATCAAATCCGAGGAAGTAAAAAATGGTTCAAACTCAGCACACAGCTCCCCACGGCGAACGTCGCCAAAGCTCACGAGCTGATGCATTATTGAGATTTAATTATCAGGAGATCAGCAAAGAACAAGCAGAACTTGATCCATACAATCCAGAATTTATGATACCACGATATTTTCTTTTACTTTCAGAACTTGCACAAATTGACAGCGTTCTTGAGTGGGAAATTGACGCAATAAAAACAGAACATCCAGGATTTGGACACATTTTTAGTTTGCTCAATCAAAAAATCGATTTGATCAATCATAGCACTTACGATTCTCTCAAAGGCATGTTGCCTAGCCCTGAGCGCATCAATATCTCAGAAAGTGGCTTGTCTTTCTTCACCAAATCATCAATGCAAAATGACAGCTACATCCATCTCACCTTTATGGATACCGAAAACAACTTCCAAGTTGCAGCCACTGCACACGTGGTCTACACCCTTGAAGGTGACGATGGCAAATATCGTATCGGTGCGCACTTTGTCAATCTACATGATGAGGATCGTGAAAAACTGGCAACTTGTGTCGAACGTATCCACAACGAAGAACATGAAGACGCTGACAACGCTGAAAGCTAGAACTAAATTTGGTTAAATAAATGATGAGTTCAACGTATGCGCTCACGAAGCATACGTTGAATATCTTGATAAAAATAAATCAATAAGCCAATAAAAATCACCACAATGCCAAAATACACCTGCATCGATAAATACTCTTGATTGAGCACCGCACCCAAAATCAACGCAATAATTGGTGTCATTACAGTCGTCAATGACAGCGTGGTCGCTGAGATATTTTGAATTAATTTAAAATAGCAAAACATCGCCACAATCGAAGCCACCACAGCGGTAAATAATAATGCAGAAATCGACTTGAGCGATGGCATTGTTGTTGGCACTTGATCCCAAATAAATGGAATAAAACCAATCGCAATAATGGTTGAGAAAATAATCGAACCCGAAGCCTGCGCAAATGGTGTGACTGGCGCATTAATCTGTTTGACGAAATACATCGAGAAACAATAAATCGTCACACTCGCCAACACTAAGAAAATCCCAATCACATTGAAGTGCATACTCTCTTGCGCAAGCAAACACATACTACTTAGCCCTGCGAGCGCCATAAACATCCCTAGCCACTGCAAAGTTCGAAGTTGTACAGAAAACCAAATTGCACCAACTAAACCTGTGATCACAGGTGCCATGCCGAATACCATCGCAATAATACTTGAGGACAAATGCGCTGTAGCAAGATAAGTAAACGTCTGCGATACAATCAGACTAAGGCTTCCTGCGAGATAGCTCAGACAAGTCTGCCGTGTGAATGGCAATGGAATCTTCATCAGCCACACCAAGCCAAGTGTCAGTGGTAAAGCAAGGAAAAAACGCAATACCATCGACCACATCGGTGCAATCGTATCCACACTCCAGACGATCGCAAGCGGTGTCGATGCCCAAATAAAAATAAGTGCAATGTACGTAATCACCGCATTTTGCTTGGAGATATTCATGCTTTACTCAAGAATGTGTTTTGTAGAATTTGGTCGAAAATAAAATGATTTTAAGCTTTAGTCAGTCGAATCTGTTTACGAATAGTTTGCTCTAGCGCATTGGCAAACTCACGTTTATCCCGCTCATTCATCGCTGCAGGACCACCAGTTTGCACCCCTGCTCCACGTAGGCTATCCATATAATCTCGCAGATGCAACCGTGCTTTAATATTATTGGCGGTGAAAATCTCACCACGTGGATGAATCGCCACACCACCTTTTTCGATCACTTGAGCCGCTAAGGGAATATCTTGCGTGACGACAATATCGTTGGCTTTCATACGTTCGACAATGGTTTGATCCGCCACATCTGCACCTGATAATACTTGCAGAGTCTTGATACGTGTTGATCGTGGAATATTTAAGGCTTGATTCGCTACAAAGGTCACTTCAAGAGCGAAGCGATCTGATGCACGATAGATAATGTCTTTGAGTACATTGGGAATGGCATCGGCGTCGATCCAAAGGTGAAATTGAGGTTCAGTAGCCATGAAAAAATGCAGATTATTCTAGATAATCTGCATTGTAGTCATATTTCGCTGAATTTACCCTATAAAAATAGAGTGTTTTACCTTGGTTGCATCCGAATTCCACCATCAACACGAATCGTTTCACCATTCATATAGGCATTTTCAATGATGAATTGTGCTGTTTGAGCGATTTCATCAGGTTGCCCAAGACGCTGTGGATTCAACACCGTAGCAGAAAGCGATTCAATGACTTTTTCACCCAAACTATCAAAGAGTGGTGTATGAATCAGTCCAGGCGCAATGGTATTCACACGGATAGCATACTGAGCAAGATCACGAGCAATTGGCAAGGTCATTCCCACAATGCCACCTTTGGACGCACTATAGGCAGCTTGACCAACTTGCCCCTCAAATGCGGCGACCGATGCAGTATTAATAATTACCCCACGCTCACCGTCAACCAATTCATTTTTTGCCATTTGCTCTGCCGCAAGGCGTAGTACGTTAAATGTACCCACTAAATTAATTTGAATGATTCGATTAAATTCTTCAAGTGGGAAAACGCCATTCTTACCAAGCGTTTTCACTGCTCCGCCCACTCCAGCGTAGTTGATACAAATATGAATCGCCCCAAAACGCGACATGGTTTGCGCTACTGCCTGCTGTACAGAAGACTCATCAGCGACATTGGTTTTGACAAATAAAACCTGATCTGAAAATTCAGATGCCAGTGTTGCTCCTGCAGATTCGTTAAAATCCAAAACCGCTATTTTTGCGCCCAACTGAACAAACCGCTTAACTGTTGCCAGCCCCAATCCTGATGCACCACCTGTAATAATGGCTACTTTATTTTCTAAATCCATATACTTCTCACCTCGCTTACCTTGCCACATACACTAGCAGAACAAATGTGTATCCTCTTTAGCGTAAAGCATCATTTCGTATTGTCATTATCGTCAATATGTTTAAGTAGCATAAATTCTGTTTTTACTGACAAACACTTGAAAATAATCATTTATGCCTTATAACTATATAAAATTCCATTGCATAAAAGTCGAGTACTTATGAGCCAACAGTCGAGCAACAAGCAACAACCTGAAATCATCTCAGTAAGCTGTGAAAACTTCGGCGGTCATGCCGAGCATTGGCGCATCTTAAGCCAACAGCCCGAAAATGAAGTCAGTGATTGGATGCAACAAGCGCTCGATGCCGCAAGCTCGCCAATGGGACTTTGTGATAGTGAAGATGATTTACCTAAAGATGTTTGGCTCCTTCAAGGTCCACAACAACCGATTCATCTACAACAAATCGTCGCCGTAGAAAATAATCATCCAAAGCACTTTATTACCGCATTTCCATCCTTCGACAGTCCTTATAAAGTCAATGCCAAAGTTGGACGAATTCTTGCTTGCCCAAATAACCATGAAGCCGTGCTACGTCTTGAGCTCGACGATACTAGCGTGATCTATGCTTATGATGCACTATATGTGGTCAATCAAAATCAATACGATGCCAATACCACTTATCAAGCCGAACTTTCTGCATGGGGATATGGACTCGAAGCTGTGCCAAATAAAGAAACCATGCTCATCGAAGACCCTGCGGCGATTCGTCACCATCGTGCTTTGAATGATATTTTGGCAGATCATGATGGTGAAACGCCTGATAATCTGCAAGATTTACTTGCTGCATGGCAACCCTCAAGTCCTGAAGATGAAATGCCTGTAACGCTCGATATTTCCAAAATGGTCGCTTATCTTTACGGCGAAACCATGGGTCAAGAAGATGAAGCGTGGTTTCAAGGCGATATCGTGGGGAAAAGCCAAGGACAGTTTTTTGATAAATCCATCACACTTTATGATGTTGCGATCATGCGTGAGGAAAAGTCGAAGCCAGTTATTTTGCGCTTAGCCGTCGCAAAAACTCAGCAAGAATTTGAAATTGGTGAATTTATTCGCGGAAATGTATGGATTCAAACAAAAATATATGCTACAACTGACAGCTAAGTCTAATTACTATGCAATTACAAGGCATAACAATGAAAAGCGATGTCCAACAGCCTCAGCCGATGGAAGCCATCTCTTTATCCAGTTTAAAGGTAGACAAATTTGCATGTCTGTTCTTCTTTTTGGGTATTGTGCTTAGCGCTTGGTTTCTACACAGCTTTATTATTTAAAAAATCGGCACAATGTAACTGTAACCGATTTTTTTCATACCCTTTCAATAGCTTAACCGTGTTGTTGCGAAAAGTCTTGCATAAATTCAACTAAAGCTTCCACACCTGCTAACGGCACTGCATTATAAATACTGGCACGCATACCGCCCACAGAACGATGTCCTGCAAGATTCAATAAATTGCGTTTTTCCGCCTCTACCAAGAAAGTTTTCTCAAGCTTTTCATCTGCCAAAGTGAATGGCACATTCATGATTGAACGATTGGCTTTGGCAATTGGATTTTGATAAAAACCACTTTGATCAATATAACCATAAAGCAGACTGGCTTTTTGCAGGTTAATTTGATGCATCGCATCTACCCCACCCTGCTCAAGTAACCACTCAAATACCAAACCTGATAAATACCAAGAATAGGTCGCAGGTGTATTGACCATTGAACCATTCTTCGCTTGATCGGCATATTTCAAGATGCTTGGGATTTCTGCTTTGCTTTGATCGAGTAAATCATCACGCACGATGACGATGGTCAAACCCGCAGGACCAATATTCTTTTGCGCACCTGCGTAGATCACGCCAAACTTTGATACATCGAGTGGCGTAGACAAAATACTCGAAGAATAATCACACACCAGTGGCGCATTCACATCTGGAATGCCTGCAAACTGTAAACCACCAATGGTTTCATTATCCGCATAATGCACATAGGCTGCATCATTTGAAAGATTCCATGCAGATTGATCAGCGATCGCCATCTTGCCATCAACAGTAGTTACTGCATCAATAACATTGATCTCGCCATAACGTTTTGCTTCTTTAAATGCTTTCTCAGACCAAATCCCTGTATTGATATAGTCTGCTTTGTTATTTTTACCAAGCAAGTTCAGCGGAATCGCAGAAAACTGAAGTGATGCACCACCTTGCAGAAACAACACTTTATAATTCTCAGGAATCGCAAGCAATGTGCGTAAATCGGCTTCTGCCTTTTCTGCCACAGCCACAAAATCATCGCTACGATGGCTCATTTCCATGATCGACAAGCCTTTGCCTTGCCAATCCGTCAACTCTTGCTGTGCTTTTTCCAAAACAGCAGTTGGCAATGAAGCAGGTCCTGCGCAGAAATTATAGGCTCGCATGGGATGTCCTCAAACAAAAATAATGGCGAAAAAAGAGATGCCTATTTAATCATAAAAGCTAGACATAAAGAAGACTAAGTATAGAGTCAGTCACAGTCATGATCGGTTAAAACCATTAAATTCAAATTGATCATTTGACAAAACATTGATTATTTATTTTCATAAAAAATAGAGTGAAACAATCCTGTAAATACACTGTTATTTTTGCGATTATTTTTTATACAATTTTCATAATTCCTGACAAATTATTTTGAATTTTCGCTTTTGCTTTTACTTAGCAAAAACATTGCATCGCCAAATGTTATTTCATCACGTTGAAATGTTATCAAAGCGTAAGCACTATTCATTATCTCTACAATTTTCACTAGCATGCCTTTCGTGACTTGCATTGATACTTAATGCAATTCAATTCATTCCAAAGCGCTTTAGAGTTTGCAAGTTTGAGCACTTACATACTGGAATGCCTTTGGACATTTTGTTGTGAAATTTAAAAGGATGCCTATTATGAAATTGGTTAACACATTATTGATTACAGGTTTAACGACGCTTTCTATCTCTGCATTTGCAGGTGACAAAATTGAACAAGCGCCAGCGACTTCACCTGAAGCACAGCTGAGCACACAAGCTGATATTCAAGCACCACAAGGTGCAACAGTAGTATCGACACAAGATACCTTAGCGCAAGCACCACAAGCAGACGAATCACAAATGAATCAAGCTGCTGCCGAAGCACAGCCATCTGACAAAGATGCTGATAAAGTAGCACTTGAAGAAGCTCAAGACAAAAAAGACGGACAGTAATTTATAATCTTGTCCTAAAATTTTGTTTTAAATGCTGTATAGATTGGGATTGCTTGGCGGTCTCAATCTTTTTAGATGACACTTTTTAAAGCAAAATGATGAATTATTCTGAAATAAATCTAAATCATTCAATTTATGAAAATCTAAAAAAATGAAAACAATCACTTGTTACATAGACTTACACCCATTTTGATAAAATACGATCAAATTGATTGAAGCAAGAGGTCAAGATGATTTTAAACAATATTGAGAATTTAAAACATGGCGGATTCTTTGCAATAATTTCCTCAACATTATTACTTGCTGGTTGCCCGTCGGTAGACAATATGAATTCTGACAATCCATCAACGTCGAATATCCAGCACTCGAATCTAAATCAAGCAAATCCAAACCAAGCTAATAAAAACCATGCATTGGCAGAGCAACAACAATTGCGTCTACGCTACCAAACACAACATCGTCAAGAAAAGCAACAATCTCAACAACAAGATTATGTCAAAGCCATGTCACAACAAGAAACAGGACAGGCGACTGCCAAGCAAGTTGCTGATCCTTGGACACAATATTATCAAGCCAAATCTGTACTTGAGCAAAGCAATACCAATCCAAATGACGTAAAAAGTGCTGTGCAATCAATACACTTCGCCGCACATCACGATGTCAAGGCGGCGCAATTGTGGCTTGCCGACGCCTACCAAAATGCATCACACGGTATCGAGAAAAACCAGAGTAAATCACTATATTGGCAACAAATCGCACAACAGAATAACTCTTAATATGCTGTTATAGCCCGATAAAAATTAGGTAAATAAAAAAAACCACGCCAAGCGCATGGTTTTTTTTAACACTATTTTTTCGAAAATAGTGAATTTTTATGATGAAATCTGATCGAAGTGGGCCGATAAGCCGGGTTCTGTCGAGAACGATCATTCCTCTAGGCGCACAATCACTCATACGCTCCAGCAACCTACCCGAATCCAGCGCGGGTCACGCCTCAGGATTCCTATTTGGTCTTGCTTCAGGTGGGGTTTACCTTGCCATGTACTGTTACCAGCCATGCGGTGCGCTCTTACCGCACCCTTTCACCCTTACCAAACCCCTTACGAGATATGGCGGTCTACTCTCTGCTGCACTTGCCGTCGGCTCACGCCGCCCAGACGTTATCTGGCACCTTACCCTTTGAAGCCCGGACTTTCCTCCCCTACCTCAGTCACGAAGACCTCCGTAGCAGCGATCGTCTAGCCCACTTCGGCGCACATCTTAGCAAAAAACTCGGAGAAAAAATATTTTTTGCATCAACTATTTTTCATATCAACTTTTTGCATCGATGATGCGTTGATACTTCTCGAGTAGTTGTTGTTCTGTTTCGATATGCCGTTCATCTTTTGGGATACAGCTGACGGGGCAAAGTAATGCGCACTGTGGCGTATCATAATGACCAACGCATTCGGTACACAGCGCAGGATCAATTTCATAAATGTCCTCGCCCATATAGATTGCTTCATTTGGGCACGCAGGCTCACAGACATCGCAATTGATGCATTCATCTGTGATTATTAACGCCATAATGGTTCCCTTAAAATAAGTTTAGCTTGTATCGCTAAATACAATTGTCGCTCTAAAGTACTTTAACGAGAACTACCAACCTTGTTGGTGTTTACGCTCAAATGCATCTGTCACTACTTTAGGTACAAACTTGCCAACATCACCATTCAATCGAGCAATTTCGCGCACCAAAGTCGAAGAAATAAATGAATACTGCTCAGATGGTGCAAAACCGACAAATTCAACATTATCCAAATGGCTCAGTGAGCTTTTAGCAAAACCAACCCGTTCTTCTAAGCTAAATACAGGATTCTTATGATGCCCGATCGCAATCGCCACCACCACCTCATCAAACATTTTGGATGCTCTCGCCACCAAATCAATATGTCCATTGGTAATTGGATCAAAAGTCCCTGGATAAATAATACGTGTTTTTGTCATGCGATTCTGTGTCATGCTTAGTGTGCCTTGTTCATCACTGTGGCGAATGAAATACTGTGATCATTAAATCAAGCTTTATTCTAGCAAAAACTTGATTTTTTAGCTAAAGTCACCATTGAAAAATCAAGGCAAAATAATCAACCATTGTTTATGAGATGGTTTGTTGTTGGTTTTATAAATTTTCTGGAAAAATTGATTTATGGCAAATGCAAAAGTCGTCAAAAAAAATAACGCTGGCACCATCGCACAGAACCAACGTGCACGCCATGATTATTTTATTGAAGAAAAATTTGAAGCAGGTTTGTCATTGCAAGGCTGGGAAGTCAAATCTTTACGTGCTGGGCGGATGAGCTTGGTGGAAAGCTATATTACCTTTAAAAATAACGAAGCGTTTTTATTTGGTGCACAAATCCAACCACTACTCTCTGCATCAACGAATGTGGTCGCAGAAGGCTACACGACAAACGCCAAACAGAGAAAGACCGTGACTGGCAACGTGATAAAGCACGTCTGTTTCATCAGTAATTTTGCGCTGAAAACTCACAAATTTAAAAGATTTTTTAGTCTGAAGTTGAAGCTAATATTAGCTTCAATTTCACATCTGTAATAATGTAGTTGATGTAATTTAGGTTCAATGCAAGGCAACCGAACGATGATGTACATTCAGAACATCGAGTGAGGTTAACGCAGTAGTGAATTAAATTACTTCGACGACTCAAAATTCGGCTTGTAGTCAAAGCCACTATCCATCACCCGATCTTGAAACGGCTTTAACGCTTTCTTATTTAAGCTCATGCTATTCACGACATTATTCGGGAAAATCTGAATACTGTTATTAAAGTGCTCAACATTGCGGTTAAAAATACTAATCGCTGCGCCGACATTTTCATTCTGATCGGTGATTTCGTGCATCAGTTTTTGATAAATCTCATTGGCTTTGAGCTCAGGGTAAGCCTCAACTTGTACATGAATGCCTTTCAGCAATTGTGAAGTTTGCTGTTCGATTTGCTCAAGCTTTGCCACATCTTGGGTATTTTGATTGAGGTTTAAAATATTCTGACGCAATGCGCTGATTTGCGTCATCGTGCTTTGTTCAAAATCACCATAACGATCAATCAAAGGTTGCAAATCATCTAGGATTTTAACTTTTTGACGTTCAAAACTCGCCACATCAGACCACGCACGTTTTGCCGCATTTTCATTTTTGACGATATTGTTGCGAATCACGATAAAGAAGAAAATGAATGCAAATATTATGCTGAAAAATATAATCCAACCCATAACTTAGTCCCCTGAAGCGTTCGTTCATTTTCAAACGGTTTAAATCTTTTTATTTCTCCAAAGGTCAACACATCATATCGGCAAACCTTCGATTGCTCTCATTGTAATCTATTTTTAGCTAAAATCCATGACAAGCCTTGATGATTTTGCAGATGATTACATGGTTATTTACTTCTAAATTCATGACATTAAAAAAAATCAAACATCACTAACAGACCCTAATAAAATTCAATGTTTTTGTCTTCTTTTATAAAAACACGCTCATCCATAAAACTTCGAATAATCGCCTGTAGGCTTTTTTGCATGCGCTCATAGTGCGGTGCTTTTAATGTACGCAAATGTCCACGAAGCTGTGAAATATCATCAATCGACTTAGATCGCGCACGTGTCCGAAAAATATCTTGCGTGCTGATATAGCAAAAGGCTTGCATCTCATCATGAAACATCAATGTGCCTCGCATATGATCAAGTTGGCTGGCCAAGGTGAGAATGCGACTTGGTGTCAGATTCTTTGCCAATTCAAATTCTTGCTGACCATAGAGATGAAAGTCCCGATTGAACTGCGCATCGCTACTCGTCCGAGAGATCGGATAGCGTTCATATTTCTGTCGCTCATTACTTACGCAAAATGCCAAGTTTGGCATATCAAATACACATGCGCCCCAAAAGTTTTTTCTAATCTCTTTGGTAATGGGCTCACCCTTGCTCGTCGGGATTTCAACTTCAGTCACAGCCACATATTGAAATAGTAATACTGGAAAATCATGACCTTGCACTTGCCACGATGTCGCTGCAAAATCCACAATTTCATTACCCGCATTACCCTGATTTAGACTTGCAAAGCCTTGTCGAACCCGAGCCAACATATAGTTTGGATTCATGCCTGCTTGGGTATTAAAATTTGGGAAATGGGCAAAACGTACATCATATTGATATTGAAAAGTGAGTGTTTCTAAGGATTTGATCACGCCTTCTACATCACTCTGATGCTCTATGGACAAATAAGCAAAACATGCCACCGCAATGCTTAACAACCACACCGTAATCAATAAGGCACCGTGATCATACAGAAATATTGACGTAAATAAGATACTTCCTGCACAACACAATAATAAGAAATAACTAAAAAGATTGTTATAGCGCAGATTGGTCGATACACGCCACGGATGTAAACCATCTAAAATCGCCTGCTTGCTTTTTGCAGTGCTATATAGATCAATAAGTTTTTCAACATTATGTGCGACTTTCTGATTCATCCGTTGATGAAAGTGCCAACGCTCATAGATTTTATTGACTGGCATGACGATCCTAATTGTTATTCAGTTATTTAAATTTATGCAGACTTTATCGCACTTAATTTATCTATTAACATTGCATCACCATAACTAAAGAAACGATACTTTTCCGCTACCGCATGTGCATACGCAGATAAAATATATTCACGACTCGATAGAGCAGAGACCAACATCAATAAGGTCGATTCAGGTAAGTGAAAATTGGTAATTAAACGATCAACTACTTTAAACGCAAAGCCTGGATAAATAAAAATTTGTGTATCGCCAGACCACGCTTTCAGCTCACCACCATGTGCCGATGCCGCACTTTCTAGGGCACGTGTTGCAGTAGTTCCGACTGCAACCACTTGATTACCCCGTGCTTTGGCTGCTTGGATTTTTTCTACTGTCTTTTCAGGCACTTCGCACCATTCAGCGTGCATGACATGCGTTTCAACTTTTTCCACCCGTACAGGTGAAAATGTCCCTGCCCCCACGTGTAAAGTGACAAAATGATATTCAATGCCTTTGGCTTTTAATTTTTCTAACATCGCTTCATCAAAGTGCAGACTTGCCGTCGGTGCTGCAACACTGGCAAGCTTATCAGGGTCATGAAAAACAGTCTGATAACGCTCACCATCGATCTCTTCTGCCTCACGATTAAAATATGGCGGAATCGGAAGCTGTCCATACTGCTCCAATATTGGCAAGATAGGCTGTGAAAACTCGACAATAAATAAATTCTCATGTCGACCTAGTACTGTTGCTGGAATTGCATCTTCTCCGATGAAAATTTCTGCGCCTGCTTTGGGTGTATTACTTGCCTTGATATGACAAAATGCTGTGCGATCAGATGTTAAACGCTCTACTAAGACTTCTATCGCTCCACCCGACGCACGTTTACCTTTTAAGCGTGCCTTCATCACTTTGGTGTCATTGAGGATCAGCACATCACCTTCATTTAACAAATCCAAAATGTCTGTAAACTGATGATCATGATACTGCCCATATTGATCAAGGTGTAATAAGCGGGAAGCACTGCGCTCTGCCAGTGGATAATGCGCAATCAGCGCTTCAGGTAAATCATAAGAAAAATCGGACAGTTGCATAATACGTCATCAAATCAGAATTTATCCCATTATACGTGATAAACCATCCATTGATTGACTGAATACCAAGCATCGTTTAAAAGTGATGCAAAATCATTAACACCGGCCTTAGATGTACTAAAATTAATCATTTAAACCATGAAATATATTGACAGAATTTCAGAACAACGTAATATGTGCATCACTTCCTCTCCCGAGGTGGTGAAATTGGTAGACGCGGTGGACTCAAAAACCACTGTCAGAGATGACGTGTCGGTTCGAGTCCGACCCTCGGGACCATTCTAAAAATAATCAATCTTTCGTAATTTCAGTTTCCTGCGTTAGCTCAACAAATTATCTACAACATCGTTTTGTCTCAAATCGCTGTCATTCACTGTGTATTATGAATTCACACTCGCAGAACTCTAACAGTAAACTTTCAAGTGAAATGGTTTATGATGTCATCGTGATTGGCGCAGGTGCAGCAGGATTAATGTGTGCAGCACAAGCAGGAAAGCGTGGTCGCAAAGTTTTAGTCTTGGAAAAGGCCAATAAAGTCGGCAAAAAAATCCTCATGTCTGGTGGCGGTAAATGTAACTTTACCAATTATAGTATCGAACCTGACAACTACATTTGCCACAATCCACACTTCGTCAAATCTGCGCTGTCGCAATATACGCAGTGGGATTTTATTGGTTTAGTACATGATTATGGTATTGCCTATGAAGAACGTGATCTCGGAAAATTATTTACATTAGATGGTGCAAAACACATCCTAAATCTGCTTCTTGAAGAATGCGCCAAAACAAATCATGTCGATATCCGTACTTCTGCCGAAGTCACTGATGTCCAAAAAATGACAAAAAGTGATGATGTAAATCTTCAACAGTTTTTGATTCAAAGTAGTCTTGGAAATTTTTATTGTCATTCTCTTGTCATTGCAAGTGGTGGCTTATCCATTCCCACTTTAGGCGGTTCAGGAATTGGTTATCACATCGCCAAGCAGTTTGGGCATCAGGTTTATCCAACACGTGCAGGACTTGTGCCCTTCACCTTTAGTGATCAATTTAAAGAAAGTACAGAAAAACTCAGTGGTAATGCGATTCTATGCACCCTATCTAATGCTAAAGCGAGTTTTACCGAGCCAATGCTGTTTACCCATCGTGGGCTGAGTGGCCCAAGTAGTTTACAGCTTTCGAATTATTGGCAAAGTGGTGAAACGTTCTATATCGACTTTTTACCACAAGACGATTTAAAGCACATATTGATTCAGCAAAAGCAGAAACAAGCCAAAGTGTTATTACGCACGATCTTAAACGACTACTTCCCTAAAAGCATTGTGAATGAGTTGCAAAAATTGATGTGGGCTGAACACAGCGAACTCGCCATTGGACAATGGTCTGATCAAAAACTGCTAAGTCTTGCGGGACTGATGCACCATTATCCTGTCAAACCATCGGGTACAGAGGGTTATCGTACTGCCGAAGTGACCTTAGGTGGTGTGAATACTGATGAAATCTCTTCAAAAACCATGCATAGTAAGCTGGTCGAAGGATTATATTTTATTGGTGAAATCGTCGATGTGACCGGACATTTAGGTGGTTATAATTTTCAATGGGCATGGTCGTCTGCTTATGTTGCAGGAAATGTGGTGTAGCATCCATGCTCTGCGATGAAGAAATCATGTTTAAAATTAATCAAATCTTCATCGTGTCCTTTTGGGAGAGTTTTACACGATCAGGAATAAGTTAATCATGATCTCGTGCATAGCAAATTAGCTATGACGGACAAGATTTGGCTTACGCACTGACGTGTCAATGTCTTGGCTTTCTTCGGAACCTTTTGTGTCACGCACAAAATTGATCGCCGAACCAACGACATAGATTGCAGTACCCATCATGAATGCTGGGATAAACTTCAAGTTTGTGGGTTGCTTCATATTTTTCAACATATCATCAACCTCCTTCAGTTGAACAGATTTTATACTAATCATTTTGATAACGACTTTTCTGCATATTGTCTGACAATTAACTTTTAGTGTGATCAAGATAACAAAAAAGCCACCGAAGTGGCTTTTTTTAATACAATCTAAACAAAAGTCAAGATTGTGAAGATATACACAAATAAATATTATTTATCTGTATCAGGATGCATATCAATATCAGTTAAATCAGATGGTAGGTCGACTTTCGCATCAGAATTAGCTGCGCCTGTTGACGGCGTACCACCAAAACTAGAAGTCTTTGGCTGATTTGCTAAAGGATTTGGCTTCTTCCCTTCTGATTCGGCAGTATCTAAAAGTTTTGACAATAAACGC
>LULP01000091.1_pt1 | contig 37141 bp, 32 predicted proteins | sample 728111 | NCBI WGS metagenome assembly LULP01 (sample SAMN03860286, study PRJNA289734) | marine metagenome | biome: seawater column; feature: ocean; material: water; isolation source: Red Sea water column Station 149 - depth 25m | place: Saudi Arabia: Red Sea | collected 2011-10-15 | depth 25 m
CTTCTGTAGTTGCAAAAGTATATAGAGATAGGTTAATGACTGCGTATAGTAAAGAGTTTCCAAATTATGGATTTGATAAACATAAAGGATATCCAACAAAACTGCATAAAGAAATGATTAAAAGATATGGATTTACAAAAATTCACAGAAGAACTTTTAAAGGTGTAAATTAATGAATGGATCATTTGCTCATTTAAGAGTTTCATCAGAATACAGCATCTTTAAAGGACTCTTATCTATTGAGAAACTTGTTGAAAAAGCAAAATCTTTTGGTATGCCTGCAATAGCATTAACTGATCATTCCAACATGTTTGGACTCGTCAAATTTTTTAAGAAATGTGAAAAGGAGGGCATAAAACCTATAAGTGGTGCGACACTTAATATTGCAAGATCGCAAGAAGATAGGCCGTATGAGTTTTTATGCTTAGCCAAAAATCTAGATGGACAAAAAAATCTAATGCATGGACTTTCAAAAGCGAGCAGAAATCAATCAAAAGCCATTGTGTATGATGATTTCTTAAATATTTGCAATGATATTTTTGTGATAACAGGGTCCGAAAATTCTGAAATATTTTCACTCATACTTAATGAAAAGGAAGATAAGGCAGTTGAGCTTATTGAAAAATATAAATCAGATTTTAAAAATAATTTAGTAATTGAGATTCAAAATATTGGTAAAGAGAGTCATAACACCTTTATGGCTTCCATTTTGCCTATTGCCTCTAGGCTAAGCATCCCTGTAATAGCAACAAATGATGTTTTATTTGGAGATAGAGAAGACTTTGAAATTCACGAAACCAAGGTATGCATTAACAGCGGTAAGACACTTAACGATCCAAACAGAGAAAAAATTTACTCTGAGGAACAGTACTTTAAATCTCAGGATGAGATGCAAGAATTATTTAAAGATTTTCCAGAGGTTCTTTCAAATACTCTTGAAATTGCCAAACAATGTAACTTAAGTTTAGAGCCAGATGGATATTTTTTACCTGAATATCCTGTTCCTGAGGGACAAAATTTTGATTCTCACCTAAGGAGCTTAGTTGAAGAAAATCTAGATAATCTAACTGCTAAATTTGCTAAGGACCAGGTAGAGCAATATGAGACTAGAGTTAAGTATGAGCTAGACCAAATAAAAACAATGGGATTCTCCAGTTATTTTCTAATTGTTTATGATTTTATAAAGTGGTCTAAAAATAACGATGTCCCAGTTGGTCCAGGAAGGGGATCAGGAGCAGGCTCTTTAGTTGCGTATTGTTTGGGAATTACAGCTCTTGATCCTATTAAACATGGACTTCTTTTTGAAAGATTTTTAAATCCAGAGAGAATATCTATGCCAGACTTTGACATAGATTTTTGTATGGAGAAAAGAGATAAAGTTATTGAATATGTTAGTTCAAAGTATGGCAAAGATGCCGTATCACAAATTGTAACTTTTGGAACAATGGCTGCCAAAGGAGTTGTTAGAGATGTTACCAGAGCGCTTGGTAAACCATATAGTCTTGGAGATAGAATCTCTAAAATGATACCTTTTGAGATTGGAATGACTCTTGAAAAGGCAATATCAAGACAGCCAGTGCTTAAGCAAGCGATTAAAGATGATGATGAGGTTCAGGAAATCATGAATCTATCTTTTAAATTAGAAGGCGGCATTAGAAACATTGGAAAACATGCTGGTGGAGTTGTAATTGCACCAGGATCATTAGCAGATTTTTCTCCAATATATTTTGACAGTGATACATCTTCAGTTTTAACACAATTTGATAAAGATGATGTTGAAAAAATTGGGCTAGTTAAATTTGATTTTTTAGGGCTCAGGACCCTTACAATTATTGATAAGGCAATCAAATCAATAAATGATGATCTAGCTTCAAAAAATGAAGATCTACTGGATATATCAAATTTAGATTTAAATGACTCTAAGGTTTTTGAACTTTTATCCGCTGGCAAAACTACTGCAGTTTTTCAACTCGAATCTCCAGGCATGAAGGACCTCATTAAAAGACTTCAGCCAACAAAATTTGAAGAAATAGTTGCTCTTCTTGCTTTATTTAGACCAGGACCTTTGGATTCTGGTATGCATGATGAATTTGTAAATAGAATGAATGGTAAAGTGCCTGTCACATATCCTCATAAGTTGCTTGAACCTGTTTTGTCTGAAACATATGGTGTAATCCTCTACCAAGAGCAAGTTATGGAATCAGCAAGGGTTCTAGCAGGATACTCGCTTGGGCAAGCTGATATTCTCCGTCGAGCAATGGGTAAAAAACAAGTGGAAGAAATGGATAAGCAAAGAACTATTTTTGTTAATGGTTGTAAAGATAACAACATAAAAGAAGACCTTGCAAATAAAATATTTAATTTAATTGAAACTTTTGCTGGTTATGGCTTTAACAAATCTCATTCGGCAGCCTATGCTTTGTTGTCATTCCAGACCGCATATCTTAAGACATATTATCCCGAGTATTTTATGGCAGCTGTGCTCTCTTCAGCACAAGGAAATACTGATAAGATAAGCTCTATCATAAAAGAATGCAAAGACATGGGTATAAATGTCTTAAGCCCGAATATATTGACAAGCGGAATAAATTTCTTTGTTAATCCAAAAAAACAAATTGAATATGGACTTACTTCTCTCAAAGGTGTAGCAGAATCTTTTATATATCATCTTTCTGATATTAGAGAAAAAAATACATTTAAGAACTTATTAGATTTCTCAAAAAAAGTTAATGTAAAACTTGGCGGCAAGAAATCACTTGAATCTTTATCAAAAGCAGGAGCTTTTGATTCAATATGTGATTCAAGATCAATTGCCTTAGCTTGCATACCAGATATGCTAAAGGAGGGAGATAAAAAAGCATCCGATGCTTTGTTTGCAGGTGATTTATTTTCAAATGTAGATGAGGATTTTAATCCTTACGATCAATACAAAGATGTGAATCCTTTAAATTTTTCTCAAAAACTAAAATATGAAAAAGAAGCTCTTGGTTTTTACATTTCAGGCCATCCTGTAGAAGCAATTAAAGATGATATTAAAGATTTAAGGTCCCACAAGATATCGGATCTTGATGCAAACACTTCATCCGCAACAATTGTAGGCCTTGTTAACTCAACAAGACAGATAAAAGATTCGAAGAATAAACCAATTACTTTTGTAAATTTTGATGATGAAAGTGGGTCTATGGATGGAATAATTCTTTCTGAGTTATATGAAGAGAAATATGGAATCATCAAGGAAGGAACAATATTAAGATTTTATGGATCAGTTGAGGTAGATGATTACAGATCCAGAGAGGCTAATTTAACAATGTATAGAATGAGAGTTAAGAATATAAATGCAGTTGAAAGCGATTTAGTTGATAGTAAAAAAGATCTTTTAATAATTTGTGATACTGTGAATGGTGACTCTCTTCAAGAAATTAAATTTAAGCTTAATAAGATTGATTCAGATTTTTGGGGCGGTGAAAGTAAAGTAAAGTTAAAAATACTCAAAGATAGTACAGAAGATTTCGGATAAAATTGACGCGTTAGAAATTGTTTCAAGAGATAATCCAGAATTAAGATCTCAGATAGATAAGCTCAAATCGGAGTTTGAAGAAAAAACAAAAAAGATATACGCAAATCTTACCAGATGGAACAGAGTATCAATTTCAAGACATCCACAAAGACCTCATACCTCTGATTACATTGAAAATATCTTTTCTGATTTTGATGAGCTTCATGGAGACAGGCAGTTTGGTGATGACCCATCAATAATTGGTGGTCTTGCAAAAATTGATGATACACCAGTAATGGTTATTGGCCATGAAAAGGGAAAAGGTACAGAGGAGAAGGTGAGAAGGAATTTTGGTATGCCTCAACCAGAAGGATATCGTAAAGCAAAAAGATTAATGAAAATGGCAGAGCAGTTTGAGTTACCTATCATAACTTTTGTAGATACATCTGGCGCTTATCCAGGAATAGAAGGAGAGGAAAGAGGCCAAAGTGAAGCAATTGCTTCTAATTTAGCTCTTATGTCTAGACTTAACACAAGAATCATTATCGTTGTAACTGGAGAGGGTGGATCAGGAGGAGCTTTAGCTTTAGGTGTTGGTGATCATGTGAGCATGCTTGAGCATGCAATATATTCTGTAGCGTCTCCCGAGGCCTGTGCATCAATAGTATGGAGATCTTCAGATAAAGCAGAGGAGGCAGCAGAAGCAATGAAATTGACCGCTCAAGATTTAATTAAGCTTAATATTATTGATGAAATTATTAAAGAGCCAACAGGGGGCGCACATACAGATTACAAAACTATCTCGCAACATGTTAAGCACTCATTGATCTCAAATATCGAAAATCTTAACAAGATTCCTCTTGAAAGACTTTTGGAAAGACGTTATTCAAGGCTTACCGAAGTAGGAAAATAGCTTGTCACTCTCTACAAATCTTTTAGATGGATTGTCCTCAGAAAATAAAATTTTTGTAGCTTTCAGCGGAGGGATAGATTCAACAGCACTTTTATTTTTATGTAACAAAGCCTTAAAACAAAAAAAAATAGGTAATTTGAAAGCAATTCATATAAATCATAACCTCTCAAAAAATAGTGATTACTGGCAGCAACATTGTGAGAGTTTTTGCAAAAGTAATAATATTAAATTTGAATCTTTCATTGTAAAAGTCTCAAAAAATAGATCGAGTATTGAGTCACAGGCAAGGCAGGCAAGATATAAAATTTTTGAAAGCCTTCTAGATAAGAATGATCAGATTTTATTAGCTCATCACAGAGATGATGTTTTTGAAACTATTCTTTTAAGGCTATTTAGAGGAACAGGAGTTGATGGTCTCAGTGGTTTAAATGAGAGAAGATCGTTAGGCAAAGGAGAAATAGTTAGACCATTTTTAAACTTATCTAAATCAGATTTAAAGATCTTCATTGATGAAAATGACTTACCATATATTGAAGATGATACTAATTCAAATAATGATTTTGATAGGAATTTTTTAAGAAATGAGATAGTGCCATCTCTTGAAAAAAGATGGAGCAAACTTTCTGAAAGGGCTGTTATTACCTCAGCAACAGCAAAAAAGAAAAAACTTTCATTAGACTACATGCTAGAAAAGAACTTTAAAAAAGAAATCTCTACTGGCATTATTGAAAGAGCAAACTTTATTGAGATACCCTCTTTTTTAATAGAAGAGTTAATAAGATTAATTTTAAGAAAGAAGGGTATTGCACTCCCTAGTAAAAAAGTTCTGTCTGAAATCATGAATGTATTTTTTCATAAGAAACCTTCAAATGAATCATATGTTGAGTGGTCAAGGAAAGATGGCGAACAAATCGGAGGAAAAGTCTTCTCAGAGCATAGTGATATAATTTTTCAAAAAAAATAATCTATAATTTAAATATGAATACTGAAACACTACAAATAAATATAGAATCACCGATAGCAACAGTTACATTAAATAGACCCAATGTTTTAAATGCATTTAATGAACAATTAGTTTTAGACCTCCAACAAACATTTAAAAATTTGAGTGAAGATGAGTCTGTGAGGGTAATCATACTTACTGGATCAGGCAAAGGATTTTCAGCAGGAGCTGATCTAACTGAAAGAGAAGCAAGTTGGGATTCTGATTGTCCATCAAAAGATGCTCTTCTTCGAGGCTATATGCCTATTTTCAATGACATTGTCGAAATGCCAAAAATTATAATAGCTGCAATAAATGGTCCAGCAGCTGGTATTGGCGCTGCTTTAGCAATGGCCTGTGACTTAAGAGTTATGACAAAGTCATCATATATTCTTTCAGTTTTCAGCAATATAGCCTTAGTACCAGATGGAGGATTGAATTGGCTGTTAACTAGATTCTTAGGATATGCAAAGGCCCTTGAATTTGCTATAGAGGCAAAAAAAATAGATTCACAAATGTGTTTAGATTCCGGCATTGCTAATAAAGGTGGTGAAAATGGCCAACTTCTTGAAGAAGCAAAATCATGGGCAAACTCATTAGCAAAAAGATCACCTCAAGCACTTTCAAATACCAAAAGATTAATGAGAGATTCTCTAAGTAAGTCTTATTTTGATACTTTTAAACAGGAAGCAGAAATTCAAAATGAGATCTTTGGATCTTCCGAACATCGTGAAGCTGTTCAAGCCTTTTTTGAAAAAAGGCAACCTAAATTTGATTAGATTAGTTTAGCCACCCCAACAATAATTGCTTCAAATGAAGCTTTTGAAGTATTTGGATTAATACCAACACCCCAGCTTGTTTTATCACCTTTTTGGAGTTCAATATAGGCAGCAGCTTGCGCATCAGAACCAGATGAAATTGCACTCTGATGATAATCAGATACCTTTATATCAATTGATAATTTATGATTTAAGGCATTTACAAAAGCATCAATTGGGCCATTACCTGAGCCAGATATTTCATGGCTTTTACCTTCGATTTCAATCTCAGCTTTAATATGATCACTTAATTCTTTTGCATCTGATGTTTTTAAAGAATAGTTTTTAAAACTATATCCGGCTTTTGGCATGACAAAATTTGTATGAAAGATTTCCCAAATCTCTGAAGTAGAAATTTCTTTACCAGTTTCGTCAGCAATTTTTTGTATCTTCTGACTCATACTTATTTGAAGCCTTCTTGGAAGAGAAACACCATGATCTTTTTCTAATAGGAAAGCAACGCCTCCCTTACCAGATTGAGAATTAATTCTCACAACTGCTTCATAAGTTCTTCCTAGGTCTGAGGGATCAATAGGTAAATAGGGCACTTCCCACTCAGGGTCATTAGAGTTTCTTAAAGCACTTAAACCTTTTTTGATGGCATCTTGGTGTGATCCTGAAAAAGCAGTGAAGACCAAATCTCCAGCATAGGGATGCCTAGGGTGAACGGGGAGTTGGTTGCAGTATTCAACTTCTCTCATGACATTATTAATTTGTGAAAAATCTAAGTTTGGATCTATCCCTTGGCTATACATATTTAAAGCTAAAGTAACAATATCTACGTTTCCTGTCCTTTCTCCATTTCCAAATAATGTTCCCTCAACTCTGTCTGCACCCGCCATTAAACCAAACTCAGAAGCTGCTATTGCTGTTCCTCTATCATTATGCGGATGAAGTGAAAGACATATATTCTCTCTATTCTTAAAGTTTTCACTCATCCACTCTATTTGATCTCCATAGATATTTGCCGTTGACATCTCAACAGTTGCCGGAAGATTAATAATAATTTTATTATTTGAAGATTCTTTTAAAATCTCAACAACCTCGTCACAAACTTCTACTGCGTAATCTAGCTCAGTTCCTGTAAAGCTCTCAGGAGAGTATTCAAATGACCAGTTAGTATTTTTGTATTTACTTGATAACTCTTTAATGAGTTTTGCTGCATCTGTAGCAATTTTTTTAACACCCTCTTTGTCTTTTTCAAAAACAACTTTTCTCTGAAGTGTTGATGTTGAATTGTAGAAATGGAGGATTGCATTGGAAGCCCCATCAAGAGCTTCAAAAGTTCTTTTTATAATTTCTGGCCTTGCTTGCGTAAGAACTTGAATGGTGACATCAGATGGAATAATTTTTTCATCAATTAAATGTCTTGTGAAATCAAAATCAGTTTGTGATGCAGCTGGAAATCCAATCTCAATCTGTTTAAAACCAATTTTGCATAAAAGATCGAACATTCTTTTTTTTCTCTCATCTCCCATAGGTTCAATAAGAGCTTGGTTTCCGTCACGCAAGTCTACAGAACACCAAATAGGAGCATTTTCTATAACTTTCGAAGGCCAAGACCTGTTTTCCTTGCTTACAGGCTTATATGGCTTATATTTTTTATTTGTTTTATCCATTTAATTCTTCAAAATGTTAACATCAAAAAATGTTTGATACTAAGTCATCCTTTATTTTATCTAAATTGGGCATCCAGAGGTTTCAACCTCAAACAAATGACTTAAATTCAGAAGCTTTATTCGGTGCACTTTGGGGCGATATTCTAACACTCTTAGACAAATCATTTAATGAATTAGAAGAAAATGAATTAAATTTATTAACAAAAATAATAAAATCTGTTGGTGAAGATGATTGTGAATATTCTTTTGCTAAAGAGATAAATAATTTTAATGAAATTAAGAAGAAACCCGAGCTAATAATTTCCTTTACTGACGTCAAAGCTAATTTTAAAAAAGAATTTTCTCCAATAATTAAATCTAAATCTCTTTCAATTCTTAAAAATAGTACAGAGGATAAGAAAAAATTATGGTCAAAAATTAAAGAATATAAAGATGGAGCTTTACCCAGTTAGCTATAGTGATTTAGATCAGATCACAAGAATTGAAAAGGAAACAAATGAATATCCTTGGAGCCTAAATAATTTTGAGTCCTCTCTGGATGCAGGAAATAGTTCTATAGTTCTAAAAGATAGAAAAAATATTGTCGGATATGCTTTTTTTTCAGTTATTGGAACTGACTCACATTTATTAAATATTACTATTTATAAGGATTATCAAGGAAAAGGCTTTGGAAAAAAGATTCTCAAAAAAGTTCTTTTACAATCAAAAGTATTAGGTGCAACCATTGTTTTTCTTGAGGTGCGAGTTAGTAACTTTAGAGCAATAAGCTTTTATGAAAAATTTGGATTTAAAAGGGATGCTATCAGATATAATTATTATGCTGGTAGCCCCAAGGAAGATGCGTTATTAATGTCGAAGCAGGGATTATAAAACCCTCTCAATTTCCTCTCTTATATACTTTGGTTCTACTCTGGGACTAAACCTTTCAATAATCTTGCCGCTATTGTTTATTAAAAATTTTGTAAAGTTCCACTTTATTGATTGAGTTCTAAAAATGCCAGGCTTATCTTGTTTAAGAAGTTTAAAAAGAGGATGAGCTTCAGGCCCATTTACCTTGATTTTAGAAAATATAGGAAATGTAACCGAGTAGTTAATTTCACAAAATTCACTAATTTCTTGATTACTTCCAGGCTCTTGCCCACCAAATTGATTACATGGGAAGCCAAGCACTAAAAAGTTTCTATCTTTGAATTCATCAAAAATTTTTTGCAAGCCGACATATTGCGTAAATATTGCCCATAGCTAGATAAAGTCTTTAGAAAAGTAGATTTGTAGAAATGTCTCCCTTGAAGCTATTATACAACATAAATTTTTTATTATGGCTGACAAATTAAGCCTTATTTGGCGTTCTTTTGATTCAATCTCAAAGAGTGAGCTATATGATGTAGCTAACTTAAGGCAAAAAGTATTTATCATAGAGCAAAAGTGCTTTTACGAAGATCTTGATTATTTTGATCAAGATGCAAAGCATCTATTACTCTATAGTGGTAAAAATTTAATTGGATATTCAAGAGTCTTTCCTACTGGTATAAAATATGATTCTTCATCAATTGGAAGAATTGTTGTCGATAAGCAATTTAGAGGTAAAGGATACGGTATAAAAATCACTCTTGAATCAATAGATTTTATTAAAAGAAATTTCCCAAATACAAATATCTCAATATCTGCTCAGTACAGATTATTAAAATTTTATGAAAATCTTAATTTTGTTAAGGAGGGCAATGTTTACCTTGAAGATGACATTGAACATATTAAAATGGTTTTAAAAGTATCTAAATAAAACTAAAAAGCTTCTAAAAACATTATCAATATTATGAGATAATTGTCACAAAACTATGTTCTTATTTTAGTAAGCTGCAGTGGAAGCGATGGCGACAGCTTGCCACAATTGGAAGTTTCAATTTCATCATCAAATGAGGCACCATTTTATGATGAAACTTATACTATTTCTTGGGAATCAAATGCTAGCCAGTGTTATGCTGCGTCCAATACTGGTTCATGGTTAGGTGAGTTACCTCCATCTGGGAGCCAAGAATTTGTTGCAAAGAGAGAAGGTGTTTCCAATTATGGTATCCAGTGCAGGAGAAGTATTAATTTCGAAAACGCTATAGTTGATGTAGTCGTAGAAAAAGATTTCATAAACTATTTTGATTACGAAGATATTCCAACATTAAACCTTGGCAGTCTGACACTTGATTCAGATAGTGTATTAGAAGTATTAGATAGCTCAATAGCAGACTTTAATGGAGACTTTAGATTAGATTTAGCAGTTTTAATTGAGGACTCAAAAACGGATGTTACAACTGAATCGGCATTTTATATTTTAGTTTTTTATGGACAAGATTTTTCTTCAGTTACTGAAGAAAATCCATATTCCTTTCAGGAGATCAATCAAGGGAACTGTGTTGCTAACAAGTTAATAAGAGTTGACTATAACCAAGATGGTTTACTTGATCTAATGACAGTTTCTACTTCAGCAGAAGATTCTTTGAATAAAAGAGGCCTTTGTTTCTTTTTGTCTTCAGTAGATGGTTTAACTCTTCAAGATGAAGAATATTTGTCTAATGAAACAGCTCTTAATCTATCTAATGTTGAAATAGGATCTAATGTTCTGTACGACATCAGTGGCGATTCAAGACCAGATGTTTTACTTTTTGGTAATGGGGGATCAACGGATTTACCTTTTTATGTGATTCCTTCAGAAGATGGACCATCGATATCTTTATCAAATCCTCTCAATACACTGGATCCCTATACAAGAACTAATGGATGCGAAGAAGGAATTAGTTATTTATGTGATTGGATAGCAAATGATTATCATTTTAAAGATTCTATTATTATAAATGCTGATGAAGATGGGATAGTTGATATCATTAACTCAATCAATACAGTCAATGGACCAAAATATAATCTCTATAATACTAGGCTTGAGAATGAGACTGCATATTTTGATTTTTCAGCCCAGGTGGAGGATTATATAGTTTCATCAATTTCAACAGGAGATGGTATTTCTTTGAAAATGGGTCCAGTTGATGGAAATCTTGATGGTTATACCGATCTTTTAGTCTTTGAAAAAAGTTTGTCTAACGAAACTTATAAAGTAAGCATTTATGAAAAAATAGTTTCTGTTGAAGATTCAGTTAATTATATTTCAAGCGTAAATAACGGAGATTTATCAGAAGAATACACTTTTGATGAAGGGCTAAGGTTTTCAAATGAAATTCTAGTTTTTGATTTAGATTCCAATGGTCTTATAGACATATTTTTACCTTTCACAGAACTCCCTTATAAAACAACAAACACAAATTATGAAAAACATTTTTTTGCGTATGAAAAAAGCAGAATAGTTAATGAAGATACAACAACTACTCAAGATTGGATATTTCAAGACTTTTCAGATTCAATTGGATTGGACCCAAGCAGCATAAGTAATTTTTGGATAGATCTTGATACTGATAATGACATTGATGCTATTTTGATGATCCCTGAAGTCTCAAGTGATGGCACTAATGTGAATTATAATTTTAAAATTTATCTTAATAATTCTCTGTTCTGAGTAAGTATTATGTTTGTTAGGTTAGCTAAGGTAAAAGATTGCCAAGAGATATATGATCTAATTAAAGATGGTGACTCGGGCATGACAACACTGCCTAAATCCAAAGATGAAGTCATTGAAAGAATAAGCTGGTCTAAAAAATCTCTTAACAAAAAAACAAAAAGACCTGACAAAGATTCCTACCTTTTTGTTCTTAAAGAAAATAACAGAATAGTTGGTATTTCTGCAATCTACACTTCTGTTTCAAAAAATGGAACCTCAGTTTTTTTTAAACAAAAAAAGAAGCATATTTCCTCAAAAGTTTTTAAATTTAAGAAAAGTTTAGACGTTATTCAGTTACACACAGTTAAAAATCCATATACTGAATTAGGTACTCTTTATTTACATCCTGATTTTAGAGGAAAGGGAAGAGGATCTTTGTTGTCATTGGCGCGCTTTAAGTTTATGGCTCTCTGGCCAGAGAGATTTGATCAGAAAGTTGTTGCTGAAATAAGAGGTAAAGTAGATAAAGATGAAACTTCAATTTTCTGGAAACATTTTAGTAAGTACTTTTTTGATGAAGAAATGTTCAACAACAATGAAATAAGTTATATAAATAATTCTTTTATTGCTGAATCTATACCTAAACACCCATTCCTTGTAAGTCCGTTAAATAGATCAGCTCAAAGGATAATTGGAATACCAAATGATAATGCGCAACCTGCTTTCAAGATGATGGAATCTCAGAACTTTAAACCTAATGGCTTGGTGGATATTATTGATGCTGGGCCTTGTCTTGACTGTAAGTTAAATGAAATTAAAACAATTAAAAATAATCAGTCTGTAAAAATAAAATCATTTGGTCTTCCAGAAAAGCAATTCAGCGGCCTTATTTCAAATACAGATCTAAAAGGATTTAGAGTTGTCAGATCAGATTTTTCTTTTGATGGTGAAAAAGTTTCAATTCATAGAAACCTTATTAAGACTCTTAAATTAGGAACTAATAGCAAGGTTGCAATTAATGTCTGAAATAAACTTTGATGGTTTGATTGGTCCCACACATAACTATTCAGGATTATCTGAAGGCAATAATGCATCAAAAAAAAATTATTCTTCACCCTCTAATCCCAAGAATGCAGCGCTACAGGGAATTAAAAAAGCAGAAACTTTAATTGCTTGTGGATTGAAACAGGGATTTTTCCTTCCCCATGAAAGGCCTTTTATACCAGGACTAAAAAAGCTTGGCTTTAAAGGAACTGATGCAGAGATACTTTCATCAGCATTCAATCACTCGCAGGTTTTATTGAGTAATTTTTCATCTGCCTCATCAATGTGGGCAGCTAATGCAGCAACTATATCTCCAAGCTCAGACACTCAAGACGATAAGGTTCACTTAACGCCAGCAAATCTAAATACTATGTTTCATAGAAGTATTGAAACAGAATTTACATATCAGCAATGCAAAATAATTTTTCCAAAAAAATATTTTGAAATACATAAACCAGCCTTCACTATTTCAGGTTACGGGGATGAGGGAGCAGCAAATCATTTAAGAATAAGTAAATCTCACAATGAGAAAGGCTTTGAAATATTTGTATATGGCGATAGTGGTTTTAAAAATGTTAAGACGTCAGTGAAGAGACAAGCACTTGAAGTTTCTAGATCAATTGCCTTTAATCACAAGCTAGATATGGAAAACACTTTTTTTCTTCAGCAGAATCATCAAGCTATTGAGGAAGGAAGCTTTCATAATGATATTGTTAGCCTCTCAAATGAGAATGTCTTAATTGCGCATGAAAAGGCTTTCCAAAATAAAGATGATTTAAATAAAATGCTAAATATACTTGAATCTAAAATTGATAATTTCCAATATATTGAGATTTCTAATTCTGAAATTCCCTTAAAGGATATTATCAGCTCATATCTTCTTAACTCTCAACTCATTACGAACAGCAATAACGAGATGCAATTAATTCTTCCTGAAGAAGTAAAACAATATGAAAATTGTATGTCTTGGCTAGATAAACTAAAACAAATCTCAGATGTAAAGCTTTTTGATTTTGTTGATATTAGGCAAAGTATGATGAATGGAGGAGGGCCTGCATGTCTAAGGTTAAAAGTGATTTTAAATGATGAAGAACTTGAAAGCCTTAATCAAAATTTCCTAATGAATAGTGAGAGACTAGAATCTATTAAATTATTAATTGAAAGAGAGTATAGAGATGTTCTTTATCCTGATGATCTTAAGGATCCAAATCTACTTGATGAGAGTAGAAGAGTCCTAGATGAGCTTACACAAATCTTTAGTACTGGCTCAATATATGAATTTCAGAAACTTTAATTCCTACCTATCAATTAATGGCGCTTTAAAAATAATTGAATGAATTTCCTCAGTTATAAACGGAGCAAAAGGATGAATAAAAATAAGTATTTCCTTGAGAAGGGGATGCAGATTGTCAGTTTTTTCAGTTTTTTTGCATTCTTCAATGTAAACATCACAAAACTTATTCCAGAAAAACTCATATACATGATTAATAGCTAAATCTAACCTGTAATGATTTACATTGTCCTCGACATCAGCTTTTAGCTGTTCAAATTCTTTTAATATCCATTTATCAGATTCAGATTCAGCTTCAAAATTGTTCCCTTTGTTTTCATAACCATTAATAAATCTTGCAGCATTCCACATTTTGGTACAAAAATTTCTAAACCCTTTTAATCTACCAATTTCAAAACTTATATCCTTAGCATTTGTTGCAATGGAATAAAATGTCATCCGTAAAGCATCTGTTCCATAAGACTCAATACCATTTGGGAATTGTTTTTTAGTTTTTCTAGCAATCTTTTCTGCTAAACCTTCTTGCATAAGATTTGACGTTCTTTTTTCAAGAAGATCTTCTAGAGATATACCATATATTAAATCAATAGGATCAATAATATTGCCTTTGGACTTTGACATTTTTTGTCCGTTTTCATCTCTTATGAGGCCAGTAACATAAACATCTTTAAAAGGAATCTTTCCAGTAAATTCGATACTCATCATGAGCATTCTTGCAACCCAGAAGAAAATAATGTCAAAACCAGTAACTAATAGATTTGTTGGGAAAAAAGTTTTAAGATTTTTTGATTCATTTGGCCATCCCATTGATGCAAAAGGCCAAAGGCTAGAGGAAAACCACGTATCTAAAACATCATCATCTTGCCTTAGCGATCTATTATCAAGTGAATAATGAGTTCGCACTTCATCTTCAGAATACCCAACATAAACATTTCCATGATCGTCATACCATGCAGGAATTCTATGACCCCACCAGATTTGTCTGCTAATACACCAATCTTCAATATTATTCATCCAGTTAAAATAAGTTTTAATCCAGTTTTCTGGATGAAATTTAATTTCCCCATTTTCTACAGCTTTATTTGCCTTATTAGCCATGTCCTTTGTTTTTACATACCACTGATAACTCAGTTTGGGCTCTATAACTATATTTGAACGCTCTCCTCGGGGAACACTGATTTCATGTGGTTCCTCTTTTACAAATAAATCTAGTTTTTTAATTTCTTGAAGAACAAGCTTTCTTACTTTGAATCTGTCTAAATTTTTGAATGGAGAAGGGACATTATCATTACTATGCGCCTCATCAGTAAAAATATTAAGTGGTTCAAAATCTTCAATATCATCAGATATATGAACTTCATTATCTACACAATGAAGGCAGTATTTTTTACCAATTTCATAGTCATTAAAGTCATGCCCAGGAGTAATCTTAAGGCAACCCGTTCCGAACTCTTTATCCACATAGTCATCACCAATTATCGGGATTTTTCTCTTTACAAATGGGAGCTCAACTTTTTTTCCAATGATATCTTTGTATCTTTCATCTTTAGGATTAACTGCAATTGCCATATCTCCAAACATAGTTTCCGGACGTGTTGTTGCAACTGTTACAAAATCATCTGAACCTATAATTGGATACTTTATATACCAAATAAGACCTTTTTTTTCTTGTCTTACAACCTCCAGATCTGAAACCGCAGTTTTTAAAGATGGATCCCAGTTTACTAACCTATAACCACGATAGATTTTCTCTTTCCTGTAAAGCTCAACAAAAGCTTTTAGAACAGCTTCATTAAAATCCTCATCCAAAGTAAATCTGTAATTACTCCAATCAACTGAGTTACCTAACCTTTTAATTTGTCCAGTAATTTTATTTTCTGAAAATTCTTTCCACTCCCAAACTTTTTTAACAAAATCTTCTCTACCCAAATCATTTTTATCAATATTTTCTCTGGATAGATTGTTTTCAACGACCATTTGCGTTGCAATTCCTGCATGATCGGTACCCATCTGCCAATGAGTATTTACATCATTTAAGTGATTGTATCTGGCATAGAAATCCATTATCGAATACTGGAAGCTATGCCCCATATGAAGAGTTCCAGTTACATTTGGAGGTGGAATAACCTGCGAAAAAGTTTGTGAGGAGTTATTTTTTCCTAAATTATTTTTTGCCCAAAGCTCTGACCACTTTTCTTCAATAATAAGTGGCTCATATCTTTTATCCATTTAGGTAAAAGTTCTTTAGCTAAGAAGCAAATCACAAAGAAGAGGAACTGGCCTTCCTGTTCCACCTTTTTCATTGCCTTTAACCCATGCAGTTCCGGCAATATCTAAATGAGCCCAGCTATAGTCTTCTGTAAACTTTGATAAAAAGCATGCTGCTGTAACAGTGCCAGCACCAGCACCACCTATATTTGCTAAATCAGCAAAATTTGTTTTGGTGCAAGATTTATATTCATCCCAGAGAGGTAATTGCCATGCTCTATCGCCAGAATTTTCTCCAGCTTGCAAGATCTTATCAGCAAGTTTTTGATCATTTGCCATTAAACCAGATGCATAGTTTCCAAGAGCAACTACACATGCTCCAGTTAATGTGGCTATATCGATTACATGAGCAGGCTTATATTTCTTAACATATGTAAGAGCATCGCAAAGTACTAATCTTCCTTCTGCATCAGTATTAAGGATTTCAATAGTTTGTCCTGACATTGATGTTACAACATCTCCAGGTTTAGTTGCATGAGCAGAGGGCATATTCTCAGCACATGCAAGAAGACCCACAACATTAACTTTTGCGTTGAGTCTCGCTAGAGCAATCATTACGCCAAATACCGAGGCTGCTCCGCACATATCCCATTTCATTTCATCCATTGCAGGGGATGGCTTTAACGATATACCACCAGTATCAAAGGTTATTCCTTTTCCTACCAGGACAATTGGTTTTTCACCAGCTTTTCCACCTTTATGCTCAATTGTCATCATTCTTGAAGGCTCATCACTTCCTCTTCCAACACTTAAGAAAGAACCCATTTTAAGTTTAGCCAAGTCTTTTTCATTAAAAGTTGAAATCTTTAATTTTGGAAATGGTTTTTTTAAGGCTTTAACTTTTCTTTCAATTATTCTTGGAGTGCATAAATTTGCAGGCATATCGCCTAAATGCTTGGCTGCATTCATAGCTTCGCCAACTGCAAAGCCAACCCTAGCCGAGGTTTTAAGCTTTTTCAAAGCTGAGGCTGTTACAGAACTCGCTATGATGGAAGCCTTTTTTAAACTAGGTTTTACAACTGTTTTATTTTTAGAGCTACCAAAAATATATGCAGATGCTTCTATTTGTCTGCAACAAACTTCAGTTAACCAGCTTTCATCTTTCCCATCGGGACATTTACATGCAAACATAACAGAAATGTCCTGTTTTCCAAGAGAATTAGCTGTTTTTGAGATAGATTTAAATAGATCTAACCATAGGTAGGTATTAGATTTATCAGGAGTCTTCATAAGCAGAACTTCTTTTGATGAAACACCATCGGGACTCTGAAGATTAAGAGACTTAGCTTTTGACTTCACAAAGGAATTTATAGATTTAAATAAACCACCCTTAGTTATTTTATCCATATGAATTAGCAATTTATTCTTTTTAGCAGACTTATCAACAAGGACTACCAAAAGAGAGGATTTATCTTTCACAAACTCTTTGCCGCTTAGATTTTTAACTGAAATGCTATTTAATACTCTGTAACTCATGAAATTCTCCTATTTCAACATTGTTAATATATTTATTGTAATGCATCATACTTATTAAAGGCATGTTTAAAAAGAATATTCTTTATAAAAGCATTAACCTTGAAGTTTTTAAAAACTTTTTAGGATGCTTAACCATTTTATTTATCCTTGTAGCTAGCTCAAGGTTATTAGGATATTTTGATAAATCAATTGCAGGAAATCTAGAGTCGGATTTAATCTTATCGATTCTAATTTTAAGGTCACCTGAATTTATCAATCTGCTTATACCGCTTAGTTTCTTTCTGTCAGTATTAATTGCTCTAGGAAGGCTTTATATGGATCATGAAATTTATGCTTACCAGTCTGCAGGATATTCAAAGATAGCTTTTATTAAGTCTTTACTCTTTCAAACATTTTCTTTAACAGTAATTTCAGTCTTTTTAAGTTTTTATGTAACTCCAGATTTTGAAAAAAGAGCAGATGAAATACTTAATTACTCTTCCATTGAAAAAAAGTTAAAATTGCTAAATGAGGATGAGCTAAGCCACATCTCAGATTCTTCATATCTTTACTTTTCTTCACGAAATGGAAATTATTTTAATCAGAGCATTTTCATTGAAGATGATGCAAATGGAATTTCAATAATTTCGGCTGAAAGACTTAAATTAATTGAAAAGAATAGAGCAACAGATTTTGAGTTCTTAAATGGAAAGATTTTCTTTGATGCTGCTTCGCCAAATTCTTTAGTAAGCTCCTTCAAAATGTTGACTACCGATTTTAATGAAAAAGACTCAGAAGAAGAATCTTTTGAAAGAGTATTTAATATTGATGAGCTTTCAGATAAGGCCCAGTTTGAGTGGGCTCTTGCAGTTCCATTAATGATAATAAATTTAATGATTTTAGGAGTTTGTCTTACAAATTCTGCTCCAAGACAAGGCAGAATGATCTCTTTACTACCAGGCCTATTAATTTTCTTTTTATACCTCAGTACATTGATAGTTTTTAGAGATGGCATATCCGAGAATAAGTCTTTTGCATATTTTGGTATGTGGCCAGTTCACTTTTTAGTTTTGTTGACATCAATCTTTCTTTTTGTGCGCGGTGACGTGGTCTCTAAAATTCTTTTCACAAAAACTAATATTGCCAAGGCAGTAATGGCATCAATTTTGCTAATTATTTTATTATGGTTAATTTAGTAGGCATCTTTTCAAGACACATAATAGTAAGGACTTTTGTAATTACTTTACTAGTTTTTTTAGGCATTACTTTTCTTGATTTAATTTTCTCTATCATTGGTGATACTGAGGACTTAAATGAGGAATTCACTTTAAATGATCTTATCTTCACAACCTTATATAGATTGTTTCATGATTCAATGGACTACGTTCAGGGATCTTGTTTATTGGGAGCCTTAATATCACTTGGTCTTTTTAAAAGAGATGGAAATATTACAATAATTCGTTCAAATGGATTATCTCCTATAAAAATCTCACTAATTTTTGCTCTTGGACCAATTATCTTTTCACTTTTAATGATTTCGCTAGACAATAAGCTTTTCATTCAAGCAGCTAATCATGCTGAAACTTTTAATAGTCAAATCAGTAGGGATAAGCTAGATATTAAGTTTTCATGGATAAAAGATGGAAATAAGATTCTGAGATACTCTCAAAAGAGGGAATCCGAAATATTAAATCCAACATTGATTCTTCTTGATGAAAATGACTCAGTCAAAGAAATAATTTCTTCTGAAAAAGCAGAGGTTTCAGATGGATTGATCAAAATTGATAACTCTGAATTTAGATTCTATCTTCCAAAAGATAAGAATTTGGATAGATCAACTGTAAAAAATATTCCAATCGGGAGCTTGAAGAATTATTTAAGAGGATCTGAAGCAAATAAGCTTGAAGACAAAGAAAAGAATTTTATTGTAGTAGAAATCCTTAAAAGGATACTTTTACCAATATCAGCGCTTCTTTTAATATTAGCTGCATCAATGTTATTTTTTAGGGATCAAAGAAATAATTCTTTTGGATCATATGTTGTTGGAGGATTTCTCGGAGCTTTTGTTTTTAATTTAACTCAAGAGTTTTTTTTCAGCATGAGCCTTACGATTCAATCAAATATAGTTGCAATTTCGCTAATGCCATATCTGTTACTTCTAGTAATTTTTTATTTAACTTATAAAAGGATTTAATCTGAAGTAATTGATGTTTTAGATAATAAGTCACTAAGCGAGCTATTATTTTTATTTATTATTCTTAAGAAAAGCGGAATGCCAGCTAATGAAATGGTAAAGATATTTGATAAAAATCTTATGATAGTCTGGATTATTGTAATCTGATTACCATCTTGTGAAACTATTCTTAATTTCCATGATGACATCCCTAAAGTTTTGCCTCCATATATCCAGAACATAGCAAAATAGAGCCATGTACTTAAAATCACAAGACTCATTCCAACAACAGGGTTAAGCGAGGATACTTCCCCAGTAAAAACAAACTTTACACCTAGAGCAAGTGAACCAACTAAAAACCAAACACCTAACATAAGAAGTGAGTCATAGACAGTTGCAGCAACTATCCTTAATAGGGAAACTTTTTTATTTGTTGGTTCCATTTTTGGTATAGTACTAAATTATTTTCAAAAATAAATTATTATGCATACTTCATCAGATATATTAGGTCATCCAAAAGGTTTATTTGTTTGCTTTGCAACAGAAATGTGGGAAAGATTTTCTTACTACGGTATGAGAGCTCTTTTAATTTTGTATCTTACAAAGCACTGGGAGTTCTCCGATGCTGCAAGTTATCTTATTTATGGAGCATATACCTCATTAGTTTACATAATGCCGGTTTTTGGGGGGATGCTAGCTGACCAAATCTTGGGATCAAAAAAAGCTGTTACCTATGGTGCAATACTTTTAGTTTTTGGTCATTTAGGAATGACTGTTGAAAGCAATGAACAGATTTTCTATTTATCTCTGGCCTTAATTGTATCTGGTGTAGGGTTTTTAAAACCAAATATTTCAACAATGGTTGGAGCTTTATATGAGGAGGGTGATCCAAGAAGAGATTCTGGTTTTACTATCTTTTATATGGGGATCAATATCGGCGCATTTACTGCGACTCTACTATGTGGATATCTTGGAGAAGAAATAGGTTGGGCATGGGGCTTTGGAGCTGCTGGAATAGGAATGTTGTTGGGATTGATTATATTTCTCTGGGGCCAAAAATATCTTGAAGGATTGGCAGAACCGCCTTCTGAAAAATATAGAGAAAAGAAGGCAGGTATTACCTTTGAGAACTGGGCTTATATTTCCGGGATCATAATGGTTTTAACAACATGGTTTCTTGTTCAAAACTCACAACTTGTTGGACAACTTCTTGGAGGATTTGGATTCATATTTATTGGAGCTTGGTTGATATATGCTTTATTCAAATGTGATCCTGAAGAAAGAGACCGTTTAATAGTAGTTGGGATATTAATTTTATTTTCATTAATTTTCTGGGCTCTTTTTGAGCAGGCTGGATCTTCACTAAATATACTTACTGACAGAGGTGTAGACAGAGTAATTCTCGGTTGGGAAGTTCCTGCTTCAATGTTCCAATCCTTGAACGCAGGCTTTATTTTCACAATAGCACCTCTTTTTGCTCTTCTTTGGATAGCACTTGCAAAAAGAAATATGGAGCCCTCAACTCCAATTAAATTTTCAATTGGTATTGTTTTTGTTGGGCTTGGTTTTTTAGCGCTTGTTTATGGAATGAAATCGTCTGAGGGCTTACAGACAGGAGTAGTATGGATAATATTGATTTATTTACTTCATACTTTAGGTGAGCTATGTCTTTCTCCGGTAGGCTTATCATCAGTGACTAAATTATCACCTCAAAGGATTGTTGGATTTATGATGGGTATGTGGTTTTTTGCATCGGCAGCTGGAAATTATGTAGCAGGATTGATAGCAAGAGCAACATCATCAGAAAGTTCTGGTGTTTCCGGAGAAGTTTATAATCTAGCTCAAAAGCAGTCATTTATAGATGTTTATACAGATGTTGGTTTAATGGCGATTGGATGCGGTATTGTTTTAGCTCTAATTACTCCATTGCTTAAGAAATTAATGCATGGTTCCAGCTAATAGAAAAAGAGATCCTGTTAAGAAAAATATGGATAAATTCCATAAACCAAAGACTCATAAAGATAAATCAAAATACAGTAGAAAGGAAAAATTTAAGCCGATTGATGAACTTTAATAAGTATCTTTTTATATATTTCTTTTAAAGTACTTAGGTCTTCAATATCGACATGTTCATCAATTTGATGGATGGTTTTATTTAGAGGTCCAAGCTCAACTATCTCTGATCCCATTGGTGCAACCCATCTTCCATCAGATGTACCACCTCCATTATCAATTTTAGTATCGATATTATTTATTTCCTTAATTGATGACTTCACAATATCTATGAATTCAGTTTTTGCAGTCAGAAATGGAAGAGCGCTAAGTGTCCAACTTACATCGTATTTAAGATCTGATTTTTTTAACAATGCCTCAAATTTTTCCTTGAGTCCGTCTGGAGATGACTCTGGTGAAAACCTAAAATTGAAAGTCATTTCCAAAACTCCTGGCACTACATTTTCAGCTCCTGTTCCAGATTTAATATTTGAAACCTGAAAACTTGTTGGTTCAAAATTTTCATTGCCGCGATCCCATTCCATATTTTTTAGTTCTTCTAATGTTTTACCTATTCCCAAGATCGGATTTAATGCTTGCTTTGGATATGCAACATGACCCTGAATACCATATACTTTAAGATTACCTGAAAGCGAACCTCTTCTTCCAATCCTTATAACATCACCAACTTTTTTTGATGAACTAGGTTCACCAATTAAACAGAAATCTATAAATTTATCTTTATCAATCATCTCATTGATCACCCTATCAACTTTCCCATTTTCTAACTTACCTTCTTCATTACTATTTAATAAAACCATAATGTTAAAAGAGGGGTCTTTGTTCTCAGAAAGAAACTCTTTAAGAGCAGAGATAAAACAAGCTACACCGCCTTTCATATCAGCAGCTCCTCTTCCATAAATCTTATTATCTATAATCTCACCAGAAAAAGGTGGAACACTCCACTCACTTTCAGGACCAGGGGGAACAACATCCGTATGACCTAAAAAACAAAAAGTTTTATTTTTTGAATCTCCATTGGATATGACTAGGTTACTAATATTTTTATAGTTTGTTTCTTCAAATGAAAAATCTAAACCATCAAATTGTTGCTTAATAACATCAAAGCAACCGTTGTCATTTGGACTAATGGATTCAATTTTTATTAATTTTTTAAGAAGTTCTAAATTACTCACTAAAATCTCTCTTCATCTCTTTTAGTAAGGACATCACATCCATTTGATGTAATGGCAATTGTATGTTCCCACTGTGCTGAATTTCTTCCATCCTTTGTTTCTACCGTCCAACCATCCGAAAGTATTTTAGTATATTTTGTACCTTGATTAATCATAGGCTCAATAGTAAAACACATTCCTTCAACAAGCTCGATTCCTGTGCCTGGTTTTCCAAAATGCAACACTTGAGGATCTTCATGATAGACCTTACCAATTCCATGACCACAATAGTCCTCAACAACGCTATAGTGATTCTTTTCAGCGTGAGACTGAATAACATGGCCTATGTCGCCTAAGGTGATACCAGGTTTTGCAATTTCAATAGCTTTGTACAAACATTCTTGAGTGACTGAGACTAATTTCTCATTGTGAGGTTGCGTCTTACCAACTAAAAACATTTTTGAGGTATCTCCATACCAACCATCTTTAAGGACTGTAACATCAATATTTACAATATCATTGTCTTTGAGGATTTTGTTTTGATTAGGTATGCCATGACAAATAACTTGATTAACGCTTATGCATGATGTTTTTTCGTAGCCGTTGTAACCAATATTAGCAGGAATAGCTTTTTGCTCATTAACAATAAAGTCATGACAAATATCATCAAGTTCCCCTGTTGATATTCCAGGTTTAACATGTTCAGTAATCATATTGAGGACATTTGCAGCAAGTTGACCAGCACTTCTCAGTTTTTCTATATCATTTTTATTTTTTATTGAAATATTCATTATTTTTGATGCATATCTATAGACTAATTTTAATTAACCTTGTAAAGTACAATTTTAATGCCAGCATGTAATTTTAGCTCATTAAAATCCCCAAAAAAAATATTTTTTTATCCTATTTTTTTCTGTCAATTCTTCTCAATAAGGAGTAAATCATAGTGTCTTTTCCATGCATCTTAGCACTTGAAGATGGAAGCACATTTGTTGGTCATGGTATTGGAGCTAAAAAAGTAGCAATTGGCGAAATTGTTTTCAATACTTCCATGAGTGGCTATCAAGAAATAATAACTGATCCATCTTATTGCAAACAGATTATTACATTTACCCATCCTCATATAGGCAATACAGGTATTAATTCTGAAGATAATGAATCAGATAATATATATGCTGAAGGAGTCGTTATCAGAAATTATATCTCTAAGCCAAGCAACTATAGGTCTGAAGAAAATCTTGATAGTTTTTTGACAAGAAATAATTCTATTGGGATTTTTGGTATAGATACCAGACAGCTAACAATTATTTTGAGGGAAAAAGGCTCATTGAAAGCATGCATTAGTCCGATAGATGAAAATAATGAAGAATCAGCAATATCTTTAGCAAAAAGCTTTGATGGTCTTGAGGGAATGGATTTAGCCAAAGAAGTAACTACGAAAAATTTATATTCTTGGAATGAGGGAGTTTGGCCTGATTATAAAGAGTCAGAAAGCAAGCTTCATATCATTGCATATGACTATGGGATTAAAAAGAACATTTTAAGACTACTTTCAGAGCATGTTGGGAAAGTAACAGTTGTAAATGCAAGATGCTCTTTTGATGAAGTTCTAAAGATGAATCCAGATGGTATCTTTTTATCAAATGGACCTGGCGATCCAGAGCCATGCGATTATGCTATTGAAAATATTAAAAGGGCACTAAATGAAAATATTCCTATATTTGGGATCTGCCTTGGTCACCAACTATTAGCACTTGCAGGTGGAGCAAAAACTGAAAAAATGAAATTTGGTCATCATGGGGCAAATCATCCTGTTCAATCTCTAAAATCCAAGGAAGTATTCATAACAAGTCAAAATCATGGCTTTGCTGTGAATGAGGACTCGTTGCCAAATAATATTGAGATTTCTCATGTATCACTTTTTGATCAATCGATTCAAGGTATTTCATTTAAAGATAAGCCTGCATTTAGTTTTCAAGGACATCCTGAAGCAAGTCCAGGTCCACAAGATATAGTTAGTTTATTTAAGCAATTTAAAGAAATGATAGATAAAAATGCCAAAAAGAAATGACATAAAATCCGTAATGATAATTGGTGCAGGGCCTATTATTATTGGTCAGGCATGTGAATTTGATTATTCTGGAGCCCAGGCATGTAAAGCACTAAAAGAGGAGGGCTATAGAGTAATTTTAGTCAACTCAAACCCAGCTACAATCATGACTGATCCATTACTTGCTGATGCTACTTATATTGAACCAATTCATTGGGAGTCAGTTGCCAAGATAATAGAGAAGGAAAGACCAGATGCACTTTTACCAACCATGGGAGGACAGACAGGTTTAAATACTGCTCTCTCATTGGCAAGGGAAGGAATCTTAAAAAAATATAATGTTGAATTAATAGGTGCCTCAAGAGAGGCAATTGACAAAGCTGAAGATAGACAGCTTTTTGATCAGACTATGAAGAAAATAGATTTGGAAACGCCTCAATCAGGCATTGCACACTCTATGGAGGATGCGTTAGAGGTTCAGAAAGAGATTGGATTTCCATGCATTATAAGACCTTCATTTACTCTTGGCGGGTCTGGAGGTGGAGTTGCATACAATATAGAAGAATTTAAAACAATCTGTGAGAAAGGATTAGATTTATCTCCAACAAGTGAACTATTAATAGATGAGTCTCTTTTAGGTTGGAAAGAATATGAAATGGAGGTTGTTAGAGATAGAAATGATAACTGCATTATTATCTGCTCTATAGAAAACTTTGATCCAATGGGTGTTCATACTGGAGACTCAATAACGATAGCACCTGCACAAACTTTAACAGATAAGGAATTCCAAATAATGCGTAATGCTTCTTTTAAAATTTTAAGAGAAATAGGCGTGGAAACTGGTGGTTCAAATGTTCAATTTGCCATAAATCCAGTTGACGGTCGAATGGTTGTCATAGAAATGAATCCCAGAGTTAGTAGATCGTCCGCTCTAGCTTCAAAAGCAACTGGATTCCCTATTGCAAAAGTTGCAGCCCTTTTGTCTATTGGATATACCCTTGATGAGCTCAAAAACGATATAACCTCAGGATTAACTCCCGCATCATTTGAACCTTCAATTGATTATATTGTGACAAAAATACCAAAGTTTGCGTTTGAAAAGTTTCCACAAGCTGATCCAAGACTTTCTACACAGATGAAATCCGTTGGTGAAGTTATGTCAATTGGCTCAAATTTTCAGGAGTCTCTTCAAAAAGCCATTTGTAGTATGGAGGATGGCAAATGTGGGCTAGAAAAAATTCTTAATGATAGCGAGTTAATTAATGAGAAGCTTGGATTTGAGTTAACTTTTCCAGGACCTGAAAGGCTTTTTTATATAGCAGATGCATTCAGATGTGGATGGTCTCTTGAAAAGATTTTTGATCTAACATCTATAGATCCTTGGTTTTTGAGACAAATTGAAGATTTAGTTTCTGAAGAAAATGCAATTGAAGGCTCTAAACTTGAAAACTTATCAAAGGAAGATTTCATAAGGCTAAAGACTAAAGGGTTTAGTGATAAAAGAATTGCAAATTTACTTGATGAAAGCTATGAAGAAGTAAGATCAAAGAGGAAGTCGCATAATATTTTACCTTCTTACAAGCGGGTTGATACATGTGCTGCAGAGTTTAAAACTTCAACATGTTATATGTACTCAACTTATGAAGGTATTTGTGAGAGTGAGCCAACTTCGAAAAAGAAAATATTAGTCCTTGGAAGTGGCCCAAACAGAATAGGCCAAGGCATTGAATTTGACTATTGTTGTGTTCATGCATCTCTAGCGATGCAGGAGGAAGGTTTCGAATCAATTATGGTTAATTGTAATCCTGAAACTGTCTCAACAGATTATGATGTTTCAAATAGACTTTACTTTGAGCCAATAACCTCTGAAAAGATTTTAGATATTATTGACTTAGAAAAACCTGATGGAGTCATTATTCAATTTGGAGGTCAAACTCCTCTAAAACTTTCAAATGATCTTGAGAATTATGGTGTAAATATCCTTGGAACAGAGCCTGAAGCAATTGACAGGTCAGAAGATAGAAAAAGGTTCCAAGAAATTATAAGTAAGCTTGGTCTTCTTCAACCAAAGAATGCAACTGTCTCGAGTTTAAAAGAAGCGCTAAATAAATCAGATGAAATTGGCTTCCCAATTGTTGTAAGACCATCATATGTTTTAGGCGGTAGGGCTATGGAGCTTGTAAATAATAAAGATGAGCTTGGCATATATATTTCCGATGCAGTACAGGCCTCTAATGAACGACCAATACTTTTAGATCATTATCTTGATAACGCAATCGAGGTTGATGTAGATGTTGTTTCAGATGGTAAGGAGATTGTAATTGGTGGAATACTTCAACACATTGAACAAGCTGGAATTCATTCAGGTGATTCAGCTTGCTCTCTGCCACCTTATTCTCTGAGTGAGGAAATAATTAAAAAGCTAGAACTTCAATCTAAAAAGTTAGCAGAAGAGCTAAATGTTATTGGTTTGATGAATGTTCAATTTGCAATTAAAGATAATGAAGTTTTCATTCTTGAAGTAAATCCCAGAGCATCTAGAACGGTTCCCTTTATTTCAAAATGTATTGGTAATTCTCTAGTGAAAGTTGCTGCAAAAACAATGATTGGAAAAAGCTTAAAAGAACTAGGATTCTCAAATAAGCTACCTAAAAATATGTTTTTTGTTAAAGAAGCTGTTCTGCCTTTTGATAAGTTTCCCAATGTAGATCCAATTCTGGGGCCCGAAATGAAATCTACTGGAGAGGTTATGGGCATTGGAAGAAATTTTGGAGAAGCATATGGAAAAGCACAAAAAGCTGCAAATAAAGTTCTCAGGAGAAAAGGAAAGATTTTTATAAGCGTGAAAGAAGACGATAAGAAATACTTAGATTCAATAGTAGAAAAAATAATTAGTTTTGGTTTTGAAATTATTGCAACAAAAGGAACTGCAAAATATATTAAGAAATTAGGTTTTGATGTTCAGGAGATTAATAAGGTTGCCGAGGGAAGGCCACATATCGTTGATGAGCTTGTTAATGATCAAGTTTGTCTTGTAATAAACACAACTCAAGGAAGACAGTCTATAAAAGATTCTGCATCTATTAGGCAGACGGCTTTGAGAAAAAAGATTCTGTGCACAACAACTATGTTCGGAGCAGATGCTTTGGTTAAGGCATTAGAAAATAAAGAAGAGGACTGGGAGTTCAGCTCCTTACAAGAAATTAACTAATCATCACAAGTTGATATAATTAACTCATGTCTAGGGTACCAATTACAAAAGAGGGAGAAATAATCCTGAAAGAAAGATTAACAAAGTTAAAATTTGTCGATAGACCTCAGATTTCAGAGGCTATTGCTGAAGCTAGAGCGCACGGAGATTTAAAAGAAAATGCTGAATATCATGCAGCAAAAGAGCAACAGGGATTGACTGAGGCCAAAATTAATGAGCTTGAACACGCATTGGCAAATGCACAAGTAATTGATGTTAGAGAACTACCTAAAACTGGAAAAGTAGTTTTTGGAGCAACAATTAAGCTTTATAACTTAGATACTGATGAATCAATCTCTTATCGAATTGTTGGAAACCTTGAATCTGATCCTGCAAATGGCATGATCTCAATTGATACACCAATTGGAAGGGGCTTAATTGGAAAGTCTATTGGAGATGAAGTAAGTATTGAAACACCATCTGGAAAGCTAAATTTCGAAATAGAGGAAGTAGAGCATATTTAATTCATGCATGCAGATAATTGGGCTCAAAAAGCAAAATCTTTAGGATATAGATCTAGAGCTGTATTCAAGTTAATTCAAATAATTGAAAAAATTAAACAAATTAAAAATCCAAACCTAATTTTAGATATTGGAGCTGCTCCAGGTGGATGGTCTCATTATTTAGCAAATAAATATCCAAATGCTGAAATATTTGCCATAGATATTTTAGAAATGGAAGAAATAAAAGGAGTAAAGTTTATACAGGAGGACTTAAGGAATATTGAACAAATAGATCAGCTCAATGATTTAAAAAATAAATTTAATCTTGTGATTTCTGATTTAGCCCCAAATTTAACTGGTATAAGCAGTATTGATGAAGAAAATGTATTCGAGCTTAATTTGCTAACTTTAGAGGGAGCAATAAGATTTTTAGAAAGTAACGGTATATTTATTGTTAAAACTTTTCAAAACTCTAATTTAAAGAAATTTAGAAAAGAAATGGAAAAAAATTTAAAAATAGTCCAAACTGCTAAACCCGCTGCTTCCAAGAAGCAGTCAAAAGAGATATATTTATACGGTATAAAGTAACTATGAACGATTTTTTAAAAAATATTTTTGTATGGCTTGTGTTAGGGTCTATTATTTTTTTAGTATTCAATAATGTTGAACCAACAGCTCCAAGAGAAACTATATCTTACAGTCAATTTAAACAAGAAGTTTTATCAGACAGAGTATCAGAAGTAACATATAAAGGTGATCAGATGACAATCTTTGGTCAAAGATTGGATGGGTCCAAGTTTAAAACCAATCATCCTATTTATAAGTCTGATCCTGTTTTAGATGCAGCGCTTCAAGAAAACGGAGTAATCACCTCATATGAAGAGGTTGAACAGCCATCAGTTTGGTCACAGTTATTGGTTGGAGCATTTCCGATTTTACTTTTACTTGCGATATTTTTCTTTTTCATGAGGCAAATGCAGGGAAGTATGTCTGGAAGAGGTGGACCAATGTCTTTCGGAAAAAGTAAAGCCAAGTTAATGGAAGGTGGAAAGGTAAAGACTACTTTTAAGGATGTAGCTGGATGCGAGGAAGCAAAACAAGATGTACAAGAACTTGTTGATTACTTAAAAGATCCAACTAGATTTCAAAAAGTTGGTGGGAAAATACCAAGAGGTGTCTTAATGGTGGGTCCTCCTGGAACAGGTAAGACTCTTCTTGCTAGAGCTACTGCAGGTGAGGCTAGAGTGCCTTTCTTTAGCATTTCAGGCTCTGACTTTGTTGAAATGTTTGTTGGTGTTGGCGCATCAAGAGTAAGGGATATGTTTGATCAAGCTAAAAAGAATTCCCCATGTATAGTTTTTATAGATGAAATTGATGCCGTAGGTAGGCACAGAGGAGCAGGTCTTGGTGGAGGACATGATGAAAGAGAGCAGACACTTAACCAGCTTCTTGTCGAAATGGATGGCTTTGAGGCTAATGATGGAATTATCATAGTTGCAGCAACAAATAGACCCGATGTTCTAGATCCAGCTTTATTAAGACCTGGAAGATTTGATAGACAAGTTGTTGTTGATATGCCTGATATTAGAGGAAGAGAACAAATCTTAAAAGTTCATGTTCGAAAAGTTCCACTTGATAAAAATGTTGACCTAAGAGCAATTGCTAGAGGAACTCCAGGATTCTCTGGTGCGGATTTAGCTAACCTTATCAATGAAGCAGCTCTATTTGCGGCTAGATATGGTGATAAAAAAGTTGAGCAGACTCATCTGGATCTTGCTAAAGACAAAATCATGATGGGCCCTGAAAGAAAATCAATGATACTTACTGAAGAGCAAAAACGTCTTACTGCATATCATGAAGCAGGACATGCTATTGTTGGAAGGATAGTTCCAGAACATGATCCAGTTTATAAAGTAACCATAATTCCTCGAGGCAGAGCTTTAGGAGTTACTATGTTCCTTCCTGAAGATGATAAGTATATGCAAAGCAAAGAGTATCTTTTGAGTAGAATATGTACGCTTTATGGTGGCAGAATAGCTGAACAACTTATTAATGGTGAGAGAAACATTACTACTGGCGCTTCAAATGATATTGAAGTTGCTACTGGAATTGCCACTAACATGGTTACTAAATGGGGACTCTCTGACAAGGTCGGGCCTCTCAAGTTTGGAGAAGATGATTCAAGCCCATTTTTAGGGAGATCCGCATCTCAATCATCAAAGACTTATAGTGATGAGACCTCAAAACTTATCGATAGTGAGATAAAAGACATAATTAATTCTTGCTATGAGCGAGCTGAAACTATTTTGAAAGATAATATGGATAAACTCCATACAATGGCTGAGGCACTTTTAAAATATGAGACAATTGATCAGCACCAAATTGATGACATTATGAGCGGTGCAGAACCGAGGGAGCCTAGTGATTGGAATAATGACGATGAACCTCCCAAAAAAAGTACAAAAGAATCTTCAATAAAAGGACCAGCAGAAGAGTTATAATAGACCTATGAATCTTAAATTTGGTACCGATGGGATTAGGGGGCCTGTCGAAACTAAAGTTACTCCTGAAGCTTGTCTTCGCATTGGTCATGCAGCTGGTATTGTTTTTAAAGAGCTCGGCTGGGATACAGTGTTAATTGGAAAAGATACCAGAGTATCAGGTTATATGCTTGAAGCTGCTCTTCAAGCAGGATTCTTGTCTGTCGGGATGAATGTAAGGCTTCTTGGTCCATTACCAACGCCGGGTGTTGCATATTTAACTAAATCTTTCAGAAATCAGTGTGGTGTTGTTATAAGCGCGTCTCACAATGATTATCAAGATAATGGAATCAAAATTTTCGATAATAGTGGCGTAAAAATTGATAGAAAGATTGAGATGATGATTGAAAATATTTTAAGTGACAAAATCACGAAATTGGAAAAGCTAAAAGATTTGATGAATCTGGACCGAGATATGTTGAATTTTGCAAATCAACTGTTCCTGAAGATATTAGCTTTAGTAATTTAAGAATTGTCCTTGACTGCGCAAATGGAGCATCTTATAAGGTTACCCCAGATGTTTTTCATGAGTTGGGCGCTGAAATAATAGTTGTTGGAGATCAACCTGATGGATACAACATTAACCAGGAATGTGGATCAACTAACCCTGAGCTTGTTCAAAGACTTGTTAAAGAGCATAGAGCTGACTTTGGAGTATCACTTGATGGTGATGCGGATAGAGTAACTATTGTTGACAGAGAGTCAAATATATTAGATGGAGATGACATTCTTTATATTTTAGGTTTTGCAAATCCAAATAGATTAGGTCCATGGTCAGGCATAGTTGGAACTCAGATGTCGAATGTTGGATTAGAAGATGGTCTTAAAAAACTTGGGTATTCCTTTAAAAGGGCAGATGTCGGTGATAAATATGTATCAGATTTGCTATCAAAAGAGGGTTGGCTTCTTGGTGGAGAGCCCTCTGGACATATTATCTGCAGAGACCTTGTCAGCACAGGTGATGGAACTATAGCAGCTCTTAAAACAATTAGTTCACTTGTTATGCTTGAGAAAGATCCTAAAGATGTTCTTTCGAATTACAAAAAAATACCCCAAATAAATGAATCTATCAGTGTTATAAATAAAGATATTATTAGTGATGCTGAAGTAAAAACAGCTATAAATGATATAAAGTCAGACTTAACCATTAACAGGATTCTTGTTAGACCCTCAGGGACTGAAAATAAGATTAGAATAATGATTGAATCTGAAAATAAAAAAACAGCTAAAAAATATACAAATGATCTCATTAAACTGTTCGAGTCTAAAATCGCATAAGATATTTCAAATAAAATGTCACACCCTCTTGTAATTGCAAATTGGAAAATGAATATACCCTCTGGAGGTATTTCAAGCTGGATCCAAAGTGAGATGGTATCTACTAATGATGAAGTAGATTTTAATAAAAAATCTTCATACTTTAAGTTTATGGGAATCGCTCCTCCAATTTCTCATTTATCAGAACTAGAGAATTTATTAAATTTTGGATTTCTTGGCTCACAAGATATCTCTAGATTTAATGATGGCGCAAAAACTGGAGATATAAGTGCTGATATGGTGATTGACAAAGGCTGCACATTTTCAATTTTAGGTCATTCCGAAAGAAGAGAGTTTTATAATGAAACAAATAAGGATGTTTCAGAAAAGCTAAGAATATGTCTCGAGAAGAATATTTTGCCAGTTATCTGTATTGGTGAATCTCTTGAAGACTATAACGCAGGTAAAACTCTTGAAGTGCTGGATATGCAAATCAAAGAAATATTTACATCTTTATCTACTAAAAAGACTGTTGTAATAGCTTATGAGCCAGTTTGGGCTATCGGCTCGGGAAAGACACCAACTCCAGATGACGTGAATAATATTCACCAACACATTAAAGATATAGTACAATCCATCGCTGAAATTGAAGCTATTAGTTTTATCTATGGCGGTAGTGTAAATTGTGAAAATGCTAAAAGTTTTTTTCAACAAACAAATATTGATGGGGCTTTAATAGGTGGAGCTTCATTGAATGGAAAAGAATTTTTAGATATTTATAATGATTTTTTGGAGACTTTTTAAGAAATGATTTTATTTGTACAAATTCTGTGTATTGTCCTTGCAGTTTTGCTTGTAATTCTTGTAATACTTCAACAGGGGAAGGGCTCCGACCTCGGATCAGCATTTGGTGGAGGATCTTCTAACTCAATGTTTGGTGCTCTTGGACCTTCTAACCTTCTTGGAAGGTTAACATGGATTGTTGGATCACTTTTCTTAATTCTTGCAATGACTCAAGCTGTTCTCTTGAAAAACTTAAACACGCAAGATAATTTAAGCTTTCCTGAACAGGAAATCATAATAGAAGAAATAGACGAATTAGATTCACTTCCAACAGAATAAAGTTGGTGCCGAAGGCGGGACTTGAACCCGCACGAGCATTAGCTCACTACCCCCTCAAGATAGCGTGTCTACCAATTCCACCACTTCGGCTTTAAAAAAAACATATCATAACTCAAAATATTTAAATAAAAAAAATTTGATATGCCTTGACCAACTAGCTATCATTTCTATAAACTTCACTATCGCTGCGTTGCGGGGTGGAGCAGTCTGGTAGCTCGTCGGGCTCATAACCCGAAGGTCGTTGGTTCAAATCCAGCCCCCGCTACCAGTCAAAAATTAGAATTTTTGATGGGGCATATGCCCTGTTTTTGTATATGGAATATGGAAAAAGAGAAAATAAAAGAAATTATTGAACCCATTGTAAATGATCATGGGTGTGATTTTTGGGGTTTAGAGATCTCCCAAGGAAAGAATATTCCTACCTTAAGGGTTTTTATAGATGCCATAAATGGTGCCACTATAGACGATTGTGAGAATGTTTCTAGAGATTTAAATCTTGAACTTTCAGTTGATTCAGATTTTATGGATGATTATGTTCTTGAAGTTTCGACTCCAGGTCTTGATAGAAAATTCTTTTATAGCTACCAATTAAATGATTTTGTAGGAAAAACTTTAAAAATAAAGTTGAAAGATAAGATCAATGATAAAAAAACATTTAAAGCAATCTTGAAGTCAGTCAAAAATGATTCTCTTGAACTAAGTATAGGAAAAGAGGAATTAACTATCGGCTTTGGGATAATAGATATGTGCAAATTAATGCCAAATTACAAAGAAATTTTGAGGGAAAAAAATGGAAGGTAAAGAAATTTTAGCTGTTGTAGATTCTGTCTCCTCAGAGAAGGGTCTTGAGAAAGATGTTATTTTTGTTGCTATGGAGTTAGCAATTGCATCTGCTTCACAAAGACACTTTCATGAGGATGCTCAACTTATTGTTGAAGTAGATAGAGGATCTGGAGAATTTATTACAAAAAGACAGTGGGAAGTACTTGATGAAAATGATGAAGAATTTCACAGGGAATCTTACATATCACCCTCTGAATCATCTATGGAGATTGGAGAACTTTATTTTGAGCAAGTTGATAATGTTGAGTTTGGAAGGATTGAAACACAAGCTGCTAGGCAGGTCATGCTTCAAAAAGTTAGAGAGGCTGAAAAAGAGCTTATCGTATCGAAATTCCGTTCAAGTGATAATAATTTAGTATCTGGATTCGTTAAAAGGGTTACAAGAGACAACATCATTGTAGATCTCGGCCAAGATGCAGAAGCCATTCTTCCCAGAGATCAAATTTTACCTGGAGAAATTTTTAAAATTAATGACAGAGTTAGAGCTGTATTACAAATAAAAGAAATTGAAGGCAGAGGACTTCAGTTAATGTTGAGTAGAATCTGTTCTGAAATGGTTACTGAGCTCTTTAGAATAGAAGTGCCTGAAGTAAATGAAGATGTAATAGAAATAAGAGGAGTAGCCAGAGACCCAGGATCTAGATCAAAAATAGCTGTTAAAACTAATGATGGAAGAATTGATCCTGTAGGCGCTTGTGTTGGAATGAGAGGATCAAGAGTTCAAGCAGTTTCTGGTGAGCTTGGTAATGAAAGAATAGATATCGTAATTTATGATGATAATCCTGCCCAATTAGTAATTAATTCTTTAGCGCCGGCTAAGATTGAGTCAATAGTTTTGGATGAAACATCAAAATCTATGGAGATTGCTGTCAATCAAGAAAATCTTGCACTAGCGATAGGAGCAAGAGGTCAGAATATTAGATTAGCATCAAAACTTTCGGGTTGGGACTTAAACATTATAAGCAGCGAAGAAGCAGAAGCTAAAGAAAAGGTTGACGAGACTGAATTCCTTGGAAAGCTTGTTACTAGTCTTGAAATAAGTGAAGAATCAGCAGAATCAATTATTGAATTAGGATTAAGGAATTTTGATGATATTGCATATGCTTCCAAGAAAAAACTTTCAAATATTTTTGAAGACGAAGAAGAAATTCAAAGAGTGAAAAGTGCTGCTGAAGATGCAGCTCTTCTGGAAGCAATGAGCGAAGTTGAGCAGGATGAACAAGATCAAGAGTCATTAACTGATCTTGAGTTAAGCGATGAACAGGTAAATGCACTTAATAAATCAGGCATCAAGAATAAAGATGATTTAGCTGAACTTGCTACAGATGAGTTAATGGAAATAATTGATATTTCTGAGGATTCAGCCTCAGAAATGATTATGAAAGCAAGGGAGCACTGGTTCAAATAAAAGATGGCACAAACAACGGTTAAAGATTTTGCAAAGACTCTTAAAATCTCTGAGGAAGCATTACTTAAAAGAATGTCATCTGCTGGATTGTCTCATAGCAGTGCAACAGACGAAGTAACGACAGCCCACAAACAAATTCTTCTAAGATCTTTAAAGCAGAAACAAAAACAGACTTCATCATCAATATCATCATCATCAGGGATTGGTATAAAGGTTAAATCTAAAGGTGGGAAAGCTGTTTCTGATTCTGGTGAAACAAAGAGCTACTCGGACAATATTGAGGCGAAAAGACAGGCTGCTTCTGAAGCATTGAAAGCTGAGCAGGTAAAAAGGCAAGAACAGCTAAAAGAAGCCGCCTCTAAAAGAGAAGCAAGATTCAAAGCAGAACAGAAAAATAAAGAAAATACAAAAGCTGCTGAAAAACCTAAGAATGTTAAAGAAGAGCTTTCAAAAGCAGCTGAGAAGTATGCAGAAAGTGATGGAATAGATATTGATGATCCAAAGCACAAGTTTGAAAAGCCTCAAGAATTTATTAAAAAAGATATTGAGATACCAGAATCTATTCAAGTTGGAGAATTAGCAAAATTGATGGCAATTAAGGGTGGTGAGCTAGTAAAAACTCTAATGGGTTTAGGAGTTTCTGCAACCATTAATGATATTTTAGATCAAGAAACAGCGATATTGGCTGTAGAAGAAATTGGTCACAACAGTATTGCAAAGGCCTCAGATGATGTTGAAGAGGAATTATTAAATCAAATTACTTATGACGGTAAAGAAAAAACAAGATCACCTGTTGTAACAGTAATGGGTCATGTAGATCATGGGAAAACAACACTTTTAGATTTTATTAGGAAAGCTAAAGTAGTTGATTCAGAGGCTGGAGGCATTACACAACATATTGGTGCTTATGAGGTAAAGTCAAAGGATAGCAGTATAACTTTTATAGACACACCAGGACATGCAGCTTTTTCTTCTATGAGAGCTAGAGGTGCAAATACAACTGATATTGTTGTGTTAGTAGTTGCCGCAAATGACAGCATTATGCCCCAAACTGAAGAAGCCATAAATCATGCAAAAGCTGCTGAAGTTTCGATAATAGTTGCTATTAATAAGATGGATCTTCAAGGGGCTGATGCTGAAAAGGTAAAAGGGGATTTGGGGGCAAAAGACTTAGTGCCAGAAGATTGGGGCGGTAATGTGCAGATGATTCCTGTTTCAGCCCTCAATGGCGAAGGGGTTGATAAGCTTCTTGAAGCAATTTCTCTTGAGGCAGAAATTCTTGAACTTAAAGCTTTTCATGAAGGAGATGCTCAAGGTGTCGTTATTGAGTCTGAGTTAGATAAATTTAGAGGTGCTGTCTCAACATTCTTAGTTCAGAATGGTTGTTTGAAGGTTGGTGACGTTGTGATCAGTGATATGTCTATGGGTAAAGTAAAGGCAATAACGAATTCATCTGGAGAAAAG